>Ga0099364_10015072_pt1 | contig 10218 bp, 6 predicted proteins | sample TergutTh196P3_FD_73070 | JGI IMG/M metagenome (GOLD analysis project Ga0099364, IMG submission 73070) | Microcerotermes parvus P3 segment gut microbial communities from Pointe-Noire, Republic of the Congo - Th196 P3 | ecosystem: Host-associated > Arthropoda: Insects > Digestive system > Gut ...
TCGTCCCGTAGCGAAACGCAACGTCCGACGACACCTCCGCCGTCCCGTAGCGACACGCAACGTTCGACGACAACTCCGCCGTTCCGTAGCGAAACGCAACGTTCGACGACAACTCCGCCGTTCCGTAGCGAAACGCAACGTTCGACGACAACTCCGCCGTTCCGTAGCGAAACGCAACGTTCGACGCCGGGAACCAATCCTCGCCAACTGGAAGGAGGACGCTCCACGGATCAACCCATCTTCGCTCCGCGAGAGCCAGGAAGAGGCTCGGAAGGCCGACAGGAACGTTCCGGTGGCTCGCCATTGGATCGTTCGGGTTCATTCCTTGATCAGCGACCGGACCGATCAAGCGGAACACCGCCACGTGGCGACGTTTCACGAACGACACCGAGGCGTCCAGACAATCCTCCCGGAACGAGAATCAATGAGCCGATTTATCGGGGCGATCCTCGCAATCGCCCCGGTGGTTCCCCGTCAGACCGTCGGACCGTCATTGCGCCGAGCGTTCGACCAAGCCAACCGAGGCAGTTTACTCCCTCACGGACGATGATTTACGATGTTCAGCGTCGCTTCACCGGCTACGACCGTTATTGGACCAACGACTGGTATCGTCGTCATCCCGGCAGTTGGCATCCGATCTACATTCCGCCGACACGTTGGTGGTACAGACCGAGTTGGTACGATACGTGGTCGTGGTACAGACCGGGTTTCTTTGCGGGCTTCATACTTGGTTCCGCCACAACGTCGTATCCGTACTACCCTTATTACTATGGCAACAATGTCGTCTATCGAGGCAATATGGTGTACGTGAACGGCGTGCCTTATGTCAGTGCGGCGGATTACTATTCGCAAGCTCTGGTGCTGGCGCAATCGGCGGAGACCGTCGTCGTGGTTGAAAAACCGGTTGTTGTGGAAAAAAACATCGTTGTGGAACGGATTGTCGCCGAACCGATCCAGTTGGCCGAGGGACCAATCCTCGAGCCGCCGATGCCGGACGAAGAAATGCAGCAGATGGTCGCCCAACCGGTTCGGAGCGGCGAAGAGGAAGAATGGTTGCCGATGGGAACCTTTGCGTTGCTCGACGACGTGACGCAAACGGACAGCGAAATGATTCTTCAGCTTGCAACGAACAAGTCGGGACAACTTCGCGGCAACTTTGTCAATGAAGCGACCGGCGAAACGGTACAGATTCGTGGAGCGGTCGATCCCAAGTCGCAACGGGTTGCCTTCCAGCTTGACGGTGATGACCACACCGTATTGGAATGCGGACTGTGGAATCTGACGCAGGACTCCGTACCGCTGTTGATCCATTTCGACGAAGAGCGAACGGAGCAGAAAACGCTAATCCGGTTGACACAGGCCGATGAAACGACGGAGTATCTTGTACCGTAGTCCGACAGCGCAATCTGTTTTCATTGGGAAACGCGAAAACATGGAAAACTTCGAGGAGAACATGCTGCGCAACGCCATAATAACGACTATTTTCTTGTCCTCTCCCCCAAGGGGGAGGATAGAGAAAGAGTCCTCATTATCGGCATCGGCCTCACCGGGCAAAGTTGTGTTGGACGGACAACGTTTCTCCCCTTTTTAGTTCGTACTCGTCGCATCGGAATTGGTAGTCTCCCATTAGTTCCGCTGGTTCGCGGAAGAAACGACGCATTTTCCGGTCCATTTCCGCATTCCATTTGGCGTCTTCCGGTCGAATTACATGGGAGGAGATCAGAATGCCGAGATACTGATCTTCCGCGTCGACCGAAAAGGAAAACTTTCCTTCGGCGTCCGTGTGGACGTACTTGCCGCCGAGTTCTTCAATTTGTTGGATAACATCGGATGGTTCGGACATCATCGATTCCGTACCGTCTCGGGGACGCAGACTTCTTCCATTGAGATGAACGATTGGAGTCCGCGTAATCGGCAAAAAAATCACAACGGCGTCGACGTCCGGCTTCAGAACGTTGTCCGGCGTCTCGAAGGTTAGTTTTCCCTGAACGGTAACGGCACTGTCCGGTCTGGCCAATTGGGCATTGCTGTGCCCGGAAAAAAACAACGGTTGAACGGTGAAACCACAACCAAGACCGACCAAAAAAACAACGGTAAAGGCGACAACCATCAATCGGAGAGCGGCGGGATCATGCCAGAGTGTCCGAATGAAAACGGAGTCGGCGGATTGTTCACCCACAGACACCTCATCGGCCTCGTTCCGAAGAGGTGAACGGTAGTGTCCGGTCTCTGCAACGACTCCGGAATCGGGAACATCGGTCCACAGTCTTTCGATCCAAGCGTCGACCTGTTCGATTTCGACCGATGACAGTTTGGCAGGAAGCGGTGTGGTCGTCTGCATCGGAACCGAATGAGGCAAACCGGACCGATTTTGCGGGGTCAAGGACGATTGTTGTGCCGAGGATGGCAATTGTGTCGAATGTTCCGAAGGGGCTTGACCGTGTCTGCTCTCCTTCATCCGGAGATAAAGTGCTTCCGCACGGGGATCAGATTGAAAGGGAACTTCAGTGCGGTTACCGCAATCGGGACAGACGACGGACCTGCCGAGCATCGACGCTCCGATCTTCATCATCAAATTACATCGTGGGCAAAAAAAACGAATCGGCGACATCGTTATGGATTAAGTATACAGGTGGACAGGACAGAAAAAAGAATCTATCCATTGTCAATTGTCCATTGTCCATTGTCAATTCACCATCCCGCCGACTTCCGATTGTTTTGATTGGTACGGAAGGAAGGAGAATACAGAGGATACGGGGAATTTCGATTGTATTTTTTCGAACTGGTTAAATTAGAAAGGAAAACGTCGTTCCACTGAAGCGGCAAGGCTTGCTTATCGATAAGACGAGTATCGGGTCTCGAAATTGAGGAACCGATGTGTGGGAGTTCGACAAAAAAGCGGCGCGAGTTCCAAGCACTTGTTTAGTGGATACGAAGGACGGTTCCATGCAATACAACATGTTTATCTTTGGTCGAAACGGTTTGGCAAAGTTGCTTCTTAGCGGAGCGATGACGCTGTTCGCCGTAACGTCGGCTGGTGCGGCAGATTACTTTACGTCCACTCAAGGCGGGTATCCCGGCGGATACCCGTCAACGGGATCGGCATTCGCTCCGGCGATTCCGCAGGAACAGGACGCCGTTCTTCAGCTTGCTTCACGCTCAGTAGCATTAACCCCGGCACCTCCCCAACAGGAAGAAAAGAAGAAATCACCGTGGTGGTCCGTCTTTTCGTCGAAAAAAGATACAACTCCTCCAACAACACCGAATACGCCCGCTTCGCCGTCGTCAAATGCCAAGTTCAAATCCTCGAAGGCCGAGCCGAAAAGTACGCCGATGCTCACCTCCAATAAATCTAAAGACCCTTTGGACAGCGGTCAAGCGGAAGTCGCGGCACTCACCCAGGAAAAACGATATTCCGAAGCCGACTACATCGCCTCGGCAATGGCGCCGAAAGACACAAAGGCCAGAAATCTTTACAACGAGGGACTTTTGGCCGAATCACAAGGACGCCATCAAGACGCCGTCCGGGCTTTCAACGGTTTCATCAAGGCGAACGAACGATCAACGACAAACGGAGTGCTGGCGACTCCATATCACCGTTTGGCAATGATTTCCTGGAAGGAAGGCAGTACCAACGACGCTGGCATTTATTTTCGCCACGCCTTGAATTACGCACTTGGCGGTAATTTGTTGATTATCGGTGGCGACTATGCGCAATTTCTCATGGTAAGGGGGGATTACGCGAGAGCTGAGGTTGTCTTACGGAACGCACTGCTTAACGATCCGGAAAACAAACGGTTGCTGTTTTTTCTGGGACGTTGCGTAGCACTCCAAAAAAAACACCAAGAGTCCCTACGCTACTTGGATGCATCGGTCGGTCGGGCACAAGCTTATCAAGAACTTGCGGCAATCTATCGACAACAAGGCGAATTCGAATTAGCACGAGTCGCCGAAGAAAGACGGAACGCACATATTGCTGGCAATCGTCCGATGCCGCCCGCACCGTCCGCCGGTCACCCAATGGGACCTTCACAACAGCAGGCAATGATGCCGCCGCCGACTGCCGTTTATCCGCCGAACAGTGCTTTGGGACAGGCCGTTGCTCCGCAGCAGCAACCGACATTGGAACGGCAGCCGAACACTCAGGATGCATCGACGGGATGGGGACCACCACCGGCTGCAACGCCGCAACCGGTTCCACAGACGACGCCAGTCTCAAAAGTGTACCACTATCCGAGTAATTCACCGAGCCCTGTGTATTATCAATATACCGGCAGCGAGTACCCGCAATCGCCCTCGTCTCATCCTTGGGAACAACCGATGCCGACCAATAGACCGTCGCTACCAAACATGTCACAGGCCAAGGGGCCTGACAATGTCGGGTGGAACCCGATGATCACTCACTAAGAAAATGACGTTGAACTCCTACGAATCGCTGATCGGAGCAGGTCTTTGTGATGTCACTGACGAGCGGGTCGACTCTGCCGCGAAGATTTCGGATTACATTTTGTCCCTGATCGACAAGGATCACATCGAATCCTGTCCGATTGCAAAGCAGTTTGTCCCGTCGCCTTTGGAAAACATCATCATCAAAGGCGAGGAGTGGGACTCGCTCGGCGAGGAACTTCGGTGCGTCGGCAATGTGCTGTTTCAAAAGTATCCGAACCGTTGCGTGCTGTACGTCAGTACGCACTGTGCCGCGTTCTGTCGTTTTTGTACACGAAAACGCCGCGTCGAAGACGCCACGAAGGACGAGAAAAACGATTACGAAGCGGCGTTCGATTATCTCCGCCAAACGCCTGTCGTCGACGACGTTTTAGTCACCGGCGGCGACCCTTTGATGCTCTCACCCCAACGGCTCGATTATTTCCTGAGCAATCTGCAAAAGATTCCGAGCGTCAAATGTGTGCGGATCGGAACGCGGCTGCCGATTTCCGATCCGGACCGGATTTCCGACGAAATGTGCGAAGTCATTTCTCGTAACGACGTCAAGTTTGTCAACTGCCAATTCAATCATCCCAAGGAGATTTCGCCGCAGACCGTCCGTGCTCTCGACCGGATGCGACGCCATACGATCTCGCTCAACAATCAATCGGTGTTGCTCAAAGGAATCAACGATTCGGTCGAGACTATGGGGGAACTTTGTATGAAACTTTACGCGGTCGGCGTAAGGCCGTACTATCTTTATCAGTGTGACCTGATTCCCGGTTTGAGTCATTTTCGGACGACGATTACGAAGGGGCGATACATTCACTCCCGGTTGCGTGGTTTCATCAGCGGACTTGCGATTCCGTTTTACATTGTCGACCTTCCCGCCGGAATGGGCAAAGTGCATTGTACACGAGACAACTTCGTCGAGTTCGATTCGGAAATTACGAACCAAGGTCCCGGCGTTTCGTTCGGCGATTCGAAAAATCCGCAATTGGAACATCCGGTGCGGAAATTCTTCAATTACCAGAACAAGTCATTCCTCTATGACGAACGGGAATACTGCCCACACGACGTGAAAGACACTGCTCGATTGATTGAGGAGATCAACGCGAAACAGTGAAGCGGCTCCAATCCAAAAATCTTTTCGGATTCCCTCTTGACAAGGCCGGGGGAACTACGTAGAATGCTTGCGAAATGGGTGGGTTGGACGATTGGCGTTCGACTTCCATTTCGGAGGGGTCGGCATATTCTTGATGCAAAACGGTCCCATGTGTCTTTTGTTACGCAACGCTTTCGGTCAACTTCGTAAGCGGTTTTTCCGAGAGAACCAGGGAAGGAATGGTTTGTCTTTCTCTTGATTTTTTTTGATCCGTTTTCTTACGGCCAAAAAAGATGTTGTTTGGTTGTCTACGGACGCGATGAAATGTAGTATTCGTCGTCCACGATTTTGAAGGTTTCTTCGACGCCGCCGAAAAATTTTAACGAACGAAAGCGGTATTCTTCCCATCATCACCCACAAGGTGTCTTTTCATGCAAAAAAAGAGTTCGAACGCAGGCCGTCACGGACGGCGAGGGGGAGGCGGTGGCGGTCGTCCGCGTCCCGCACCGGGAACCACCGCTGGCCCAAACAACAGCGGTAACAACCGGAATTTCAAGAAAAACAAACAAAACGGAGGCGGAGGGAATCAAAACCACGGCGGACACGTAGAGCCGGGCGATCCGAACACCTACTACGAATGTACCGGTGCTTTGGAACTCCACCCCAATGGTTACGGCTTCCTTCGGGACCCGACTAACGACTACACCCGGATCATCACCGATCCGTTTGTTCCGGGAAGTATGATCGAAAAGTACCGTTTCCGGGAGGGCGTCCTCATTACGGGCCTCGTCCAGCCAGCGACGAAAACTCAAGGGGCGAGGCTTCGGGAGGCCACGGATGTCGATGGTATCTTGCCGGAGGATTACCAGGATGTCGTGCCCTTCGACGAACGGACGCCGATCAATCCGGAGGAATGGATTCGCCTCGAAACCGGTCCGGTTCCTCTTACGACGCGGGTGATGGACATTATGACCCCCCTCGGCAAAGGCCAGCGGGCACTGATCGTCGCCCCGCCGAGGAGTGGAAAAACGATCCTTCTGCACCACATTAGTCAGGCGGTGGTCAGAAATCATTCCGACATTAAGGTCATTGTTCTCCTGATCGACGAACGGCCTGAAGAAGTCACGGATTTTCGCCGTGCCGTCAAAGCGGAGGTCGTTGCCAGCAGTCTCGACCGGGAAATCGAGTCCCATGTTCGTTTGGCCCAACTTGTTGTCGAACGTTGCCGTCGTCTCGCCGAGATGGGCAAGGATGTGTTCCTCTTGCTGGATTCGATCACTCGATTGGCGAGGGCGTTCAACAAATGGGTCGGCAACACGGGGCGGACGATGTCCGGCGGCGTCGACATCAAGGCGATGGACATTCCGAAAAAGCTCTTCGCCACGGCTCGTGCTTTTGAGGGCGGCGGATCGTTAACGATTGTCGGCACTGCACTGATCGAGACCGGCAGCCGAATGGACGACTTGATTTTCCAGGAATTCAAGGGAACCGGCAATATGGAATTGGTGCTTGACCGACGCCTTGCGGAACAACGGATTTGGCCTGCAATGGACATTGGTCAATCCGGCACTCGTCGAGAAGAAAAACTGTTTCCGTCGGAGATTCTCCAAGCGGCAACATTGATCCGGCGCGGCTTGTCGTCTCGGAATCCGGTCGATGCGATGGAAACACTGACCTCGAAGCTTGGACGTTTCAATTCCAACGCCGAGTTTTTCTACCAGTTCATCAAGAGCCCGGCGTCACGGATGGATTAGACAACAGAGGCTGACGTGAACAGAGCCCGACGCGTAAGCTAGGAAATCCCCGGCTTATGCGTCGGGCTCTGTTGTTTAAGTCTTCCATTTTTTCCTTATAATCGATTCATTTTGAAAAATCGATTAAACCCTAACGATCGACGTAGCCGATACCAACTTGACGGGATATCCTGTTAATAGGGAGCATTGTCTACATACCGACTAATGTTTCCAAGGTACTTGCGGGTGAGGTAAGACTATGTCCTATCGAAAAAATTTGATCGTTGCCGTATTTTCCGGCGTTGCCGTTTTGGCATCGGCAGTTGTGACGCCTTCGTCGGTGCCTGCTCAGGCGGACCGCGGTACCGGTTTAGTCGTTTTGCCGTTTTGTGCCGTCGACCAAGAGATGGCGATTGTTCGTGGGCAGGACGAGTCTGCCGCTCGGAGACGTCCATCTCTCGCAGATCAGATCAAGCGAACTTGGAACAAAGTCTTACGTGATGGAGACGATGACTCCTCTCCAGGGGGCCCAGCAGCCCACAACAGAGATACTCTCCGTGATTCGACACCGCGTCCGCAACCGATTCCGATGACGCCCCCGAAACCACCGACCGCACAAGAACTCCAACACGCAATCGAGAATCCGGATGCCCCTATCGACAGACGCCAGCAACCACCGGCTTCGACAACGCCATCGGTTGCCAGGGTTGCGGAACAACCCCACGGAACAGTGCGGGAAAACCATACCGAAGTTTCACGTACCCCACAAGCCAGCTCGCCCAGTGGCGAAAAGAGTACTCTTGTGCGGTTAAAGGATTTGCGAGAAAACTTTTTTGATCCGCTTCCGATCGAAGACGTCTTGCCTCCGACACCATCGCCGTTACCGAAGACGCCACCAATGAACTCGCAAATGAATTCAGGGCGGGTTGACATTCCTCCAAAGAGACCTCCGGCCCTTGCTGATCCGAGTCCATCCCAAAATCATCCGATGTCGCCAACTGTTCCCGTCCACTCACCGAATGAAGTGGGAGTACGACCGACATTTGCAGTTCCTCCCACGATTGCGATGGGTAACCAATCCACTGGCGATGTGTGGGGGAGTGACACCGTCGAAACGCCTCTGATGACACGCGACGGAGGCCTCAGCACAAAAGAAATCGGCGGGATCAATGTCCCACCCAAAACATCATCACCGTGGAATCGTACCGGTAAAACAGTGGAAACATCCGATTCGTCGTCCGCTTCCCCTATCGATATGGTTGTGCCAGGGCAGCCGCAAAGGAATTCGACAACGCTTGCCGTCGAACGGGAAAAAATCTCCAGCCCATTGATCGAACTGGAAATCATCGGTTCACCAAAAGCGAATGTCGGACAGGAATCCGCCTACGAAATCCGTGTATTCAATCGTGGTGGGGCCCCCGCCGAACAAGTGGTTCTGACCATCGAGATTCCAAACTGGATCGACGTCTCACAACCGGACAGACTTAGTGCCGGAACCACATCGATTACCCCGCGTCCAAACAGCGATATTCGGGAATTCGTTTGGAAAATCGCGAAAGTCGACGCGAAAACCGAGGAAAGAATCGTCCTTAATTTGATTCCGCGACAGCAGGAAACAGTCGACTTAAAAATTCGATACGATTTCCGTAAACCGCTTGCGTCGGTAACGATCGCCGTTCAGGAGCCGGTTCTCGAAATGGAATTGCAAGGACCGGATGAGGTCCTGTGGGAATCGGAAGTCATTTACAAATTGTTCGTTCGTAACACCGGTAACGGTGAAGCGGAAAACATCAAATTGGAACTCTTGCAAGCAGGCACCAAGATGGAAACCGATCTTCCTCTCTTGGGAGCGGGGGAGGAACAGAGCATCGACATTAGAGTTCAGACCGGCAAGCAAGATCACGTCGATATCCACATTCAGGCAACGGGACCTTATGATTTGTCGGCGAAGGTACTCAAACGAATCACCGTGATGCGACCGGAACTGAACATTGAAGTCGACTTACCGGAGATGTTGTTCGTCGGTAACCCGGCGGAGTACAGTGTACGAGTCAAAAATATCGGTGGCGCAACGGCAAAGAATGTCGAGCTTGCAGCGTCTATTCCTTTGGGGACAAAGCACGTTTCGAACACGGCGGGGGGACGGTTGACACCACAGAATCAAGTGCTTTGGAACATCGACGCGATTCCCAGTGGCGGCGAGTTCGTCGCCGCGATCGTTTGCGAAATGAGACGGGAAGGGCCTTGCAGGCTTGAAGTCGCCGCACACGACAGGAGCGGTCTCTTGGCGAGCGGCTCCGGAAGCGTTAATGTCCAAGCCATTGCCGATCTGAAGATGCACATTGAAAGTCCGCAAGGGCCGGTGGAAATCGGGCAGGAAGCCGTTTTCGTCATCCACGTCACCAATCGGGGAACGAAAACAGCGGAAGACGTCGAAGTCATTGCCGCCTTTGCACGGGGACTTGAGCCGCATGCCATTGAAGGAGCCAACGGAACAATGCTCGACGGACAAGTCACCTTCGACAAGATTCCGGCGATCAGTGCAGGGCAGACGGTTACTCTAAAGGTCAAGGGTCGAGCAGACCGTCCAGGCAACCTGCGGATGCGGGCCGAGGTGATTTGCCAAGGGGTCAACGCCCATCTCGTTTATGAGCAAGCAACGTTTTTCTTCCAAAAACAGAAAAACAGAGCGTCGTCCATCGCAGACTCGCCTGGCACTGCCGGAATCTCGGGGTTCGATCAGCCATCCACCCCGCAAAGTATCCAAAAGTCAACGACTTCGTTGCCGCTCGAAAACGTGCCGGCAGCCGCCGAGCGAGCTACTTTGGCTCCATTACGGTAGTTGACTTGTTCGGAAACTCCAAAATCGTCATTCCCGCGAAAGCGAGAATCTATACTTCAATCGGGGACGAAGTGGTCGTTTTTTTTTTCCCCTCCCCCTCTGGGGGTGGGTTG
>Ga0099364_10015073_pt1 | contig 10218 bp, 2 predicted proteins | sample TergutTh196P3_FD_73070 | JGI IMG/M metagenome (GOLD analysis project Ga0099364, IMG submission 73070) | Microcerotermes parvus P3 segment gut microbial communities from Pointe-Noire, Republic of the Congo - Th196 P3 | ecosystem: Host-associated > Arthropoda: Insects > Digestive system > Gut ...
ATTAGTGATTTAGGGTTCTTAGGCTCGCACTGCTTCACTATTTTCGCCCATAGCATCCTTGCTGCCCGCATTTTAGCTATTTCCATGAAATGGTTCATCCCCACAGCCCAGAAGAACGACAGGCGCGGCGCAAAATCATCTATATTCATGCCCGCATTTACGCCGGTGCGAAGATATTCCAAGCCGTCGGCAAGCGTGTATGCCATTTCGATGTCGCAGGTAGCGCCCGCCTCCTGCATGTGGTAGCCCGAAATGGAAATGGAATTGAACTTGGGCATGTTCTTTGAGCTGTACGCAAAGATGTCGCCAATGATACGCATGCTCATATCGGGCGGATAGATGTATGTGTTGCGCACCATGAACTCCTTGAGGATGTCGTTTTGTATTGTTCCCGCAAGTTGTTCCAATTTAGCGCCTTGCTCGAGGGCTGCCACGATGTAGAACGCCATGACGGGCAACACGGCTCCGTTCATGGTCATGGAAACTGACATCTGCTTGAGCGGTATTTGGTCGAAGAGTACTTTCATGTCTTCTACGCTGCAAATAGATACTCCGGCTTTGCCCACGTCGCCTACAACGCGCTCGTGGTCGGCGTCGTAGCCGCGATGGGTGGCAAGGTCGAAGGCTACCGAAAGCCCCATCTGTCCGGCGGCAAGGTTGCGGCGATAGAAGGCGTTGGACTCTTCGGCGGTAGAAAAACCCGCGTACTGGCGGATAGTCCAGGGACGCATCACGTACATTGTCGAATACGGACCATGCAGGAACGGCGATATGCCAGCGGCATATTGCAGATGCTCCATGCCCTCCAAATCGGAGGCTGTGTAAACAGGCTTAACGGGAATTTGCTCCGGCGTTTGCCATATAGTCCCACCCTGGGGAGCGCCGCCAACTGATTGTGCGGTCTTGTAATTTATATTTTTAAAATCAGGCTTGCTCATCTTTCAATTTTTGATTTTCGATTTTCGATTTTTGATTATTTTCGTCTTTCAATTTTTGATTTTCGATTTTCGATTTTTGATTATTTTCGTCTACCGATTTTTGATTTTCGATTTTCGATTTTTGATTATTTTCGTCTACCGATTTTTGATTTTCGATTTTCGATTTTTGATTATTTTCGTCTACCGGTTTTTGATTTTCGATTTTCGGTTTTTGATTTTCGCTGTCCTTAAATTTCTGAATTTCTTCCTTCAATTTTTTATTCTCGGTCTTCAATTTCAGAACTTCGTATTTCAATTCCTGAATTTCGTCCTCCGGACTTTTGTGCTTGGGCTTTTCGTCTTTAGACTTTTCATCCTTAGGCTTTTCTACCTCCGCTTTTTTGTCTTTTGGTTTTTCGTCCTTCGGTTTTTCGTCCTCCGCTTTTTTGTCTTTGGATTTTTCGTCCTTCGGTTTTTCGTCCTTCGGCTTGGAACTTGCAAATTTTGATTTAAAATCTTTATCCAATTCCAAATTTACTATCGAGTACCAAATCAAATAGCACGAAAACGGAATGAGACAAAAATACACAATCCATTTGCCTAACACTAATTCGTTAATTTCCATCACAGCTCCCGTAACGGTCAATAATGTGGATAGAAAAAACGAAATAGTTAATGTGACGCCAAGCGTTGTTTTCTTTAATCTCTTCTTTTTAGGATAATCTATCGAAGAAATTACGAAACAAATTGCCAAACCTACATAACACGCTACACCGGTTAAAGGGATAGTGAAATCGACTATATTGTTCACTATGCCTGTTATTGCTCCCAAAAAGAACAACACGGCGCCAAAAGAAAATACTTTCTTTTCTACATCTCTAAAATCTACTGCTTCACTCATGATTTTCAATTTTCAACTTTCAATTTTCAACTAATCAATCCCCAGCATTTTCTGATATTTTTCGAGCGCTTCCAGCACGTTTTGCCCCATGAAAATAAAGTTCTCTATTCCTGCGGCTTTCAGGTCTTCTACTATTGCCTTTGGGTATCCTGCCAGCACGAGTATTCCCTTATCTTTTGCTGCTTCAACGGCTTGTGGTGCGAGCGTCGGGTATTCGTCGTCGCTGCTGCACAACACTATGATGTCTGCGTTAGCTGCAACGGCGGCGGCTACGCCTTCTTCAACGCTGTCAAAACCGTTGTTGTCTACAACTTCGAAACCGGCTACCGAAAAGAAATTGCACGCAAAGCTTGCCCGAGCTTTTCGCATCGCCAAATTTCCTGTTGTCAGCATAAATGCTTTTGGGCGACGTCCGCTGCGTTCTGTTTTCAGGCGCAGTTTTTCGATGCCTTCGCCAAGACGCAACGGCTCTATCGGTTCTACAATTTTTTCTTCTGTGCACGATACGGCGCAACGATATGATTTTATTTGGTCGTTCATAAGCTCGTTAGTGTTTGCATACTGGTTGGTTCCCAATAGTGTTTCCTTACGTGTTGCAACGGCTGCGCGTCTTTTTTCGGCGCTTTCCTTCACCTGAGCCTGAATTGTACCTTTTTTCATCGCCATGACGTATCCGCCCTCTTCTTCTATTTCGAGGAATAGCTTCCATGCGTTTTCGGCTATCGATGCCGTCAGGTTTTCGATATAGTATGAGCCAGCCGACGGGTCTACAATTTTGCTCATGTAGGCTTCTTCCTTCAGAACAATCTGCTGGTTGCGCGCTATGCGTTCCGAAAATGCGTCGGGGCTTCTGTAAGCCGCGTCGAAGGGGGTTACCCACAGTGCGTCTACTCCGGCAATAGCGCCCGACATGGCTTCGGTAGTGGTGCGAAGCAGGTTCACGTAGGGGTCGTAAAGCGTCATGTTCCATTGGGCTGTCTCGCCGTGGATATACATGTATGCCGCCTCGCCGCAGTCAGCATCGAACGCCTTCACTATATTCGCCCATAATAGACGGGCGGCGCGCAACTTGGCGATTTCCATAAAGTAGTTTGACCCTATGGCAAAGCGAAAATGCATACGCTTAGCGATTTGAGCTGCTGAAAAAGTTTGATTGGGCAAATTAGCTAAGTACTCGCTACCCATAGCAAGCGCATAAGCCAATTCCTGCACCAATGTAGCTCCGGCGTTCTGGAAATAGGCAGCATCAACGCCTATAACACGATAGTCCTCAAGCTCTTTTGTCATATACAATAAGTTTACTATTGTGGATGACACTACGTTGCTGCTTGCGCCAAAACATCCGCAAACAGCTAACCGTCCGAAGATATCGTAGAACACCGACCCGCGAATGCCATTTGGTCCGCATTTTTTATTTTCGGCGTCTTTTATTACCGCTTCGAGCGTTTTAGCCGAATTGATGCCTACATCGAAATGTACGGGACTGCAACCGGTGCAAATATCCTTCAACAAGGTTGTGACGTCAATATCCTGCTCTACTCCTTTTCCGCACACGGAAAAACCTATAGCATCGGCGCCTCTTGCTATTGCGTCAAGGGCTTTTGCGTTGGCTTCGCCGGCGTTCTTGATACTGAAATCCTGGCATACTTGCCAGTTGTTGGCGTCCAATTTTTTACCTCTCACGTAGGGGAACTCTGCCGGCAAAACGTTCAGGTAACCTAATTGCGAAAGGTGCTCGCCGCGATAGTACGGACGCACGGGGAAACCCTCATTAGTGCGCCACACCAATCTTTTTTCGTAGTCGGCGCCCTTTAGGTCTACAGCTATCTGCTCTTCCCATTGCGCCGTAGAGACCGGCGGAAACTCTGAAAACAACTTTTTATCTGTCATTTTAGATTATATTTATTATGTTATGATTTTCAAAAAAAAGGCAAATTTAAAAAATAATATTGAAATAATGTATATTTTTTTTATTTTTTTTACATTATCTCAGCAACACTACCGTTCCGGTTACGTAGAAAGGCTGTCCGGTTTGGAAATATCCTTCCGCTCTGTATACGTACACTCCTTCTTCGCATACTCTACCTCTGTAGTATCCGTTCCAACCTCTGTTTGGGTCTGTTGTTTCGAAGAGTCTGATACCTTGCCTGTTATATATCACTAAGCTGTAGCGGGCTACCGGGCTCATGAAAGCCGGGAAGAACAGGAAGTTTGTGTAACCTCTGTTAGGTATTATGTCGTTTGGCTCGCTTCCAAAGTCTTCTCCGCCTCCGCTAATCTGTCTGTCGGAGGTCGATGGTCTGAATATGGTTGGAAATCTGATATCGCCTGCTACCTCAAGCTGCACCTCTTCTTCTTTTGTCAATGTGCCTATACATTCCGGAGTTGAGAAGGTTCCCATTGTCAGGGTAACATCGTAGATACCCTGGCTCATATACATGTGTCGCGGCGAGTGTGTTGTGTCAATCGGGGTAAAATCGCCCCAATCCCACTTATACCACACCTCGTAGGGCGTCACATTGTCGGGCATCATAGTGGTCGTGTAGTTGTATGTACGCGCTTCCTGCCCTACATACAGATAATTTGGCGCAACGCGGAAATTAGGCTGAGGAGTAGGATGCACCACTATCTCCTTTTGCGTGGAGTGGCGTTCGCCGTCGTGACCTACAACGTTGAGTATAATATTGTATACTCCGGCGTCTGTGAATATATGCGTCGGGTTTACCTGATTTGAAGTATATCCGTCGCCAAAGTCCCATAATTGTGATACCGCATTTTTTGACATGTTTATGAACCTTACCGTATCGGGTGCGCATATCGGGTCGAGGTCGTCAAAATCAGCTTCAGCCGGCGGAGGCGCTATTCTAATGTCTACTGACCAGGTATCCCTGCAATAACCGTTGGGAGCCGTAACCCGCTGGGTTAATCTGTAACTTCCCCAGTTGTGAATTGGTATAGGGTCAGGGTCGGCTGAAGTAGAGAAGTTGTTGGGATAAGTTGACCCCGCTGCCGTATAGCTCCACAAATAGCTCAGGTTGTTCCTATCAGGCAAAATAATTTGATTTTCAATGGATATAGGAGGCGCGGGCCATCTGTAATCTGCCGGAAATGGAGGACCGGGACGGAAAGCGGCTGTAGGCGAACTCCTGACAAGCAAATCGAAGGTCTGGGTGTCAGTGCATGGTCCCGTATAGGCTGTCATAGTTATTGTAAATGTTTTGTCTTCATACATGTTGTCAGTTCGGAACGTATGCGGCACAAACGGGTCGTTTGTCCGGTTGCCCTGAAAACTGTGTCCGTTTCCGAAATCATATTCAAACCATTCGTCGCCTACAGAGGCATTTCGGAACATGACGTTCAGCGGGCTGCATTGCAAATCGTCAAACATAGGCACAAAATCGGCTCGTATGAAGGGGTTGATAAATATTTCTCCTATGCTCGGCAAGCTTGTACATCTCAAATTAAAATCAGCCCATTCTGTAACTGCCGTCAGCTCAGGCGACCGTGCCAAAGGAGTATGGAGCGTGTTCGTGTAAGTATGTGGTACGGGCTCATCAGGGTCCTGAGTTATAAACACGTTGCCGTCGCCAAAATCAAAGGTATATTCTGTTCCGGGCGGGTTTTGGCGGTTAAGCTCTATTTTGTTTGAAGTGTTTTCAAAATCTACCGTTAGCGGCTGGCATCCCTGCATCTGATCGGGCGGTATACGGAAATCGGCTACCGGCTGCGGCAATAAAAAGAAGGGATGCGAAATAGTGTCGCTACACCAGTTGTTGCGAACCGTCAGCAATACGCGTTCGTATTTCCACGTGTGGTTGTAATTTTCGTTGTGCTCGGCGTTGTAAATGGGGTTGGCATCGTTGCTTAAAGTTCCGTTCCCAAATTCCCAGGCCATGGAGGATATGGCTCCGAACGATTGGTTGATAAACTGGGCGCTGCTGGGCGAGCAGCCGGCAAGCGGACCCGTAAACGCAGCGCGTACCTGAGGATTAACAAATATGCTGCGAGAATAAGTTGAATTGCACACAATGCCGTCGAACTCGTTGGAAGCAAAGAGGGTAACTGTTCTCTGCACCGGACTTGGGTCTATCCAGTTTTCGAAAAAGTGGCTCACCGGCTCTTCAAATGGTATATTTTTCATTATCCCATCGCCAAAGTTCCATGTATAGCTTGTATTTACGTTCTTAGTACTACCCTCTCCCTCTTTGGACAGGTTTGTAAAAATAACTTCGTTGGGCGGACAAACGCTTCCAAAAGTAATATGGTCGTGAGTAAACTCGGCTCTGGGCACGGGATATACTGTTATGTGTATAGAATCGTTGTCAAAACAGGCGCCATTGTCAGCCTGCATCCACACGATATATGTCTGAGGCTCACCGGGTTGACCAGTGTGAACAAAAGAACGCACCGGGTCGGGAACTCCGCTTAATCCTGAATAGTCGTATACGGGGTGCGGAGTATTTGGCGGTATAACCGGTCCGTTGAAAGGCAAACCAAGATAGTGTCCCGGATGCGGCGGCGGATTGTCTATCCCCAAGTTCCAGTAATATCTGAAGTTGAACGCTCCCTGCGACAGCCCCTGCGCGATAAACTGTACAGAAAGGGATTCGCAGCCTTGTTCTACACTTGCAATAAAGTTTGCCTCTACTTTTGGCTGTATGATAATCATTGTGTCTAAAGCGTTAGCACAGAAGGCTCCGGCAATATGGTCTCTAAACAGGGTATGCGTCCCGGTTAGTCTCAGCGTCACAGCTTCGGGAATTGTTCCGCCGGTAACATATTCGAACGGGTAGCGTACCGGCGCCCGCAGCGCTTCGGTCGGGTCTTCGCCCGGACGCATTATCCACTGATAGTTTACATACTCGCTTGGCGACGTGTTCGTTGCAAGCAGCGTAAATGGCGAGCATCCACCCTCTACGGGCATCTGCACGGGACCGAAGCCAAAATCTGTTTCCAGATATACTCCCAAATCTGGCGGCGGGAAAATTATCAGGGGCACTTCCAAGAGTTCGGGCGTGGGGCATCCGTCTCTGCTTATTGCCCGCACCCAGAACGTCGCGGCAGGACTAAAATCGCTGAGAACATTGGGATTTCGTATCGGATTTCCCTCTGTGTCCAACGTTATCACTTCGCTTGTTCCGGTTTGCCATGCCATGTATTCAGTGCCGCTGCCTATATGCCTGTAGCCTACCGGCTCTACGTCAATATTTTCGGGGAACGGCTCATACCAATGGAAACTTGTTCCGGCTGCTGCCGGACTAAGGTCAGGATTTATTGAAACAGTGTAGCGCGGGTCCCATTCGTTGAGACAGTATGATAATTCTTCCAAATCAGGAACGGTGGGCGCTATAGCTGCCTCTAAAATTGTCAACTCGGCAAAGACCGGCTCGCTGGTACAAGCTAAGGGGCGACCCTCTATGATGTTCAAATTCGTTTGCACTGCAGCGTATCTCAGCACCGTTCTTTTTACCGTCTTATTGTTTATATCGGCAAACATTTCCGCAGGCAACGCATTAGTATGATAGAACGCATCGCCGGCGATGTTAAACAGGTTAGTGGTTACTGTATCAGCTCTGTTTTCGACGTTCTGTATTCTTATTGTATCTCCGTCTACAAAGCGATACCATTTCAAATCAAATCTTATATCATCGGGTCTGGAAACGCGCATTGTCCATTCTTCTTCGTTAGAGCAATAACTCGACGAGGTCAATGCTATTTCGGGAGGCAGTTCATATACCCGTGCCGAAAGAAAGGTCGGGTTGCTGGGGCATCCTTGCTTGTTTACGCGCAAAGATATTTCTGCAAGGTCGTTTGATTCGTAAAGGAACGTAGCCCATGGTTGCAGGCTGTTTCTGTTGTCTAAACGCACGTTGCCGGATGTTTCATAGTCAAGAATTATTTGGTCGGCGGGAGTGATGTTGCTCATGCCGTCGATAGTTACGAAAAACTGTTGTGGATCGCCATGACAGACGCTAACACGGGTCACAACGTCGTCGGGGTCTATTATAGGCTCGTAACTCATTATTATTACCGGAGTAGGAATAGTCGTGATTTCTATTTTTTCAACGGGGGCATAACATCCGTTGTATAGTTGTTGAACGGTTATATATCCGTTCCAAACGCCCGCAACGGGGAAACGGAATATCTCAACCTGGTCGCCCGCAAACTCGCCCTTAGGAGTTATAGGATTGGGCTCTTCCTGGTTTGGTATGAAGGGTGCGAACTGCGCGGTGGCAGCGTCTTTGGTTTCGAAACCCCACTCAAAACCGGAGGCAGAATTAATATTGTCTGTGTTGCGCAACTCGTAAAATACAGCCTTATTGTCGCTCACGCACAAGTCCATATTCGGATTAAAACGCGTGTTGGGTAGAGGATTGATGGTTATACTGACAATCTGCTCTGTGCCGTTGCAAACTTTCGCAAATTCACTGTATTTAACGTGAGTTTCTGGATACACTAACGACACCTGAGGTACAATACGAAAATTAAGACTTTGATGTCTACTGCCCCACAACTGGTTGCTGTGGTTGTCTCTGTCAATATATCCGGCATAATAATTCTTAGTGGTATCGCCCACAAAGATTGGCAAGTGTCCTCTTGGGAAATCGGTACCTAAGAGGTAATCTTTTTCTACTGTTCCTTGCCACACGCCGCCGGGCTGAGTAGCCGGGAAGGGTATGGTAACATCATAATCATAGCCATGCCCCAGAGCGCCATCTTTTGATGGATAGGGAAGACGGTTAATATTAGGTATACGTGTTGGCGTGTCGCGGGGAGGCGGTCCGGGCCATTCGTAGGGCGAGTCGGGCGGTATATCTACCCACGAAGCCTCATCTATCCATTGCCATTCTTTGAAAGGCGTCCACCCCGGAGGCATTACATCCAACGCGCCGCCAAGTGCAGGGTCGTAAAGTTCCCAGTTCCAATGATAATGGTAGCCGTCTACGGGCGATGCCGCCTGAAATTCGTCAGGCGTCCATGGGTCGCCGGCACAGACGACGATAGGCTGGTAGACCGCCGCTAATTGAGCCCTGGGTAAAACAGTTATCGTGAAGGTCGTGTCTGGACTATGGCAACTCAAAGGTCCCCATGTCAATGTAGACCACAGAGTAAAGGTTGAAATCTGAGGTATTGCCTGTCCGGGTATGTCGTTAGTGACTGGGAAGGAATTGATTTGCGCAGTGGCGCCCGGCATATTCGGTCGGTTTGTAGTTCCGTTTCCTATCCATGGAGCAGCTTGTCGGTAACTGAACGTGGTCTGCAGAGGCTCGCCCAAATATTCTTCTCCAAAGGGGAAATTCGGACTTGTGAGCCTGAACGCTTCGTAGCGCTCGCCAATACACATTAGCGTGTCAAGGGGTATTAAAATATCGGGGGTAGGTCTTACTGTTATTTTAAAGTCTATTTTGTCTCCAACGCAGCCGTCTACTTCAGCCCATGTAAAGACCTGTGCGTATACTTCATTGTCGAGGCGGTTGTGTACTGTTCGCCCGCCCTGTGTCACATAGTTTGTGAAGAATTGCGGCATGAAACCCGATTGTCTGCCGTCGGGGGTGGCAGGGTCGTATACGGGCAGTTTGGGGATGGTTTGGGTCATTGAGCCGCCCATATCCTGCTCGTGTTCAGCAGATATATCGACGTCAAAACCCTCGCCGGGCTCTATGTACCAGCGTACTGACAGTTGGTCGTTGGAATAGGATACGTTATTGACAAAAACATTAGCGGAGTTGTTCGGATTTCTGGGATTGTTGTGAATATTAAACAATACATCGGTACATTCCTGCATGTCGGCTATAGGTAACATTTGCGGGTTGGGCTTGAGCGTGAGACGGAAAACCATGTTTGTCAGTTGCGGGCAACCATCGGAGGTTATAGCAGAAACGGTAACAATAGACGGTATTTTATTGTTAGTCTTCACTGTGTTGTCGCCGGTATGGTTAGCGCCATAGAAATGACGCATGTGTGTGGTGTCGGGTATTGTCATCACGCTCTCATCGGCATTAAGCGGAAATCTGTCCATGCCTATGCCTATGTTCGTGTCTGACACATCCCAGAGGTATTTTACCCAAAACGATTGGGGACGCGCCACGCCCTTATCGCTGTCTACGTTTGTAGACGTGAAGGGCTCAAAGACCACGTGCTCGTCTTTACAAAACTCGTATGCGTTGTTTACTATGTTTTGTTCGGTCACAAGTCTTATCGGGTCTATTACCGGAGCGGGAAATACGCGATAAAAGAACGTATCGGGGTGACTCACGCAGCCGCTGCTGCTGGCAGCATTGGCTATGCTTACCAAATCAGAAGGCAGTGTTGTGCGAGCCGTTACCGACACTATATCTACGTTGTCGTTGCCGGTAGTATTATCTCTGGCTGTAAACTCGGGTGCATTTATTGAAGCAT
>Ga0099364_10015074_pt1 | contig 10218 bp, 17 predicted proteins | sample TergutTh196P3_FD_73070 | JGI IMG/M metagenome (GOLD analysis project Ga0099364, IMG submission 73070) | Microcerotermes parvus P3 segment gut microbial communities from Pointe-Noire, Republic of the Congo - Th196 P3 | ecosystem: Host-associated > Arthropoda: Insects > Digestive system > Gut ...
GTTCGTTCTCACCATGTGTATGCGTTTTTTCTTGGCAAATCTAATCTGCCCAATTTTCCGACACAAGCCCTTCAACACGCTCAAATTCCCGAATATTATTTGTTATGATAATTAAGCCTTTCGAAGCCTCCATTCCTTTGCGTGCAGCTATGCGGCTTTCGTAAAGAAAAAATAAATTTTTTATTAAAAAAGATTTGACAATATGTGATTTATAAGCTACACATATATAAATATGTATGAAATAGAACTAACAGAAATATTTGAGGATTGGTTAAATAAATTAAAAGATTCCAGATTGGTTAAAATCATAACCGCAAGATTGGAAAGAATGAGAAATGGAAATCTTGCTGATTTTAAGCATTTGAAAAATGCAAATAATATTTATGAATTAAGAATAGACTATACAAAGGGGTATAGAATATATTTTGCTAAACGAAATAACAAATTAATTATAATCCTCTGTGCAGGAGATAAAAAAACACAAGTAAGGGATATAAATAAGGCGCAAGAAATATTAAAAGAGATAATTAAAAATGATAAAAACTAAAAAATTTGACATGATGAATTATATTAAAACTGAAAAAGATATAAAAGAATATCTTGAAATTGCTTTTGAGATGGCATCAAAAGAAAATGACATTGGATATATAACCGATGCCATTGGCATTATTGCTAAATTAAAAGGTATGACTGAAATTGCCAAAAAAGCAGGCGTAAGCCGTGAAAATTTATACAGATCATTTTCGGATAAAGGAAATCCTGAATTAAAAACTGTTATGAAAGTTATTAATTCCTTTGGTTTGAAATTATCAATCAGTGATTAGCCGTAGACGGCATTCCAATACAGGCCAGCCTCGATAATAAAACTAAAAAAACATTCTTGACTGTCTGGGCTTGCTAAATAAGACTGTCAATTCTATTAAGAATCAAGATATGCTTAAACTTCATATTCCAACAGAAGAACAACAGACTATTCAAAGTATAGTAAATACTTTTAACAAACACGGCTTTGAATGTTACCTCGTGGGAGGCACCGTACGCGATTTCATTCTCGGGCATGAAAATTACGATTATGATTTTGCAACCAATGCGCTTCCCGACCAGGTAATGTCCCTGTTCAAAAGAGTTATACCTACGGGTATAAAACACGGAACCGTATCGGTTCTGTTGAATAACCGCGTATTTGAAATCACCACTTACAGGTCTGACGGCAAATATATCGACGGCAGACGCCCTGAAAGCGTCAGTTTTTCTTCTTCTTTGAAAGAAGATGTCTGCCGCAGGGATTTTACCATTAATGGCCTCGCCTATGACATAGAAAAAAATGAAGTCGTCGATTATGTTGACGGCATAGCCGACATAAACCGCAAAATAATACGCACTATAGGCAACCCTATGGAGCGTTTCAACGAGGACGGCCTGCGCACATACAGGGCATGCCGCTTCGCCGCAAGGCTCGGCTTCATTATTGAAGAAAGGACTTTTAATGCCATTTTAGAAACACGCCATATCGCAAAGCTCGTATCTGCAGAAAGAATCCGCGATGAGTTCAACAAGCTGCTCGAAACAGAGAAGCCCTCTGTCGGCATAGAGTACATGAGAAATACCGGCTTGCTTGATCTTTTCCTGCCTGAACTGTCACAGTGCTATGGAGTAGCTCAAAACCGTCATCATCTGCACGACATATACTACCATAGCCTTTATTCATGCGATGCAGCGCCGAACGATGACATACCTGTGCGATTAGCCGCGCTGTTTCATGACATAGGCAAGGTAGCCACCAAGCGCATCGGAGAAGACAACGACGCTACATTTTATAACCATGAAGTAGTCGGCGCTAAAATGGCCGGCAAAATTATGAAACGCATGAAGTATTCCAACGAAGACTGCGATAAGGTCAACAATCTCATAATGAGCCATATGTTTCATTATACCGATGACTGGAGCGACGGAGCCGTGCGCCGATTTATGCGCAAAACCGGCATTGACAATATCGACGACCTTATAAAACTGAGGCTTGCCGACCGCAAGGGCAACGGTTCGCGCGAGGGACTGCCGGCTCCCATTATAAAACTAACAGAACGTATAGCCAAAATAATTGACGATGAAAACGCAATAAGCGTAAAAGACCTCAAGATAAACGGCCACATCCTTATGGAACATTTTAAGCTGCCTCCGGGACCGGTAATAGGAAAAATACTCAACGAATTGCTTGAGCACGTACTTGACGATCCCGACAAAAACGACCCCGAGATTCTTTTGTCAATGTCGAAAGATATACTTGAGGCCGTACAGGAAGATATGCGGGGAGATTAGTCAAAATCCCCTGCCAGACAGGATGTCTCAATGCCGATGCGCGACAGGACGTCGCGAAAAGCATCGGCTGCCAGACAGGATGTCTCAATGCCGATGCGCGACAGGATGTCGCAAAAAGCATCGGCTGCGATTTTTCCCTGAAATGGATTATCATCTTTAATAATCTTTGCGAAATTTAGAAAAGATAGACGAGATAGACGAAATACAGTCAAGAATAAAACTCTTGACTTCCAAATGTCTATGTCCTAAATTTTGTATTCGCAAGGGGAATGTATGGCTATAAGATTTAACATGAACACTCAAAAAGCAGTCGAAGTTGTTCTCTGGGTTATCCAAAGAGGCGAAGGCAATATTTACAACATTATGAAAATATTGTATACTGCCGAAAAATACCACCTCAACACTTACGGGCGACCTATTACCGGTGATAAATATATAGCGATGGAACATGGAACAGTGCCGAGTTGGATTTATGACGCGACAAAACTCAAAGAGCCTTTGGGGTTTGCAAAAATTGACAACACTCTGACAGCCCAAAGAGAGCCTGATTTGGATTACTTTTCAGGGTCAGATGTAGAAGCTTTAGAAATAGGTTTTAACGAATATGCCGGAAAAAGTTTTAGTGAAGTGCGAGAAAAGAACCACAAAGATATAGCGTGGAGAAATGCCTATGAAAATCGCGGCAATAGCGACGCTGCCGACATCCGCTTTGAGGACATGATAGAGGAAGAATGGCTTAAAGAAGACTTAACCCGTTTTGCTCATTTTATCAGCTTGTAATGCCTAATTTATTTGATGTTGTTATTATGAATGTAGAGGGGATTATCTCCTATAGAGGTACAAAGTATTGCGTCTGTGTATCAGTTTCAGAAAACAAGTACTTATTTATAAACTCGTCATCCAGGCGAATGTATGACGACTTCCAAATAGAGGCATCTGACTATCCATTTTTGAATGACCTGAACAGGTTTGTTGCGTGCTCCAGGATTTATTTTATTGAGCCAAGTAGAGCAATAAGAACAGTCGGCAGATTGAATTTTGCAGACGCTGGCAAAGTTGTAGCAAAAATCAAAAAATCTTGGACTGTTCTCAAAAAAGACAAAGACTCAATTCTTCCCGGACTCGAAGATTGTCTTTTAAATGATATAATGTTTTGATAATCACAAAATCTTCCCCGCCATCTTCTCCTGTGCCGCCAACACGCCGACCATCCCTTTGTCCATAAGTTTGTTGTTATCTTTGCATTTTATTCTATTTTTAGTCTCTTATAAAGACAATCAACCATTCTGTGAAAAAAGATTATACCTGTATGAGAAAGTCAATAAAACTTTGCATTACCCCGGTATTATAAAAATAATTTCTGCAAGACACTGGCGCGCCACTGCTATGGCAATTAACCTGCCGTCCGTGGCGCAACATGTCCGGTGAAAAAAAGAAGCGGACTAAGCCCGCTTTTTTTTAACCAACTTATCTTTGATAATCTTTAATTTGTTATTGTTAGTTAATTCAGGTTTTTAAGTTTAAGGTAATGGGTGCATATCATATTTTTTTTGGGCAGGGTGGTGCTCAATCCATTGCGTCCTTGCAATTACGGCAAACACAGGATTTTTCTACAAACTCGCAAAGTAGTGTTAAGTAAACGGGTTTAAACAACTTGTTTTTTTATTGAAGTTTTATGGGTGTAGGTTACTGAAAATATTTTCAATAGAAACAACTGAATTATTTGACAAATGGCGAAATAAGCTAAAAGATGTTGTGGCACAAGACCTTGCAAAGGAACTTAAATGAAAACGAATAAATTTGATATAATCAAAGAACTCAAAACCAACCGAGATATTGACGGCTTTATTTCTGCTTTTATAAAAGAAGCTGAAGAAAGCGATAGCATTGAACAAATACTTTATGCACTTGGAATAGCCGCGAAAGCCAAAGGGATGCTTAAAACCGCTAATGAGGCAGGAGTAAATAGAGAGCAACTTTATAGATCTCTGTCTAAAAAAGGAAATCCAAGTTTTAAAACAATATTTAAAGTTGCAAAATCGCTTGGATATAAAGTAATTTTTGAACCCATAAGCAAGGCATAACCTCTACTAATGCAAAATATCCTGTACCCATGTGATAATGCCGTCATCTATTGCTATAAGGTCAAACCTGAATATTTTGCCTTGCAGTTCTCTATTGGCAATGTACCACTGTGCGTTACGCCTTAAGGATGCTACTTTTTTGCGCGATATGGAATAAACTGCCCCGCCGAAAGCCTTACTGTTGCGTTTTTTCACTTCGGCAAAAACTATAGTATCTCCCTGTGAGAGCACAAGGTCAAGTTCACCATACCTGCCGCAGCGAACATTTTGTTCAAGAACCACAAAACCCTTTTCTGCAAAAAATGCGACTGCCGCGTCCTCGCCCGATTTTCCCTGTGCTTGTCTGTAAGGCATCTAAATTTATAAAACATCAAAAATATTTATATTAGATTGATCTTCATTGACAACATTTTTTATGAACAGAGGCGTTTTCTCGATAAGATTAATAATAGTCGTTTTCTCTATTTTGTTTCCGTCAGAATCATATATAAGTTTAATAATCGGACGGAGCGGTTTCTGCGTACTTGAAGATATTACAACGCCCACGCTTTTATCGTTAAGCTCAACAATCGAGCCTATAGGGTATACCGACATCTGTACAAGAAAGGCTTTGAGTATGACCGGATCGAATTTGTTAACTGCGCTGGCTACAAGATTTTTCATTGCCTGGTAGGAAAATATCTTTTTCCTGTAGCTTCGCGAACTTATTTGCGCTTCGTAACTATCGGCGATAGCGGCTATTCTTGCAAATTCGCTTATATTGCTCCCTCTAAGACCGCGAGGATAGCCTTTGCCGTCAAATTGTTCGTGGTGCTGCAGCACTATTTCGGCAGAAAGTTCAGAAACGTGTCCAAGATCGCGAACGGCTCTATAACCAAGCAAGGGGTGGGTTTTTATTTGGTTAAATTCCTGTTCCGTAAGGTTTGATTGTTTATGCAGTATATACACCGGCATTTTTATCATGCCGGCATCAATAAGCATGGCGCCTACGCCAAGGCCTTTCAGTGCATTCAGCGAATAATTCATAGCAATCCCTATTATGACTGAATAAAATGTCACATTAACAGAGTGATTGACCAAACGATCTTTATTTTCATCAAGCCCGTACAGAAAAAGAAGAATATTATGATTTTCTTTAAGCGCCCTTATAATATCGAGTACGACACTTTCTGTGTCCGTTATGTCAAAAGGCTGATTCTGGCGTATGCTGTTATGGACATTTTCAACGGCAGCCCTCGCTTTTTGATGTAATGCTATAAGCAGTTTACGTTTTTTTAAAAAACTCTCATAGTTTTTTACAACATCCGTCTCACTTTCTACCTCTGCAATTTCGAGAGGCGCTGTTTTGTCCTCTATCTGCTGGCCTGATGTAAAGAGTTCGGTAATCCCCCAAGTCATAAGTTTTTTTATGTCTTGTTCAGATATAGGCGCAGCAGACTGCAAAAACAGTTCGTCCTGTTCTATATAAACAGGTTGATCAAAAGCCATGCCTACTTTAAGATCTTCAACTAAAATTTTATGTTTAATCATATTCAATTTTTCAAAAGGTCCATTTTATTTTTAAATTGCTCATTAATTTCGTAGCAAAAAGCAAAAACTTTAGCTACTGCCTTAAATAAATCTTCCGGCACAGCAGTACCAGCAGGTAAACAGCTTAATAATTCCGCAAGATTTTCATCTTCATATACCGGAATATTATTCTTCTCAGCTATTTCAAGCATTTTATTAAACAGATAACCCTCCGCAACACTTAAAATAAGCGGCGCATCGCCATCGTACCCAAGGGCTATTCCTTTTTTCATAACAATCATGCCTCGACATAGAACCTGTCAGTGTGATATACCTTGTTATAAATTGCAAGTAAATTTGCAACAGAAATCTTTAAGCTATAAAAATTCAAGACAACAGTCCCCGCAGAAATACCTTGTTTTTTCAGAGCATCCAAGACTTCGTCATTTTCTACAAATACATCAACATAAAATATGTCCTTTATTTTTTTAGCCATAACTTCTATGCGCCCTATGGGCGAAAAATCTGCCTGAAATATCCAGGCTCCTTCGTATGAAAGGCATTTTAAGGCCATATAACCTTCTCCGTCAAAAAACGGAAACTCGAAACCCATAGGGGCATCCTGCATGGAAAACCGCGACAATGCGCTCCCAAGAAATTCTTCCATTGCCGCCCCTTCAAAAATACCCGATATTTCCAATTTTGCCGCATCTTCATCATGTGGCGGTTTTTTTTGCCCATCCCGCCTGTGCCGCCCCTGAGGGTCAACCGGCAGCATAGAATCCCGCCCCATTCCAATAAATGACAGATAATTAGCAAGAGCAAAAAGCCAGGGCGGGTTATCATACCTTTGTGCAATTGAGCTAAAAAGCGATGCAAGTCCCTTGCCCGAAATATCAACACCTGCCGCTATGCGGTTAAATTCAAAAATACTGTCAGGCGCCGCATTCAGATAACGCAGCAAAGCCTTGTTTGAAAAGGCCGCAACTTGATTTGATACAAGAAACGGCGCAAGACGCAAGACGCTGTTTGCATGCATGGAAAAAAACAAAAGCCCGTCTTTGCGTTCATTGAGAATAAGCGAGAAGCTGCGGCTTTGCGGCGCTCCATTTTGAAAATGCGCTCTGAGTTCCTTGCCGTTTATGTCAAGAATAACGTCATTGCCGCCAATCCTCTTCATTATTTTTGCATCAACAACGGACCCGACAGGAAGAGCGGCAACATTTTTCCCTGCGGTTTTTTCAGAGATTCTCAGTGTTTCATGGAGTTTTATTTTCACCGGATAAGATTCCCTTTAATGGTTCATAAGTCTTGCGATGAATCGGCGAAGGCCCATCCGAAAAAATGGCCTTCAGGTGCGCGCCCGTTGGGTAACCCTTATTGGCGGCTAAACCGTAGCCTTGGTAAAAAACGTCCATTCTTTCCATAATTTCGTCGCGTCTTACCTTTGCCGCTATGGAGGCAGATGCAATAGAAATGGAGTGGGCATCGCCGGCCTTTATGCTCATATACGGTACCGGCAAATTAAACGAAAAGTTGCCATCCAAAAGCAGAATGTCAGGCACGACAGGCATTCCGGCTATAAGCCGTTCAATGGCAAACCTTGTCGCGCCGTTTATGTTCAGGCCGTCCACTACGCTGTGAGGTACAAGCTGCACCATAACAAAAAGCGCCTTCTCTTTTATATAGTCAAGCGCGGCGCGTCTTTTTTGAAATGAAAGTTTTTTTGAATCGTTTATCAATGATACGTCTTGAGGCGGATTTTCGATAAAAGCGCCGCTGTACGCCACGCAGGCAACCGAAAGAGGGCCGGCAAGCGAACCGCGCCCGGCCTCATCAATACCGGCTATCGTAATATGCCCCTCCTGCAAAAGGCCTCTTTCAATATCGAAATTGGGAAAAGAAAAAGCGGGCTTTTTAGCTCCGCTTTTCGTTAATTTCGGCCTATCACCGCTCATGTTGATAAATTTTATGCCTTTGAAACTTTCATGCGGCGTTCTTTAACTTTAGCAGACTTGCCGGATCTTTCTCTGAGGAAATACAGCTTGGCGCGCCTCACTTTCCCCTTTCTGACGGTTTCAACTTTCGCTATGCGCGGAGAAAAAACCGGAAAGACTCTCTCGACGCCTATATCGAACGATATCTTCCTTACGGTAAAAGTCTTGCTTATGCCTTTGTTATTGATTGCTATGACAATTCCTTCAAAAACCTGAATTCTTTCCTTTTCGCCCTCAACAATTCTGTAATGAACCTTGACCGTATCTCCGATTTCAAACTCGATTTTTCTTTCAAGGGGCATTATTTCTTTTTCAACAGCCTGCATAATATCCATTTTCTGTTAATCTCCTGTTATCTTTTCAATATATTTCTTATATAGATCGGGACGAACCCTTTTTGTTTTCTCAATACTTTGAGTCTCGCGCCAAAGCCTTATTTTTTCATGGTTGCCGTTTAAAAGTATTTCGGGTACGGCCATTCCCTCTATCTCTCTGGGTCTTGTATAATGAGGATATTCAAGCAAATTCTCCTCAAAACTTTCCTCGTCAAGCGAAGAAGCATTCGACATAAATCCCGGCAAACAACGCGACAGGGCATTTACTATAACAAGCGCGGCAAATTCACCGCCCGAAAGTACATAATCCCCGATTGAAACTTCATAATCTATATAACGGTCAATAACTCTCTGGTCAACACCCTCATAATTGCCGCATACTATAGATATTTCTTCTTTTTTTGAAAACTCCTTTATAAAATCCCGGTCTAAAACGCGCCCCGCCGGCGACGTAAGAAGCAGCGGAACATTACTTTTTTTTACAGACTCTATCGCCTTAAAAACAGGAGCCGGGGTAAGAACCATTCCCGAGCCGCCTCCATAAGGGTAATCATCGCATCTTCGGTGTTTATTCTCCGAAAAATCCCTTATATCAATCAATTCAACTCTTATGATGCCAGATTCGGCCGCTTTCCCCATAAGCCCCGTTTTAAGCGGCGACTCAAAAAACTCGGGAAAAAGAGTAAGAATGTTAAATATCAAATAATCCCTCAACGGGGCTTATGTCGATACGCCTTTCGCTAATACGGGACGTATCTGTCATGGACTCAACAAAGGGCACCATCAATTCTCTGCCATCCATGCTTTTAATAATAAGGACATCCCCCCCAGCCTGCATAATATCCGTTACTTTTGCAAACAGATTATTGTCAAGATAAACATCGCATCCTATAATATCATAATAATAAAAAGAATCGCTGCCTAATTCGTCCCGCGCCCGTTCTGCATCTTCTTTTGCGACAAATAACTCCGCCCTGCCTAACGCCTCAGCCTGATTTCTGTCCGAAATCCCTTTTAAACTTAAAAGGGCCAAGCGCCTCTTGATCAGTTGAAAGCCTTCGATTGTATATGAGTCATATGAATCATTAAGACTGACATATACGGATTTGCCAGCCTCAAAACGCCCGGGATTGTCGGATATAACGACCACTCTAAGCCTGCCGTTAAGTCCATGCGCTCCCGCTACGCGCCCTACGCGCAAAAAATCATCATCGCTCAATCAAGTATTTCCAATACCACTCGTTTTCTGTTTTTTATGGCGGGAACATTCAAGACCGCCCTTATTGCTCTCGCTATACGTCCGTGTTTTCCTATTATTTTCCCCATATCGTCTCTTGCTACTTTAAGCTCAAGAATTGTTGATTTTTCGCCCTCAATTTCATTAATCTCGACCTTGTCGGGATTATCCACAAGCGATCTGGCTATATAATAAACAAGTTCCTTATAGTTATAATCCATTGCTTATTTTACCGTTTTCAGTTTTTTCCATATGCCGCTGCGCTTGAGCAGGGTCAAAACGGTATGGCCCGGCTGGGCGCCCTTTTTCAACCAATCGGCTATTTTAGCCTCATCAACGACAAATTGTTCACCCGCGGCTATAGGCTGATATATGCCGACCTGTTCAATTACGTTGCCATCGCGCTGCTTGCGCTCGTCAACGGCCACTACCCTGTAAAATGCTTTCTTTTTTGCACCGACTCTTTGCAAGCGAATCTTTACGGCCACTTTGTACCTCCGAATATCATCAAAGGGTAAATTGTTTTTTAAGGTATGTTTTTGTCAACACAAAAGTATTGCTTTGTGAGAAAAACTGCCTGCCGGTATTTTGCCACACCGAACTCTGTTCATATCTGTTCATGCATAACAATTGTGAAATTACTGCCCCTACTAAACAGAAAGTATCTCGCATACATGCGCCGATATTTTGTCGAGCCTCTCTATTTCGTCGGGAGATAGTTTCACCGCGAGCGTCTTTAC
>Ga0099364_10015075_pt1 | contig 10218 bp, 9 predicted proteins | sample TergutTh196P3_FD_73070 | JGI IMG/M metagenome (GOLD analysis project Ga0099364, IMG submission 73070) | Microcerotermes parvus P3 segment gut microbial communities from Pointe-Noire, Republic of the Congo - Th196 P3 | ecosystem: Host-associated > Arthropoda: Insects > Digestive system > Gut ...
GGTCTGCGGCGGTGTGTCGGTTGTGGCTATAAAAACAAAGTAACCGCCCTCCCGACCCAAGGGTTGCGGTTACTCGTTTAGCTTAAAACTCAAGGCGAAGACCGTTGAGGCGCCGCCCTTACTGCCGTTATTATAACACTGTCCGCGTTTTTTTGTCAAGAGGTTTTTATGGTCATTATCATCGGCGCGGGCGCCGCGGGTCTTATGGCGGCAATATCCGCCGCCGAGAACGGCGAAACCGTCCGCCTGCTGGACAAAAACGGCTTCCCCGGTAAAAAGCTGAATATTACGGGCAAAGGCCGCTGCAATATCACAAACGACTGCTCCCGCGACGAATTTCTGGAAAACGTCCCGCGCGGCGGCCGTTTTCTGTACAGCGCGTTCGAGCGGTTCGGGCCGCGGGACGCCATGGAGTTTTTCGGGCGGCTGGGGCTGCCGCTTAAAACCGAACGCGGGCGGCGCGTGTTTCCCGCCTCGGACAGCGCCCGCGACGTTACGGACGCGCTCTCGCGGCGGCTTGACGCGCTGGGCGTCCGCGTGGAACGCGCGCGCGTGACAAGGCTGCTGCTGGACGGCGGCGCGGTACGCGGGGTCTGCGCACCCGAACCCATTGAGGCCGGCCGCGTTATAATAGCCACGGGCGGGCTGTCCTACCCGCTGACCGGCAGCACCGGCGACGGCTACGCGCTCGCCGGTTCGGCGGGCCACAGCATAACGCCGCTGTCCCCGTCGCTTGTGCCGCTGATATCCGAGGACGATTGCTCCGCCCTTGCGGGGCTGTCGCTGAAAAATGTCACGCTGTCCGTCTTTGACGGCGGGAGGCGCGTTTTTTCGGAGCAGGGCGAGCTGCTGTTCACGCACGGCGGCATATCCGGCCCGCTGGTTCTCAGCGCGTCGGCGCATATGCTTGACGGGCCGCACACCGCGGTGATCGACCTCAAGCCCGCGCTTAGCGCGCAAACGCTGGACGCGCGGCTGCTGCGAGATTTCGGCGCCGCGCCGAACAAGACCGTCTCCAACGCGCTGGACAAACTCCTGCCGCGCCTGATGCTGCCCGCCGTTTTGAAAGCCGCAGGAATCGACGGCGCGGAGCGAGTGAACTCCGTAACGCGCCAGCAGCGCGTCCGGCTTACAGACGCGCTGAAGAATTATAAGCTCGGCATAAAGGGGCCGGGCGGCTTTGACGAGGCGGTGATTACCCGGGGCGGCGTATCTCTGAGGGAAGTTGACCCGAAAACCATGCGCTCGAAGCTGGCGGACAATCTGTATTTCGCCGGCGAGGTGCTGGATCTGGACGCCTATACCGGCGGCTATAACCTCCAGATCGCGTGGATGACGGGCTATATTGCAGGCAAGGGGTTTTGTTCATGATAAATATTGCAATCGACGGGCCGAGCGGGGCCGGCAAATCCACCATCTCGCGCCTTATCGCGGAAAAGCTCGGCTTCATTTACGCCGACACGGGCGCGCTGTACCGCGCGGCCGCGCTGGCGTGGACGCGCTCCGGCGGCGGCGAGCTGTCCGATAAAAATTTCTCCGCGCTCGCCATGCCGCCCATAACGCTGGCGTTCGTGGACGGAGTGCAGCATGTGCTGCTGGGCGGCGAGGATATTTCAGGAGAAATACGCTCGCCGGAGATTTCACAGCTGGCTTCGCGGCTGTCCGTTCTGCCGTCCGTGCGCGAGTTTCTGCTCGGCGCCCAGCGAAAAATCGCCGAGGAGAACAACGTTATCATGGACGGGCGCGACATAGGCTCCGTGGTGCTGCCGGCGGCCGAAATTAAGATATTCCTCACGGCCTCGCCCGGGGACAGGGCGCGGCGGCGCTTCGACGAGCTGTGCGCGCGCGGCGTCAAAACGGATTACGAAACCGTTCTGCGCGAGATTAACGAGCGCGACGGGCGCGACTCCGGAAGGGCCGTCGCGCCCTTGCGGCCCGCCTCCGGCGCGGAGATCATCGACACGACCGGCAACTCGCTGGAAAAGAGCGTTTCGGTTCTTGAAAAATTTATTCGGGAAAGGCTGGCCGCGCTGTAATGTTTTATAAAGTAATCGTCGTTGTTATAAAGGTTTTTATTTTTATCTGCTACCGCGTGGAGATAACCGGCAGGGAGAACATCCCCGACGGCGCGGCGGTCGTTTGCGGCAACCACACCGCGCAGCATGACCCCGTTTTTAAGATTCACGCCTTCGGCTTCAGGCACAGGCTGTATCCCCTGTCGAAGGTGGAGAACAGGACAAAGAAGATCATCGGCCCGCTGCTGAAGCGGCTGGACGTCGTTTTCGTGGACCGGGGCAAAAGCGACCTTGCCGCGATAAAGAAATCCATGCGGATACTTAAAGACGGTGGCAAGCTGCTTATTTACCCCGAGGGCACGCGGGTAAAGGAGGGCCGGACGGCGGAGGCCAAGCGCGGCGCGATCATGCTGGCCGTGCGCGGCGGCGTCCCTATCGTGCCCGTTTTTGTCACCTCCGGCGGCAAGCGCCCGTTCTCGCGCGTCAAGCTTGTTATCGGCGCGCCGTATAAAATTGAGACGGAGGGCAGGCCGAGCGGCGATTTTATGGACGCCAAGGCGTCGGAGCTGATGGAGACGATTTTGCGGCTGGGAGCATCCCCGTGCGCGAAATAATCGTCGCGGAAAACACAGGCTTCTGCTTCGGCGTGGCGCGGGCCGTGCGGCTCGCGCTGGAACAGGCCGAAGCGCGCGGGAAATGCTATTCCCTCGGCCCGCTTGTGCATAACCGCGCCGTTGTGGACGAGCTGGAAAAGCGCGGCGTTATACGGGTGGACGGCATTTCAGAGGTGCCGGACGGCGGCGCGGTCGTCATACGCGCGCACGGCGCCGCCCCCGAGGTATACGCCGGAATCGCCGGACGCGGGCTTGCGCTTGTGGACGCGACCTGCCCCGACGTGAAGAAAATCCATAAGCTGGCGGCGGCCGCCGCCGCGGAGGGGCGGCAGGTTATTATCTTCGGCGACAGGCGGCATCCCGAGGTGTCGGGCACGGCCGGCTGGTGCGGAAAACCGCTGATAATATCCGGCTTGGACGAGCTGGAGCGGCTGTTCGGTTCGGGCGCGGTTTTGCCCGATACACCCGTCACCGCGGTGTCGCAGACGACGGCGGAACGGGGAAAGTATGAACTGTGTATAAATTTTCTTAAAAAACAGTGTACAAACATAAAAATCTTTGATACAATATGTAACGCTACCGTATTGCGGCAAAGAGAAGCGGCCGGGCTTGCGGAAAAATGCGACGTCATGCTGGTCGTGGGCGACCCGCAGAGCGCGAACACCCAAAAGCTGTACAAGCTGGCCAAGGCTGTCCGCCCCATGACATATCTGGTGGAGAACGCCGGACAGGCCGCCGGGTTGCGAATCCCCGTCAATATACGGGTTGGGCTGATTGCCGGCGCTTCGGCGCCGACGGAAGCCATAAAGGAGGTAAGCCGAATTATGTCTGATGAAATCATTAAATCAGAACCCATGGAAAAAGATGCCGAGCTTGAAAAAACCGACGCAGTGTACGACATCCCCGACGCGCCGCCCGATGTCCCCGACGCGCCGCCTGAAACGCCGCCCCCCGAAGCCGAAGAGAACTTTGAGCAGATGCTTGAGCATGCGTTCAAAACGCTGACCACCGGCGACAAGGTATCCGGCGTGATTACCGCGATCACCCCCACCGAGATACATGTGGACCTAGGCACGAAGCACGCGGGATATATCTCCGTTACGGAGATGTCCGACGACCCTGACTACAAGCCCGAGGAACACATAAAAATAGGCGACTCCATCGAGGTGTTCGTCATGCGCGTAAACGACGTCGAGGGCACCGCGCAGCTCTCAAAGAAGCGCGTTGACGCCGTGAGGAACTGGGCCGACATCGAGGCCGCGCGCGCGGAGCGCAACATTGTTCAGGGTATCGTCACCGAGGAGAATAAGGGCGGCTTGGTCGTATCGGTGCGCGGCATAAGGGTGTTCGTGCCCGCGTCGCAGACCGGCGTGCCCAAGGGCGGCTCGCTCTCCGATCTGCTGAGGCAGAAGGTCGATCTGTATATAAGCGAGGTCAACAGCGCCCGGCGCCGCGTCGTCGGCAACATACGCGCCGCGCAGTACGACGACCGCAGGCGGCGCGCGGAAGCCGTCTGGGACGAGATCGCGGAGGGCAAGCGCTATAAGGGCGCCGTCAAATCGCTGACCTCTTACGGCGCGTTTGTGGACATCGGCGGCGTGGACGGCATGGTTCACGTTTCCGAGCTGTCGTGGCAGCGCGTGAAAAGCCCTGCCGATATGCTGAAGGTCGGCGACGAGATCGAGGTCTTTGTCATATCGTTTGACAAGGAGAAGCGCAAAATCTCGCTCGGGCACAAGGACCCGAACCAAAACCCGTGGAACAGGTTCATCGAGAGCTACTCGGCCGGCGACGTGGTAAGCGTCAAGGTCGTCAAGCTGGCGGCGTTCGGCGCGTTCTGCGAGATAATCCCCGGCGTTGACGGGCTTATCCATATCTCGCAGCTCTCCGAGCAGCGCGTCAACAAACCCGGCGATGTTCTCGAAGAGGGCCAGACGGCCGATGTGAAGATACTTGAAATCAACCACGAGCATAAGAAGGTATCGCTGTCCATCCGCGCCCTCTCCGCCTATGAGACGTCGGAGAGCGACGGCGAACTCCCGCCCATGGCGGACAATGCCGACACGCCGCAGCCCGTCACCGACGAACTCCCGCTCGCGGAACCGGAACCCGCTGTTGAACCGGAACCGGAACTTCCCGCAGACGAACCCCCGTCCCCGCCCGTGGAGGACAGCGACACGCTGTAATCCCCCGTCCCCGCCCGCGGCGGACGATGCCAGCGGCGGTGCCGCCGCCCAGTAATTACAAGTTATAAATCACCCAAATCCGGCTAAAACTGGATTCGGGTGATTTTTTATGCTCAAAAGGATCATGGCGCTGCTGCCGGCCCTGCTGCTAATGACTCTCTGCTCTCCGCCGGCGCGCGCCGCCGTAACGGAGAGCCGCTCGTATCTCTACGCCGGCTCGACCTCCATATACATCCACAACACAGACCGCGCGGGCGGCAACCTCAATCTCGTGTGCCCCGATTACTTCGAGGTCGGCGCCGACGGCGATCTTGTGCTCACGCGCGCGGTGGACCCCGTGTTTCTAAGCGCCATGCGCGCGCGGGGCGTGAAGGTCCTGCCCTTCGTCAGCAACCACTGGAACAGGGCGCGGGCGCGGCTCGCGCTGGCGAAATACGAAATCTTCGCCGACCAGATCGCCGCTCAGGTGATAAATAACGGCCTTGACGGCGTCGATATAGACATCGAGAACATCGACCACACCGACCGCGCCGCGTTCACCGCCTTTATGCGCTATCTGCGCCAAAAGCTGCCCAAGGACAAGCTGCTGAGCGTGGCCGTGGCGGCAAACCCTTGGGGCGGAACGGTCGGCTGGCAGGGCGCGTATGACTACGCGCAGCTCGGGCAGATCTGCGACATCATCTTTATAATGACCTATGACGAGTCGTATCAGGGCGGAAGCGCGGGCCCTGTGGCAAGCTATAGGTTTATTAAAGACTCGCTGGACTTCGCGCTGAAAAGTGTTGACAAAAGCAAGGTGATGATGGGCGTGCCGTTCTACGGCCGCTACTGGGTGTCCGGCGCGGCGTCGGGCGGCGCGGCGTTCACGATCTCCGACATAGAGCAGATGGTCGGGGATTACCGCTCGGTCACATGGTACGACGGCGTGAACGAGTGCGCCCGCGCCGAGGTGATTGTGACCGCCGGGGATTTGACCAAAGGGCTTTGGGGCAGCAAGCGTCTGACCCCGGGCGTTTATGACATATGGTATGAGTCGCCGCGCTCGCTGGAGAAAAAACTCTCTCTCGTATACGAAACGGGCATACGCGGCGCGGGCAGCTGGGCGCTGGGCTTCGAGCCGGAGGAGTTTTGGGACGGCTACGCCGCGTGGCTGTATCCCACGCTCCCCTTCACCGACATCAAGGGGCATTGGGCGCGGGCGCAGATAGCCGAGGCCGCCGAAAAAGGCATCGTTTCGGGCTATAACCGGCGGTTCACGCCCGACGGCATTATGACGCGCGCCGAGATGGTCGCGCTGGTGTGCAAGCTGGCCGGCGTGCCGCCAAGCGCCGCGCCGTCAGGGTTCTCCGACACGGCCGGGCACTGGGCGGACGGCTATATCTCGGCCATGCGGGATTCCGGCACGGCAAAGGGCGTCGGCGGAAGCCTGTTCGCCCCCGACAGGCCCGTGACGCGGCAGGAGGCGTGCGTGCTGGTCGAGAGCATTATAAGGGGGCCGGACACGCTGGACTTCAACGAGCATGTATTCCCCGACGTCACGCCCGAAAACAACCCGTGGTCAAATAACGCGATTATAAAACTATATGTATACGGCGTTGTCGGCGGCGACCCCTCGGGCTTTTTCCGCCCGCTGTCGCTGTGTACCCGCGCCGAAGCCGCGGTCCTTGCGCTGAAGGCCGCCGAAATGCCGCTGAAAATCCCCTCCGCGGCGAAAACCGTCATAGAGCCGCGGTAGGCGGCGCGGGGACGGCGTAGGGACGCGGCGGGCGACCGGGGACGGTCGCCCCTACAGGGACGGGGTATATGGCGTTTGTAGGGGACGACGCCCTCGGCGTCCCGTGGCCGGCCGCAGCCGGCGGGGGATTTTAATGCGGACGCGCAATGCGCGCCCCTACAGGGACGGGGCGCATGGCGTTTGTAGGGGCGGTCGTCCCCGACCGCCCGTGTTTTTTATGGTGTGTGGCGGTGGGCAACGGGCGGCAGGTTGCCGCCCCTACGGGAAACGACGCGATACAATTGTAAACGGCGCGATGAGGACATCGCGCCCTACGGGGGCGGGGGATATGACGGCGTAGGGACGCGGCGGGCGCCCGGGGACGGTCGCCCCTACAGGGACAAGGCGTATGGCGTTTGTAGGGGCGGTCGTCCCCGACCGCCTGTGTTTTTTATGGGGTGTGGCGTCATGGGGTTATTTGCAGGGGCGGCCATTGGCAGTCCGAATGTTTAACAATCATCATGATTCCCGCGTAAACACGGGTTGCCGCACCAATATTATTTTGCGCTTGACAAATTTCACCGAATATATTACAATAAATTCGGTGATATGGCAGATGAGATTCGTTCCGCTTAACTGTATAAGAGACGGCTCGCATTTAGCGAAAACCATCTACGGCGCGAACGGAGAGGTGTTGCTGCGCGGGGGCACCGAGCTGTCCTCTCCGTACATAAGGCGCCTGTCGAGAATCGGTCTTCAGGGCGTCTATATTGCCGACGACCTCTCCGAGGATATAGAGATCGCTAATCTTATGTCCGAAGAGCTGCGCGTTAAGGTCCTGAAGAGCATAAAGGGCGCGCTGTCCGACGCGGAGCGCGGCAAACCAAGTAAATCCAACCGCAACGCCCATGCTATGGAGGAGCTGTCGATGCAAATTGTCGATGAGATCCTCTCCAAGCAGAGCGTTGTCTTTAACATGATAGACATTAAGACCTACGACGGCTATACCTTTCAGCACAGCGTATCCGTCGCCGTGCTGTCCGTGCTGCTGGGCGTCAGCCTAGGCTTCAAGCGCGCCAAGCTGGCCAAGCTCGCCTACAGCGCGATCATGCACGACATCGGCAAGGTCTTTATCGAGCCAAAAATAATCAACAAGCCGGATAAGCTCTCGCAAGAGGAATACGAGGTGGTCAAAAAGCATCCCGCAAACGGGTACGCGTATCTGCGCGACCATTACGGTATGACCGAGATTTCCGCCAGAGGCGTTTACGAGCATCACGAGCGCTATGACGGCTGCGGCTATCCCCGCAACAAAACGGGGACCCATATATCCGAGTTCGGGCGCATTATAGCGATAGCCGATGTTTTTGACGCGCTGGTGTCAGACAGGCCGTACCGCAACGGGCTGTTCGCCGCCGAGGCGATGGAGTATCTTATGGGCAACAGCGGGCGGCTGTTCGACCCCGTCTATATAAACGCGTTTGTGCGCAAGGTGGCGCTGTTCCCCGTGGGGACCTGCGTGCTGCTGTCAAACGGCGCCATCGGGCTTGTTATGGAAAATTATGAGAACTATAACATGCGCCCGCTGGTAAAGGTTTTCAGCGTTGACGATTGCAGGATAGAGCCTTATACCCTCGATTTATGCCATGATTTCAACTGCCTGAATATAACGGTCATCGCGTCGGTGGACATGTAACGCCACTATGTACGGGCGGCGGCCGGCCGCCCGTTTTTTTACTGCGCCCCAAACGCCCTGCCCAGCAGTCCCCCTCTCTTATTGTTCGCCTCGTTATATCTGACGGCGTTATAGATCAGTATCGCGGCCTGCTCGCGCGTTATCGCGCCCTCGAGTCTTATCGAGCCGTCGGGGTACGCGCCCATTATCCCCGCCGCGTCAAGATTTGAAACCGCCTGCGCCGCCCATGCCGGCATCCCGTCGCCGTCGGCGAACACCGGCATCACGCCCGAGTTCGGGACTCCGCTCGCGTTGTTTATCAGGACCGCCGCCTCGGCGCGTGTTATATCCAGTCCGGGCGCCAGCGCCTTGCGCCCGTCCGCCGTGTCTACGCCTTTTATCACGCCGTTTTTCAGCGCCAGCGTGGCATACGGCTTCAGCCACCCGGGGATGTCCGCGTCGTCGGCAAACCCCGTGCGCGCCGCCGCCTCCGGCGGGTTCATCCCCAGCGCGGTCATCAGCATAGCCATGAACTCGCCGCGCGTCATTACCGCCGTGGGGTTGAAGTAATGGCTGTTCCCCAGCTTTCCGCCCACATATACCCCGTTTTCGGCCAGCTTCAGCGCCGCGTAATGCGCCGGACTGTTATCCATATCCGAATAGCTTATCTTGGCCGAAATCTTCTCGATTTTAATGGAGATCTTCGCCTCGTCCGACACGTTGCCGTAAGCGTCGGTGGCGGTGTAGGTCATGGAGTCCTTTCCGGTTTTCTTCTCATACGGCGTGTACCTGAACGTCCCGTCGCCCAGCACCTCAACCTCGCCGCGCCTCGGCTTGCTGACTATCTTATAGGTCAGCGGGTCGTTGTCGGGGTCGGAGCCGCGAAACATCACCGTCACCGCTACGTTCCGCGCCGTCGAAATCTCAAAATCCTCGGCTGTGGGCGGGCGGTTTTCCTTGCCCATCAGGTTTATCGCCACCGTGACGCTCTCGTACGGGATGTCCTCCTCGAACACCGGCAGAATATTGAAGTGCGTGCCCGCCGCCCGCGCAGTCGCGGGTACGAAGCGCATGGCGTCGATCGCGGCGGCCGTCACCGCCTCGCCCGCCATCAGGTCGCGGGTCCCGAATTTAAGCGTACCGCAATCACTGTCGGGCAGTGTTGCGATGATGATACCCCGCAGGGTGTAGTCCGTCCTGAAGTCACTTTGGGAGAAAGCGATCTCGCCGTTTGACACCGACGTCTTTGAAAACGCCTGCATGGCGGGCCGGCTCTCCTCCTCCAGCGCAAGCCCCAGCGGCGCCGCGGCAATCAGAAGCATACCGCAAAGGGCTATGGACAGCAGCTTTAGTTTCATGATATATTCCTCCTTTGGTTTGGGGTTAGTTTTTACCAAAGAGAGAAAAATATTCCTGTTATATGTAAATTATTTCGCGGAGTTCTTCTGCTCCGCCGCCGGGCCGCTCCTCTCGTCAGCCGTTAAAAAGATTCTCTCGGCGTCCTTCAGGGCTTCCTGCAAGGTCGCCGTCGCTTTTGCGACCCCGCTGAACAGGGTCATGTACATCTGCTTATACTCTTCCATAATAATGTGATTTCCTCTCGACAATAATAATCATATATTCGCATTATAACCTGTTTCAGGTTAAATGTCAATACTCTGTTTCAGATTAAAGTAAAATTTTCGGGAGGTGACATTCTATGTATGGGCGGATACGCGATCTGCGCACGGACAAGGATATGACACAGAGGGAGCTGGCGAGTATACTGGGTATGTCGCAGACCGGATATTCAAAATACGAGACCGGCGAAAACGATGTCCCCACCGCTATTTTAAGGGCGCTGGCGCTGTTCCACAACACCAGCTCGGACTATATACTCGGACTGACCGACGTGACCCTCCCGTACAAACGCGTAAAATCCTAACCCTTGCGGGCGCGCGATGCGCGCCCCCCTACGCGGATAATCCACGGGCGGTCGGGGACGACCGCCCCTACACACGCCATACGCCCCGTA
>Ga0099364_10015076_pt1 | contig 10215 bp, 6 predicted proteins | sample TergutTh196P3_FD_73070 | JGI IMG/M metagenome (GOLD analysis project Ga0099364, IMG submission 73070) | Microcerotermes parvus P3 segment gut microbial communities from Pointe-Noire, Republic of the Congo - Th196 P3 | ecosystem: Host-associated > Arthropoda: Insects > Digestive system > Gut ...
TGCAGCAAAAACTTGGCATTGCGGATACGCAATTGCTGTACAGAATCCATGTTGACTATTCGAACCCCATGAATATAGAAAACAACATGCGGGAACTTATAGCCAGAGGTGCCAATATAATCATAGCAACAAGCTGGGGTTATATGGATGCCTGCGAGAAGCTGGCACAAGAATATCCTCAAGTTATTTTTGCACATGCCTCTGGCTACAGATATAATGATACCAACTTTACAAATTATTTTGGCAGGGTTCATCAAGCCCGTTACCTTTCCGGAATTATCGCAGGAGCAAAAACACAGACCAACAGGATTGGCTATGTGGCTGCCTGGGGTAAAGAGAATAGTGAAGTAACAGGCGGGATTAATGCATTTGCCCTGGGAGTTGAAAAAGTGAACCCGGATGCGAGAGTTTATGTCAGTATTACCAATAGCTGGTTTGACCCCATGGGAGAGACAATGGCAGCCAGAGATCTTATTGCCGCTGGTTGTGATGTTATTACTCAGCATGTTGATACTGCCAACCCGCAAATAGAGGCGGAAAGAGCCGGTGTCTGGGGTATAGGTTACAACACTGATATGAGTATTGATGCTCCTGATGCTGTTCTTACTTCTGTACTTTGGTACTGGGGCGCTTACTATAGTTTTCTTGTGCAAAGTATTATAGACGGTACATTTACTACCACACCCTGGTATGGTTCTCTTGCAGACGGCATTATTGATCTTACACCCTTAAGCAGAAATGTAATATGGGAGCCGGAAACCATTCGCATTTTTAATGAAGAACGTCGGCGTATGGAGAACGGCGATTTTGATGTTTACCACGGTATTATGGAAACCAATGATGGCCGGCGCATAGGCAGGGAAGGAGAAAGATTTTCTGACAATGAAATTCAGTTCGGTATTGACTGGTATTATCTTACGGTAAGTGAATTATAAGGAAGTGGAAAGTGAAAAAAGATAAAAGAGAAAAGAGAAAAGAGAAAAGTCGAACCAAAGGTTCGGGAAAGGGAACAAAGATAAAAATTCTTCTTTTTACACTTCTCATTTCTCTCTTTTTATTTGGATGTAAGCAGCAGCAGGAATTTGTCTGGGAGCCAGGAATACCTTTTCCCAAAGAAAGAATAGTTATCGGTATTATTCATCCCAACGAGATCTACAGCGAGTCCCTTTATGATCTAGCGCATTATAGAGGGACTTTGGAAATGCAGCAGGCAATAGGCCTTGGGGAACATCAGATTATCCGCAAGACCAATGTGTTTGACAGAGACCCGGTGGCAACAGAAGGTGCCATACGGGACTGCATTGCAGAAGGAGCCAATATAATCATTGCCATGAGCTGGGGTTATATGGATGTATGTGAAAAACTGGCACAGGAATTTCCATCAGTTGTTTTTGCTCACGCTACAGGTATTAAACACAATGACCATAACTTTAGCAATTATTCCATACGGATCTATCAGGGCCGCTATCTTGCAGGAATTGTAGCAGGTCTTGCCACGCAAAGCAATAGAATAGGTTTTGTTGCAGCCAGAGGGAGAGACAACAGCGAGGTTACTTCTGGTTTAAATGCCTTTGCAATGGGTGTAGCTTCTGTAAACCCTGATGCCCGTGTTTTCGTGCAGGTAACCCATAACTGGCACGATCCCATGGGAGAAAACAATGCGGCAAATGCACTTATTGCTGCTGGCTGTGATGTAATAACATCTCACGCCAACTCTCCGGCAGCCCAGATAGCTGCTCAAAATGCCGGAGTATTGGCCATAGGCTATAATGCTGACATGAGTGGTGAAGCACCGGATGCAGTGATTACTTCAGTTATTCTAAACTGGGGAGTTTTTTACACCAGATTTGTGCAACAAGTCATTGATGGGACATTTATTTCACAGACAAATTATTATGGCCTTACAGAAGGGGCTATTGATATAACCCCTCTTAACAGTCGGCTTGCACCACAAGGCGCAGAAACATCTGTTAATGCAGCCAGGCAGCGTATTCTGTATGAAGGCTTTAATATTTTTGATGGAATACTGGAAACAAATGAAGGAGAAATTGTCGGCGAAACAGGAAAAACCCTTTCGGACGATGTTATTCTTAGCGGCATAAATTGGTATTACCGCAATGTAATGGAATTATAAACAGGAGTTTAGAGCATAAATGAAAAAATGGCAAAGTAAATATTTTCAACTCTTGTTTGTTTTTGCAGCTTTTGCTCTTATGGCAGGAGCATCATATTTTTTTAACAGCCGTATGCTTAGAAACCACCTTTTAAATGGCGCGCAGGAATTACTTCAGTCTGCAGAAGCCAATGTCAATGCCGCACTTTCAGAAACAGAGATCACCCTTCTTAATTCCTATTATATTATACAGGGAATGCTGGAGCAGGGTGCTACAAACCAGGAAATTCTTGATTACCTTGTCATTACCACCGACTGGATGAGCCGCAGGGATGCTGGATTGCTTTCTTTTTACGGTGTATATGGATATATAAACGGCGAGTTCTACGATAGCTTTGGAATGGATCCCGGAGAGGATTATATACCCCAGACCCGTCCCTGGTATCAGACTGCAATACGCAGCGGCAATGATGTAGCATATACCACACCCTATATAGACTGGAATACAGGCGACACTGTTGTTTCTGCGGTTCGGAATATATTTATAAATGGCAATATGGTGGGTATACTTGTCGTAGACATTAACATTAACTGGCTTGTTGATTATGTCGGTTCTCTTGCATTGGCTGCTGACGGCTTTGGTATGCTTCTAAGCCAAAACTTATCATTTATGGCATTTCCGGACGAGAACTATCTGGGCAGCCAGCTTCAAGACCTTGGCGGTGCTTATGAGGAACTGGCACGTACCCTGCGTTCCGGCGAAGATATCTTTGCCAGGCGTATTATCGATCCTGACCGCGGACCTGTTATTGTGTTTATAAAACAAATTTTTAATAACTGGTATGTGGGGCTTGTAACTCCTTCATCGCAATTTTATCAAGACCTTCAATTTTCTGCTCAAATTATAGTGGTATTGGGACTTGTGCTTTCCCTTGCGCTTTGCTTTATATTGGTACGCCTTTCTGCGGCAAAAGAACGCTCAGATGAGGAAAGCATGGCAAAGTCTTCGTTCCTTGCCCGCATGAGCCATGAGATTCGCACACCTCTAAATGCGGTTATTGGGCTTTCTGAGATTGTGCTTAACCGCGGTAAAATACCGGATGACAGCAGAAATGACATACAGCAGATACATCAATCAGGTTCCTCCCTTTTGGGAATTATAAATGATATTCTTGACATTTCCAAAATAGAAGCCGGAGGCTTTGAACTTGTTTTGGATGAATACGAGACAGCATCATTTATTAATGACACGGTTAATCTTAACAGGGTTAGAATAGGTTCCAAACCCATTGCATTTAAACTGGAAATTTCCGGGGATTTTCCGTATAAGCTCCTGGGAGATGAACTGCGAGTCAGGCAGATACTTAACAATATTCTATCAAATGCCATTAAGTACACAAAGGAAGGGGAAATAAGGTTTAAAGTTGAGAGTGAGGAGAGAGAGAACAGTTTATTAATACGTTTTATAGTAAGCGATACAGGTATCGGAATAAGGGCAGAGGATATGGGAAAACTGTTTTCTGAATACACGCAGCTTGATACTCAATCAAACCGCATGGTTGAAGGCACAGGGCTTGGTCTTGCCATAAGCAGAAAATTGGCCCAGATGATGGGCGGCAGTATCAGAGCAGAAAGTGAATATGGCAAAGGTTCGATTTTTACAGTAAGCTTTATACAGGGCATAGCGGGCAATGAATGCATAGGAGAAGAGACAGCTAAAAGGCTAAAGCAATTTGAGTATATAAGCCTTAGAAAAGGAAAAGATATTGACCGTTCCTGGATGCCTTACGGTAAGGTATTGTTAGTGGACGATCTGCCTGTAAACCTCCAGGTAGCCCGCGGACTGCTTGAACCCTATGGCCTTGAGGTAGACGCTGTTGAGTCAGGGCAGAAAGCCATTGAATTGATTCAGGCAGATAATGGATATGACCTGGTGTTCATGGATCACATGATGCCTGGCATGGACGGCATTGAAGCTGTCAGGATTTTACGTGCAGAGGGGAATCAAGTACCAGTAATTGCATTAACAGCAAATGCTCTTGCTGGAAACATGGAGATGTTTCTTTCAAAAGGTTTTGACGGCTTTCTGCCCAAGCCTATTGATATAATCCAGCTTGATGAAGTTCTGAATCAGTGGATTAGGGACAAGCAGAACAAAAAAACTTTGCTAAAGGCAGAGAAAGAGTATAAGGAGAAAAGAATAATGAGTAATGAACAGGGCACACAATTAAATATACCAGGAATAAATGTTAAGCATGGTATCTCCATGACCGGCGGTTCTGTTGCTGGCTATGTTGAAGTGCTGACCCTATACTGCAAAGATACTGAGGACAGGCTGCCTTTGCTGCAAACAGTTCCGGAAGCTGATGCCATGCTCACGTTTATTACCCAGGTTCACGCTTTAAAAAGCGCATCCTCTTCCATTGGTGCTGCAAATATTTCATCCCTTGCTGCGGAACTGGAAGCAGCCGGAAAAGCCGGAGATCTGGCAATAATTAAGGATAAACTTCCAACTTTTGCACAACAGCTGGCAGAACTCGTAAAAGGTATGCGGTCTGCTCTTGAAAATTATAAGCCAGCAACCCATTCTTCTAACTCCTCACAACCAACTGACCACTATTCACTTTTTAAAGATCTGGCAGCAGCTCTGGAATCTCAAAAAGCAAATGAGATTAGCCGTATTTTAAAGGACATAAAAGATGTTTCAAGACAGCAGCCTTTGGATGCAGTAAGCAAAGAAGCTTTGGAACAAATCTCAGATGAGGTTATGATGGTTGAATACGATAATGCGAAAAAAATTATTGATAAATTACTTAATACCGGCATCTAGGGGAGTACACAGTGGGAAATGAAAGAAAACTAATTTTACTTGTGGATGACAACCCAACAAATCTCAAACTTGGTATTAATGTACTTGAAAATAAATATGATGTCGCAACAGCTCCTTCTGCTGAAAAAATGTTCAATCTTTTAAAAAGCAATACTCCTGCCATGATCCTTTTAGATGTTGATATGCCGGAAATGACCGGTTATGAGGCAATAAAGATATTAAAGGAAAAACCTGAAACAAAAGATATCCCTGTTATTTTTGTTACTGCCCGCGTAGATTACGACGATGAGCTTCATGGTCTTACATTAGGAGCTATTGATTATATTACAAAGCCGTTTCAACCACAACTTTTGTTAAAACGCATTGAAGTACACCTGCTTGTTGAAGACCAAAAACATACTCTGGAAGAGCAGGCATCAGAACTAAAAAACTTCAATGACAATCTTCAAAAAATGGTAGACGCAAAAACCCAAAGCGTATTGGATTTGCAAAATGCCCTTTTAAAAACCATGGCGGAACTGGTGGAATGCCGTGATGATATTACAGGAAGCCATATTGAGCGTACCCAGCAGGGAATAAGAATTTTACTGGATGAAATAGCAATGAGCGGTATATTTATCGAAGAAACATATGGCTGGGATCCGGAATTGATTCTCCAATCCTGTCAGCTCCATGATGTTGGAAAAATATCCATTGATGATAATATATTAAAAAAACCAGGGCCGCTTGATAAAGAAGAATTTGAGTTAATGAAAAAACACGCTGCTTTTGGTGAAGAGATTATCGAAAAGATTCAAGCTCTAACAAAGGAAAGTGAATTTTTAACATATGCAAAAATATTTGCCGCAAATCACCATGAAAAATGGGATGGTACAGGTTATCCCAGAGGACTTAAGGGCAAGGATATACCGCTGCTGGGCCGAATAATGGCAATTGTCGATGTGTATGATGCGTTAATTTCAGAACGTCCATATAAAAAAGCCTTTACCCATGATGAAGCTGTACGGATTATTGTCGAGAGCAGCGGAAAACAATTTGATCCAACCCTTGTGGAAGTATTCAATAGTATATCAAAACAGTTTGATAAGACTTAATTTGTATTTGCAAGAGCTTCAAAAGGCACAGGTTCAACTCTTTCCACAGTAGAAGGCAGTCTAAAGTTGGGAATTTCAATATCTTCAGCGCTGCCATAAATAAATTCATGCAGGGCTGTGATATTTTCCCTAAAATCTATAGTCAAAATATAAGCACCGTTAAATATACCGTGATTAAAGCTCCCGTCAATAGGTAAACGCAGCTCTTCGATAACTGGTCTTTCGCCGGTAAACAGATCAAGGCTTATTGCAAGAAGCTCGCTTAATGAAACATTTGTCTGGACATGATCCAATATAAAAGCTGCTATGGCAAAAATATCACCAATTTCCTGTGTATCTAAAACCTTGTTAAAAATATTTCTAAGTACATTTCTCTGCCTTTGAGTTCGAACCCTGTCATTATCAATGGCTCTCATGCGCGAATAAGCTAGGACCTGCCGGCCATCCAGTAAATTGTCACCAGTTATAACCGGATCATATTCAGGAAAAATCCTGTTAAGCAGATCAGCCTCTGCTTCAGTCAGATTCATCTCAAGCCCGTCCAGGGCATCCACAAGCGCAAATACACCAGAGAACCTGACAACAGCGTATCGCTGAATATCCAATGAAAAAAGGTTGTTTATAAGATTGATGATCCTTCCAGGGCCTCCTAAAGCGTGCATTATATTAATGCGGTTCCAATGGCCGGCACCCAGGCCTGATGGAACAAGAATATCGCGCATGAATGATACAAGGCTGACAACACGTGTATCAATGTTGTAAGAGATCAATATAATGGTATCAGAACGCCCGCGGTCTTGATGGATGCGGGCATCATCGCCAAGAAATAAAAAATTAATAATATTTTCAGAAATCTCTTCCCGCTCAAAAATATTGTCAACAGTCCCAAATGCAATTACTTCATCTAACTCATTCGGTGTCAGGAACCTCTGCTGAGCGTTTGCAGTAAAAGTCCTTTCAATAAACAATCTGAATTCTTCATCAGTTAATTCCTCGTTCTCTTCCTCCATAGCCAGAAGAAATTCTTCTTCTGTTAAGAACTGGATTCCTTCTGGCAAGGGTTCAAATAGTCTAGTAAAAAAGCCCGCCTCTGCCCTTACTATCCTTATACTGTTATCTGTAAGCCTTATATCAAAATAATTGTAGGTTATGGCAAAACCTGCGATCAAAACTAAAAGAAACATGAAAATAATAATTATCGTTCTTTTTTTATTCAATATCTAAACTCCATTATTGAAGTTCTGTATGAAAATCTGCAAGAGGAATATTGCTTAGGATAAAAGATTCCGGGCGATATTCAAAATGCATGGTATCGAAGTTACCCCATTTACCGCCCCAAATAAAACCAAAAGACTCAAAAGTTTTTACAACAAAATCCGGCGGGTGGTAACGTTCTGTATAGGGAATATTCCACCATAATGGATTACGAGAGACTTCCCAAAACCAGTATGTTGCCTGCCCCCTTAAGTTTGCCGGAAGTAAATCTATTGATATGCCGTAAGAATGAGAGCTGCGGTTCCCGGAACTTGCCACATTACGCCAGTTCCAGCCAGTTACTGTACCCAAAGAATTGATCCATTGACGTACTGTAGAATTTGTTCTGGATTCATTTAAAATAATTTCATTAATACGGCGCATTTTTCGCGATATACCAGTATGAATGGTCAATCTATGTCCCAAAAAATTAATCTCCACCTGCTGCTGCCAGGCTTGGTCCCTGTTACTGATATTCCACAGAGCTTCTGTAAAATAAAGGGATCGTCTTAGAGCTGGTCTGGGTTCAGTTCTTGGCGCAGGCTGGGGAGGTCTGTTACGGCTTTCTTCATAACGCCGTGTCCGTTCTGCCCTTTGCTCGGCAGTACTCTCCCAGGAAGGTAATTCCGCAAGATAATTACTGTTAAAACCCAGGGTCCGGTATTCTTCAAAAAGGCTTCTTCTTTCTTCAGGGAGAATCCGGCCTTCTGCATAGTAAAACCATCTTTCCCTGATTTGAAATGCCCAATCCCCATTCCGGAATACCGCAGGTCCTATACGCTCAGGATATGCTTGAGACAGGGTCCTCATAATCCTTTCTGCTGTGCTTGGAACAGTTGATTCAAAAACCGCAGGCTGTTCCTGGTAATTTGCGGGTACAAGTCTTTCTTCTGCATTTAAAGGCATTGGTATTTTTATTACCAATAATACAGCAATAAGTATCAAAACAGGAAGGAAAACGAGAAAAATTACCTTTTTATTATATATAAAAAAATTAATAATATTTTTCAAATGCTCCCTCTCCATATAAAATTATATCAAAGCATACATTAAAATCAAGCCCGTATTTATCAATAATAACTAATCCTGTAATCTCCCATAACTGAAAAACCAAGACGCTTGTAAAGCTTATTGGCAGCAATATTGCGTTTTTTGACAAACAGGTTTACGCCCATATTGCTGTTAAGCAATTCCCTGATAAATGCAGCAGACATTATTTTAGCTATACCCAAGCCCCGGAATTCCGGAAGCACATACACACCGCCTATCTGATATTTTGAATATGACTTTGCGTTTGTATTTATCTTTCCGGCAATTTTACTGCCTAAAACAGCTATAAGCATTTTTTCTCCGCTTAATAAACGCTCAAGAGTTTTGCGGGAGCTTGTGGAATTGAAAAAACCATGCCTGGGTATCACTTCTTCTTTTTCATAAGCTGAATGAAGCTGAAAGAGTTCTTCTTTATCACCCTGTAAAGGAGGCCGCAAAATTAAACCCTCCGGCCCATTTTCAAAACAGGCATCAGGCGGGGAGGTGTTAAGGGTCATTAAATCATAGTCGATTGTATCAGCTGCAATAAAGCCGCTGTCCTCCATGCCTTTTTCAAGAATTTTTACATCTTTAGATAAACCCTGGACTGAATATATATTAACTTTTCTTAAGAATCTTCCAAAAAAATCCGGCAAAGGGATATTCTCTTTGTTGGAAAAAACAGGAAAAAGCGAACTGCGGCTATGCAGCATAAGAGCGGCAACTTCATTATCGTCATCATTATAAGTCCATATATGTGAAAAATTAGAGCTTAAAATTTTTGAACATGCTCCTGTACAAAAATCCTCTCTTGAGCGCAAAAAACCCTCGGCTTTTAAAAAATCATCATTCGAAATTTTATGGGAGATTTTATGCCATGTAAAGGGTTTGGCCATGGATTGATCACCTTGGATGATTGCTTATGGGAATCTTCCTGCTGCCGGTATACGGCCCAGAATTGCAGAAAACCCTGCGATAAATGATTCCCGGGAATAACTGTAAACCGCAAGAATTCCGTCAGCCCAGCGCGCTTCTTCGATAAAGTTTGGGTTAAGAATGGAAAAAACAATCACACGCCTTCCAGAATTTCTAAGGCTGCGTAAAAAGGCAAGGTCATTGGCACCGGCAAGACAGAAGATCACAGTGTCCGCATTACGGCTGGAAGATAAAAGTTCTTGCGCGCTGCGTCCCTGAAACCTGAATGTTTGAGCGCCTGGGAAAGCCCTCTCTCCCTGGGCGAAAAAATCCGCATAACGGCCTGCAAGTAGGACCCTGCCAGCATAGCTGGCTTCGGCATTGCCGGGGCCGGCGTTACCGGAGTTAAAAGGCAGAACTCTTTCTCCTGCATCATTTGTATCTTTTATAAATGTAACGCTCCTGGCTGCAAGATTAAGAAAAAAAGCAGTGCCTTGAGGATCAGGAATTCCTTCTGCAACTTTTCCTGGATCAGGGACAAAAGGAACATGATTTTCCTGCCGTAAATATTTTAATTTTTTTTCAATAATCCTTAAGGCTGAATCCATAACACGGTTTCTGAATACAGGATCTGTTCTCATTGCCTGAATCAATGTATTCCAGACCGGGTCAAAAAGACTGGGAGTCTGCGAAATCATAATTATATCATTCCCTGCCATAATTGCTTCCCTCGCAGCACGCAAAAGCGATCCGGAATAATGGAGTGCGCCGTTCATCAAAAGATCATCTGTTATAATGAGTCCTGTAAATCCCATATTATTACGCAGTATATCAGTCAAAAACCACCCTGAAAGGCTGGCTGGTGTTCCGCCCGCAGGTGTTTGCGGGAATGCCAGATGCCCGCTCATTATTGCATTAATGCCTTCGTTTATCATAAACCTGTAAGGAAGCAATTCCCTGTTCCACATTGTTTCAAAAGA
>Ga0099364_10015077_pt1 | contig 10215 bp, 10 predicted proteins | sample TergutTh196P3_FD_73070 | JGI IMG/M metagenome (GOLD analysis project Ga0099364, IMG submission 73070) | Microcerotermes parvus P3 segment gut microbial communities from Pointe-Noire, Republic of the Congo - Th196 P3 | ecosystem: Host-associated > Arthropoda: Insects > Digestive system > Gut ...
AACATTTAATTTTTTGTAACTATTCAGGACCTTGCGCTCGGACGGCTATTTCTGTTCACGCAATCGCTCGGTGGCGCTTCCATGCGCCAACTCGCGAGCGCTCCACCGTCCTTGGTTGCGCTTTGCGTGAACATAAACAGCCATCCTCACCGGTTCTGAGTAGTTACATTTTCTCTACGTTTTCCACATTGCCTGTTATTGTAATGTAGAAATCACAGATATGGTATAGACCATGGGGGGTATTAGAAAAATAAACTCAATTTTTAACTGCTCTTAACCGATGAGCAGTTACCTGCGGGCATCCAGCTCTTGTGCATTCCTGAGCCAGTAGCAAATCTTTTCAAGGAAAAGCCTTGGAACAAGCGGTTTTGTGATATGATCGTTCATTCCCACCTCAAGCGAGCGCTCCTTGTCGCCCTGCATCGCGTTTGCTGTCATTGCGACTATCGGGATGTGTACATATCTTTCGTCAGAACGAATTATGCTTGTGGCAGTAAGCCCATCCATTTCCGGCATTTGAATATCCATAAGGATTAAATCATACCCATTTTTCGTTACTTTCTCAAGCGCCTCCTCGCCATTGCCCGCAATATCCACTGCAAACCCTGCGCTGACCAGTATCTCGTTTGCTATCAGCTGATTGATTTCATTATCTTCAACAAGCAGAAGGCGCGCCCCGTGATACTCCTGCGGGATGCTAAACTCGTTGTAATCGACGTTTTCTATGTGCGGCAGCTCGCGGGCCGACACAGTTTCAAATACTGCTGTAAAGTAAAACGTCGACCCGACGCCGTACACGCTCTGTGCCCAAATACGCCCGCCCTGCAGTTCGACAAGCGCTTTGCAGATCGCAAGGCCAAGCCCGGTGCCACCGTACTTTCTTGAGGTTGAAGAATCGGCCTGTCCAAAAGCGTCAAATACCTTTGACATCTGCTCTTCCGTCATCCCGATGCCGGTATCCTTAATTGAGAAAATAAGCTCGGCGGTACCCTCGCCAATCTTAGAGATATTAACGTTTATTGTAACCTGCCCTCTATTTGTGAATTTGATCGCGTTGCTTGTAATGTTAAGCAATACCTGCTGAAGCCGCAGGGAGTCCCCTACTAAATTGAAATCTATGTCCCTCGAAATATCGGTGATAAGCAATATGCCTTTTTGAGAAAATGATAAAGAGGTGATATTGCGGATATCGTTGATGACAGCATCAACGCGGAACTCAGATTTTTCAACCTCAAGCTTTCCGGCCTCAACTTTGGAAAAGTCGAGTATGTCGTTAATTATGCGCAATAGGGACTTGGCCGACTGATCGATTTTTTGCAAGTACGCCCTTTGCATGTCCGACGTTTCGTTCCTCAGCGCAAGGTTCGTTATGCCGATTATCCCATTCATCGGAGTCCGTATCTCGTGGCTCATATTAGCTAAAAACTCGCTTTTCGTCCTTGAACTGTCCTCGGCAAGCTCTTTTGCCAGAATAAGCTTTTGCTCTGCAAACTGCATTTCAGCAAGCATGGCCCTGTATTCGCGGAGATCCCTGAAATACCCCGCCAATCTATAGCTCCCCTTGTATTCAACCCTTATTAAAGTAACGTCGACCGGCAGCTCCTCGCCTGTTGCAGTCAGATGATCCCATTCAAAATCCGCCCGCCCTTCGTTAAAAGCCGTTTGCATATTCGTTATGTAGCTTTCTACAGATAGCTTTCCATCCTTTTGGTATTCCGGACTGAAACTATAAAAACCTTCAGCGAAATCTCTCGGTGTTAAAACCGAGAATAAAGCGAGGGCGGCGGGATTACAGTCCACAACATAGAAATTGTCGTCAAAGAAGACAAAGCATATCGGAGTCATGTCTATCATGATTTTATTCCGCTCGGTTATTTCTTTGACCTCCGCCTGCGTCTCGATTTCCGCCCTGAGATCGCGAACATAAACGATTGTTATGTAAGTTTCTTCAAGGTCTATTCTCTTGAATATAACTTCGCATGGGATAATGTCGCCGCTTTTATTTTTATGAGTCCACTCCGCTTCGAGCTCGCCAAGCTCGAAGGTATTGAGTATAAGCTCGCGGGCATACTCGCCCGAAAACATTCCATTGGGCTGTATAGGTGTGGAAAACATAAAGAAGTTATCCAGGAGCTCATTTTTTGACGACACCTCATAAAGCCTGAGCGCCGCATCGTTGCAATCGGTGAAATTGTTCTCACAATCCAGGACGACGACCGCGAGAGGGTTTGAGTCGAGTATTAGCTGGCTTATATGAACCCCTGTTTTACTGTATCCGGTATACAACGGAAATTCCGGCTTAACTATGTTTTCACTCATATAACACTAACTCCAAGCATGAAGATAAGCGGTGTAATAAGCTTTTCCCCGCTCGTTTTCCAGAATGCTCGACAGCTCATTTTCCATTTCGCTGCTTTTCAGCGCATCTGCGACGACTGGGGAATACCGGCTGCCCGCTTCCGATATTATTTCCATGCAAACATCATTGAGGGTCTTGGGAGTTGCGTATGTCCTAACAATGTCATCAGTTGCTGCGGCGATGGAATCCGCCACAGCTACAATATCAATCATAATCCTGTGCTTCGAATACCCTATATTAAAGTCATGGGGATAACCGCTTGAGTCGTCAAAGTGTTTATGGTGTCCTGAGATAACATCTACATACCCTTCGTTTTGCAGGACGCCGTCTTCCCTCATCATCATCGTTTTCCCGTCGTCAGGATGATGCTTTATGAGTTTAAATTCTTCGTCAGTCAGTATCCTTGCGTGTATATATGGATTGGTAATATAAGCGATTTTACCGATATCGTGGCATAATCCGCTTGTTTCGGCAAACCGGCACAAGTCCTCGGCCCGTTCCTCAACCTGCTTTACACGGGTAATACCCATGAATCCAACAAAACACCGCGGGTTTTGCCTAATAAGAAACCTTGTCAGGCAAAAGGCTATTCTGCTGACAATGATCGAGTGGGCATAAGTTGGGATGTGCCGGAAAGTAGTCATTTTCAGCACAAAATCCAGTTGCTCGGCAGATTCAAAAACAGTGCTCAGATGCTTTGCGGAGCTGACAAGCTGAGCGGCTACTTCCCTCGGGTTGACGGATTTCGGAATCTTAGAAAAATAGTCTATAGTCTCCGTGGAAACAGATGCAACAACTTCATCCCTCTTGCCCCTGAGCTTTCGCATAGTTGCTGCGAAAAAAATCAGATATATGTTAAGGTCGTGCTTGACGTACATCGCATCCGGTGAAAAGTCGTCATCACGAAACTCAGCTTTCTTTTTCTCAACATTGTCGCGCAGCATGTCAAATGATATAAGGCCGTTGAGAAACTGTGCTTCCCATAGAATGTAATCATAGCGTGTCCCGCCGAAAACTTGAAATGACTCGCAGTTTTTATGATACAGCTTATTAATCATTATCGCAGTTTCGAGTATTTTCTTTAACACATCTTTAGACTCCGCATCGGGATCAGAATGTACTTTTCTGGTCAAGACGGAATGCCTGTGCGTCAGGCATGTGAGGAAGTAATTCAGCCATGGAAAATCAGGATCCTTTCCTGAGAACATAAGCCCGTTCCAAAAGCTGAACGCCGATTCGTCAACCTCAATGGCTTTTTGCGTCTCATCCATGAAATAATATGACATGCTGGTATTGCCTATGCAGCGATGGATATACTTCCTTGTGTCCGGGTCGTCAAAAGTGTGATACCTGTCTGCATATGAAGCGCCTTCTTCAAAGTATCCGAGTATCCTTTGCTGCTCATCCCTGGAGAAAAAGTATAGTGTGATGCCGCACCAGTAGAGATACTTTATTATCTTGGCGTCGCATTGCTTATTTCGCGCCCATTCGAGCAGGCCTTGGTAAATCATCAGCGCAAGGCCGGGGTCGGCCCTCGACTCATAAGAAGAAATCTTTTGCGCTGTCTCATATAGCGCTTCCTCATCTTCGTCTGTAATGGCGGTTACGTTTTCCAGCATTGGGAAAAGATAATCTTTGATCACTATTTCCGTCCTCAGGCGCAGAGAGCTAAACGTGTCGGCAATTTTTTTGTACGAAGATACTACCTCATCCTCTGTAAGACCCGGTTCAAGCCGGCCTATCTGATTTTCAGCAATTTGGCTGTAAATAGATTGAAGCTCAAAAAGAAACTCGCGCATAAAACTCACCCATCTTACAATTTTAAACTGCTGCACTGTCCGCTTTCGGCGTCTTGCGGGAGTATAGCAAATACCAGATATACATCCATGAGCCGCGGGCAAACATGCCCACCGTGAGGGCTATCCATATCCCGGTGAGCCCAAGCGCGGTGTAGCGCGATAAAACAAACGCCAGCACAACGCGCAAGGCGTTTGTCGTGCCGCTTGCGACAGAAGGAGGGACAGTCTTCCCCTGCCCTCTGAACAATCCTGCTGCAACGCCCTCGAGGCAGCCGGGGATTTGGGCTAACGCTACAATACGCAGATATTCCGAACCGATACCGACGACGACAGGATTATCCGGAATAAACACTCTAAAAAGCGCGTTGGAACCAAAGAAAAGAATCAGGCTGACAACAACACCCCAGCCGGACATTATTGCAGTAGCGATTTTAAGGCACCTGTGTATCCGGCTCCACCGCCCCGCGCCATAATTCTGACCTGCAAACGCTGTCAGGGCAGAAGCAAAACCAACGGCAATCAGCCATGTCAGGCTCTCTATTTGAGAGCCGACGCGCGATGCGGCCATCGCATTCGCGCCATAAGAGAAAACAAGCGTTGCGGTCAGCATCGACAGGAATGTGAAAAGAAAACTCTCTATGGAAATTGGGGTGACCCACTTAAAAATCTGCTTTACGATCCTTTTGTCGGGGCGCTTGAATAGCAAAACCTTTGCAAACGGCCTGTTTTTGTATTTAAGCAGCGCCAAAACAGACAAACAGCCCGCAGCAGCCTGCGCTATGACAGTGGCAATGGCTGCGCCACTGATCCCAAGGCCGGCCGTGAATATCAGCAGCGGGTCGAGCACCATGTTGAGCGCAAGCCCAACACCGTTAATCAGCAATGAAATGCGCGAGTTGCCGCTTCCGTTAAAGACACCGGAAATCGCCGCCGCAAGGAATGTAAACGGTATGCCCATGCAGACTATCGACAAATAATCCTGTGCGTCCTGTTCAACATGCGCTTCTTGAATGCCGAAAAAGCCGATAAGCAGATTACGCCCGAACCTATAGATAAGCGCTATGGCAATCCCGAAAGCCAGAGCCGTGATTATCGCGTTTTGCGCGAAAACAAGCGCCCTTTCCTTGTCTCCCCTGCCTATGTTCTGCGAAACGCCGATTTCCGCGCCCATTCGCCCAAACATCATAAATGCCATGGAGAGCCATAAAAACAAACCGACAGTCCCGGAAGCAGCGACAGCGTCGCTGCTGAGGCGTCCGAGCCAGAACATATCCGTCAGGTTATAAGCCATCTGGATCACTTGCGTGACTATGAGCGGTACAGCGACAAAGAAAAGCTTATTTACTATGCCGCCATCTATAAGGCTGTACTTATCCGTCTTACTCATACGGGGTATTATATCACCATTAACCATAACCGTCAATTACAACGGTCCGTTGTTGCTTTCGCTGAAGAAAACAAATCTTTTGTTCAATGTTGCGGGCATTACTAGTAAAGATTTTGTTCAATTGAGAACACCCTAATTTTAGCTTATTTGTAATACGTTTGTCAATGCATTTTTTGCTTTATTTTTCCAAATGCATCAGTTTTCTGGGTTTTCTTCGTTTTTCAGGGCTAATTTATAGTCTATGTCGAACAGCTTCCATTCCTGCATGAACCTGTTGCCTTTCATTTCGTTTTGGTCCTGTATGATTTCCCTGTAGTCCTTGTATTCGAGGTTTTTGTCTGCGCTGTTTTTTATTGGGATGCCGTCTCTGCACTCTTTTACTATGGCTTCGTATTTTGGGTTCTTGTGCGTTTTTCGTGCTTTTATCTGCTCGTTGAAATTTACAAGGCCGTTTATTTCTATCATTGCAGCTATGGCGTTGCCGGCCTGATTTATTATATAGCTCTCCATCCTCTGGTAATTGTATTCAACGCCGGGGTTCACGAAAAGCTGTATGGCTGCTGCTGAGTCCGTCAGCCTTTTCCAGTATTCTTTCATTTCCCATCGCCACCTGTTGGTGTCGTTTTCATTTGGGATGACATACCTCAAATAGTTATTGAGTACGCCCATGAACACATCATTGACCTGGCCGCCGCTCCTTACATAGTATTCGGCAAACTGCCTTGCCCTTTCCCTCCGGAGCTGCACCTCGGTTCTGATCCAGTGGGTACCGTCATAGATTTTCCTCTCCATGGCCTTATCGTAGATCCTTATCATGGTATTTGAGCCTTTTTTCCCGTGCTCGACTGATTTACCTTCTGATCCGCCGTGGTACACGTAAAAATCGAATTTCGAAACGAACTCCCTATTTATCGTGTCGCTAAAAAGCATGTCCATGTCGATAAGGCCGTCTAGGTCGTCAAATGCTATGTCTATCCTGTTTATCTTGATTTCGTCCGGCCTGTTCCACGTCAAGTAGCCCAGCAGCCCCATATAGTCGTTTTTTCCGAAGGTCTCGTATACCCTGCACCCCTGCCCGGTCATTTCCACCCATATTCCATCTCCCTTTTCGCTGTTATAGTGGATTTTTACGTTGTTGTAGTACAGGGCGCTTTTATATGGGTATGTTGCTTTCCCTATCTCCCACTCGACATTTGACAGCCCCAACGTGTCCTTTATTGTTGCTAGGCTGTCTATTTTTGTGGAGTAGGACAGCCAATCGATCAGATAGCACGATTTTTGTCTATTCTGCATATTTTGCCTCTTTGTAGGTAGTGGACCCCCTGTTAGCCCCGGGGTCCCTCCGGGCGTGCCGGCTTGTTCAAATTGCATAAAATTTTATGCTTTATTGGCTCTGTTGGGCTTCTTTTTTTGTGCGTTATGTCGGTTACAGATTGTTACTTGTGTAATACGTTTTTTTGTGCGCGTTCTTTTTTAGTGCTGAAATGTATTACGTTTCGTCAATATGGCTAAATTTTGGGTTTTTATGCCTTCTATGGGCGTATTACGTTTTTTTGCGCTGCAGGCTGCGATCCGGGTCTCCGGATGCTTTTTGCGTATTACGTTTATGAGGTGTAATAATCTTTTCCCGGCATTATCCACGCGAGCTTTAATCTTGCTTTTTGGGAAATCATTGGCGAAATGCCCGTCAACTTGCTTACCCTCGGATCTGTTTTTACTTTTCTTACTATCACATGATCCGGTATCCTTCTCAATCTACCGTGGCACCAGCACAGCGGGAGCGTGCCGCACCACTTCCAACAATAAATAATATTCCATTTCTTGCAAAAGATTTCATTGTCGTAGACTACATCTCTCATTTTTTTTATTTCTCCCCTCTTTTGCAAATAGTTGACACTACGTGTAGTTTGATTGTTATGTCAGCGAGCTGACATCGTGGGCTGGTATGCTTTTGTGCCGTGCGCCCGCCCTCCGTGCTTCGCCGTCGGGCGGCTTGCAGTTTGCTTCCAAGCCGTGTTATGCGGGGGACGTTGTGCGGGGACGTGGGGCTATTTTATTGCGTTGGACGTTTTGGAATATGGTGCCCTCTGCGGAGGGGTTATGTTTTCAAGGGGCCTTTGAAATCTTTGGCCTGCGTAACACATGGCCGCCGCCTTGTCAATGGATATAAAATAATTTTTTAATTGGGAACCCTCTGCGGAGGGTTTTATTTGATGGCTTGAAAAAATTTTTTTATATGGGGCATTGACAAGCCTTCGCCCATGTGTTGCTTTGCCTGCAGATTTCAAAGGCACCTTGAAAACTTAAAAGCTCAGACGGATAAGTTGAATCAGCTACATGGACGAGCACCGGAAGGCAGCAGCAGTTACAAATCGGCTAAGGGGGCCGATATCAATATTATTTAAGGGGTGCTTTTGAATGGACTATGACAATGCTTACGACTACGAGGACGAACTGGAAAGGAGGCGCGAATCGTTTTTTGACATTGAGGAGGCCGGGAGGACGGAGAGGTTGGAGTACGCCGGGTCTTCTGGGTACTGGGACTAAATCAAAACATAATCTTTGGGGCGGCTGCGGACCGTGGAGGGTCTGCGGCCGTTTCTTTTTTTAGGAGGTATTATGGAGATTTGCATCAACTGCATTAACGACAATCTTGGTATCTGCTCACTTGAGGTTTTGCCTATTACTAATGAATACGGTGAAGGCCTTGGCTGCGCTTCTTTTCTTGACAAAGACAAAAAGTTTTATTGCCACGAAAACTGCAAAGATTGCTTCAAAAACTATAAAGAGTGCACCGCTCCTTGGAAGCTACACGAATACGAGTTCTAAATCTGATTTTTCATGCCTTGCCGGGGGCTTTGTACCCGGCTAAATTTTATGATGGAGGGAAGACATCATGAACGATATCATTAACGAGCATGTCTGCGATTTATACGCATGCGAGGACTGCTTGCACTTTGGGCCTTGCCGGGGCGATTCTTCGTCTAAGGTCATTACTTATTCAACGCGCCTTGACGGGGACAGGGCCACTTGTCTTGTCAAAGAGGCTGTTACCATTTATTCCGGGCGGGGCGTGATAGATTCCGATGAGGCCGCTGCCGCCGTTTTCGATGCTGTTTTCGATTTGTCCAACCGTGCGCAAGAGCTTTTCTGCATGATGGCGCTTGACGGGTCGCGGAGAGTAAAAGGGGTTTTTGAGATTTCCAGGGGGACTATTACATCCACGCTCGTGCATCCGAGGGAGGTTTACGCGCCTGCAATGCTTTGCGGGGCCGTATCTGTAATCGTCGCCCACAACCACCCGAGTGGGAGCCTTACGAGAAGCCCGCAGGACGATGAGGCTACAATAAGGCTTAGAGATGCGGGGAAGCTGCTCGGAATTGAGCTGGACGACCATATTGTAATGGCTGGCGGTAAATTTTTGTCAATCAAGTAATTTAGCATGCCGCGCCGGGACGGCGGAGAATATCCCGGTAGAAAGGAGTGCATTATGTACGCTATTACTCGCAGAGAGCTTATAGTTATACGAGATACTTTGAGAATAAACTATGAGTTTATGCAAAAGCATCGACAATATGAAATGGATCTAATACTCCCCATCCTCAACGATTGCATTAACAACAAAGCCGAGCTAATTAAAATCATCGAGGACTAAGATCGGAGCCGTGCCGGGCGGCTTTACAATACCCGGACTACTTATCATCTTTATAGGGGGAAGATATAACGATGACTAACATGGACATGGCCGCAGAGCTCAAGTCTATTTTGAAAAACGTTGTGCTCGACGATAAGGAAGCTGCCACTGTGCTTGCACAGCTTTGCAGGTGCTACCAGTCCGAAGTTGACCGGCTTATGCGGGATGCTATTGGCTCCGCCAAGCGAATTGATTCGCTCGTTTATGGGTGGGAGGCGAAGAATGCGGAAGTTGGTCGGCTGATGGCAGAGAATGCTGCACTTTTGGAAAAGCTCGAAGGGGCTGACGAATACTATTCGCGTTATCATTCAGAAACTACGCTGTCGCTTGAAAAGGAGATCGTGGATTTGAAAACACGGCTTTATAATGTGCTGCTTGCTGAGGGGAAAGCTCCGCGGCCTGTGATCAGGCTTGTTAAGGACGCTTGATTTTTGCCTGCCGGGGGTTTTTTTCTCGGACTTCTTGACAATTAAACAATATTTGATAAAATTACCGTGCCGGCAGTTTCCGGCAGAAAGGACAATTAACATGATAAATACAGCTAAAACATACTGGCGAGTACGACATACAAAATTAGGTTGTGACGGACCTCAATATTCTTTCTTCCTCACCAAAGATGAAGCTGAAAAATTCTCATATGACCACGCTGCTTCCGGCGGTGGCGCTGATAATCCACATCATATGATATATTATCCTGACAGCCAGTGGGAAGAAATTGACATCATCGAAGAACATATCCGCATGAGGGTCAAAATAAAAGGAAAAGAGAGCTTTTAAAGCTCTCTGTCCCCGCTTGATAAACACAAAATTTCAATCCACAGCGGCGGTTTTGGACGCCGATTACGGTGAGTCGCCATATCCCCACCCTGACAGCTCATGCAAACAAAATTGCTTGAGCTGTTATTATAATACAGAGATTACTTTAATTTGTCAATATTTAATTACAAAACTCTTTTTAATTCTTTTTACCCGGTTT
>Ga0099364_10015078_pt1 | contig 10215 bp, 10 predicted proteins | sample TergutTh196P3_FD_73070 | JGI IMG/M metagenome (GOLD analysis project Ga0099364, IMG submission 73070) | Microcerotermes parvus P3 segment gut microbial communities from Pointe-Noire, Republic of the Congo - Th196 P3 | ecosystem: Host-associated > Arthropoda: Insects > Digestive system > Gut ...
GGGAAGGAATCCGTTAAACACAAGAACTTCGCCGTTCAATAAAAGAGCAAGGAGCCGAGTTCGACCGACGGATGCAGAAACGCGATGCCGAGTACGACCGAATGAGAAAGGAACTAAACAGAAAGATCGGCGATCTCGGCAACCGCATCGGCGACATCGTCGAGCACATGATCGGCGAAAGAATCATTGAAAAATTTCAAGCGTTAGGCTACAATGTTACGCATCCTGTCGTCCGAAACTGTTCCTTTTCGAGTACGAAATTAGGACTCTATGGCGAGTTTGATTTGACTCTGGTCGATAGCGATATAATCATCCTCATCGAAGTCAAAACGACATTGGAAACGGCAGATGTCCGGAAGCACTTAAAGAAGATAGAAGAATATCGCAATCATATTGCTACGGACGGCTTCGTCCAACCGCATGTCAGGCATTTGTTGCCGAACACACGATTCATCGGAGCAGTGGCTGGTGCTGTTGTTACGGACGAAGCCAAAGACTTCGCTCTCGAAAACGGATTGTACGTCATCGTGCAATCCGGTGAAGCCGTGGAAATCGTGAAGACTCCGGAAGGATTCAAGGCAAGGGAGTGGTAGATTCGTAATTGCCGGTTCTTTTTCGTTGCGATAATCGACGAACAGATTTGGGTGACGCTGAAATAACGGAACTCAAACTGCAAACAACGTATTTTTTTGCCCGGATCGCACGGAGATTCTCGGATCATTGGTGAAAAGGAAAGCCTTTTTTTTCAAAAAGCGGTTCCCCTCTTATTTCTTCCTCTTATCCGTGTTTTTCCGTGTCCGGAATACCGGACGCGATTTTCGGAGAAAATCACCTACCGAAAATTGGCAGCTTAGTAGCGGTGCACGATGCATCCGTATTTTTCGGTTTGTTCAGCCGCCGAGTTCTTTGAATATCCGTTTCGCAAGTCGGTCAGTGGCGACGAGAGCGCGTTCTTTGAGCGAATAAAGATCAACCAGCGCGGACGGACGTGAAAAGAGCGACCCCAACACGGAACCGGCGAGTCGGGATTTGCTACGCTCGGCACTCCGCATGATACGCTGAACATCCTTCGGCAACGCTTCGTCGAGTGTATCGAGGACGATACGCACGGAAAGCAAAGGAACACCGCGCTCTTGACAGCACTCAGCAACGGCGAAGGTTTCCATATCGACAAGAGCCGCTTGGTATTCTTCGCCAAATGATTTTTTCCGTTTCGGTGTCGCAACGACAAAATCGGTCGTTACCAATCGGACGGGATCGTCGGCTTCCGGTTGCAGTTCGATCCGTTTGCCGTCGGACTCCCGAATGACAACGCTCGGAATTCGGATCGCAAAGCGTTTCAAGTCAGCAGACAAGGCACCGGAATATCCGGCGGAAATCAGACGTTTCGGACGAAACGTGTCAATCAGAGCCGTGGTTGCCGCTCCGGCCTTTTCCTGACCGACGCCGGATTCAACAACGGCAACGCGGAATTTGCCGAGTTGGCCCATATGAAACTTGCGTCCGTCGCCGACGGTCGTTTTCCGACTGCCGAGCCGATCAACGACTCCGGCAGCTTCCATCGGCATAGCAAAGACAAAACCAATGTCCACGACCAGTGAGTCCGCTTCATCACAACCGCTGTCGGGAATAAGCTCGGTTCCCGGTTTTGGCGAAAACAGCTCCTCCTTAACCACCTTGGTCATCCGAGCGGTAAGCCAGCGAGCAATGAATTGTTGGAACGACATGGAACAACGCCCTCCTCTTCCGGTTTTCGAATTTTGAGCCCCACTCACAGCGATGTCGGAGCATCGGTCGGTGGTTTTTCATTGTTGACCTCGGCGTAAGGAATGTATTCGACCAGTTTGACCGTTTTATCTTTGCCGATTTCGTACCAAACGCCGCGCCATTCGACCTTTTTCAAGAAGTGGACTCCCAACATCGCCGAGGTGTAGACCAATTGCGTCAACGGCACGGCAAGGAGCGTTCGGAGCGTCCTGCCGAACGTCCAAGGGTTCAGCGATTCGTTGCGTTCCCGCAACTTGCGGCGAATGGCGAGTTCCATAAACGGTAGCGTTCCGAACACGCCGATCCAATAAGCGACCAATGCGGCCAAACTCCAAGCCGAAGCGGTGTAATCGCCCGTACAGAGCGAAAACGCCAGCAAGCCGAACGCCGCGAGCAGAGGAAGCGTAATCAGTACGGACTGACCGACAACGGCGTTCCACGCCGGATGATGCAGTTTCGCGCACAGCAATTGCCGCCTCACCCAGCGATGAAACGATGAAAGCGTACAGGTTTCACGGTTGACCATAAACAAGGACGGTACGAACGCCGTTTTTTCGCCGATCTTTCGAAGGCTCGTTACGATACTCATATCGTCGGTGAAGGCGTGTTTCCATTTTTTGCACAGTTTTCCTTCGGTGAACACGCGGCGGCGCAAGGCGAACGAACCGCCCCAAACCATTCCGTACAAATACATCTGTACGATGGCGGCGGCGTTCCAAAGATAGCGGACGAGCGAACCGAAATTATCCGTTCCAGGAATGTACCAACGCTGTCCCGTCGTCGCACCGAATCCCGGATCGGAAAGCGGTTCGACCAAATCACGCAGCCAGTCGGAATGCGGATTGACATCAGCATCGAGAAAGGCGACGACTTCGTAGGAATCGTCCAAACTCTCAACGGCATGAACCAATGAATTGCACTTTAACGTACATGTACTGAAATGCTCGTCGACGACGAGAAATCCGACGTTGTCCGCTCCGGTTTCACGAACGATGTTCTTGACGGTCGGCAGAGCGGAGTCGTCGGGATGATCGACGACGAAACGAATATCGTAACAGGGATAATTCTGCGTGAGCAATCCTCGCACACATCGTTCGAGGAAGGGGTCTTCGCCGCGTAACGTCAGAACGACCATCGTTTTCGGCGTGAAGGGATCGGACGGTGTCTTCCACGCTTTTCGCTTGATGCCGCGAAGAAAGAGAATCATGGCACCGTAATGGATCACATCGACCACGAGGATCGTAACGAAAATAGAAAAAGCGATTGTTGTGAACATGGCAGCCATTAAAGCATCATTTTCGACGTTGTACGAGCAGGTGATGAACGATCGGCCAGGAGCCGAGCCAAAGAACATTTATGACGTTCCGCAGAATGCGCCGCCATGAGAATCGGACCTTCTCGTAAAACGGCGTTTGCCGGACGTACTTCCAATACTCTCCGGCGAGCGGCGAGTTGCAGCCGCCGTCCCACGGTTTGGTGTTGGTATAATGCACAATGCACGGCTGACGTTCGGCTTCACGTAGTTGCGCCCAAAAATCTTCAGGGAATTGCCAACCATTCATGTGCAGAATCCATCGATTGAGCCACGGGAAAAAGGTAATACGGTGGTGCTGCATACAGTTCCACTTCATCGGAACGAAAACGACATTGCCGCCGAAAATCACGTTGCAAATGTCCTGATCCGCAAAAGGAAGGGGAATACGGTGTTTCCCGGCAAAATCAAAGGCTTTCTCCTCCATCCGGTCTTGACGATATTGTTTCAGATTCAACAGCAGTGTTCCCGAATTGAAATAAGGGTACGGCAAGTTAAAGGAGGCCAAATGCGGCATCGAAACGGCCTCGGCGACAACCGCCGCATACCTGCCTGTAATATCCGTTTCAAAAAGTTTCGACAGACTCGACAGGACGATCATGTCGGCATCAAGAAACAATATCTTTTCGAGAGACTCCGGAAGCAGGCGTGCCATAATCAGGCGAATATACGTTGTCCGAATACCGTTGAACGCCGGTAAATGTTGAAACACCGAGTCGTCAAAATCAACAAAGTGTAACGTAAATCCCCACTGTTGCTCCATTTCGCGGAATCGCTGCCGGGACTCTTCGGACAACTTGTCGGAGAGATAGTAAATGACCAACTCGTCTTCCGGCCGTTTGTTGGCCATAACGGAAGCGAACATCGCCGCCGCATGAGGGGCGTAACGGTCATTGGTTGCTGTACAGATAGGGATTTTCATAACGCACCTCGTTTCATTGTTTTCGCAAAATGACAAGACTGCTGTCTCCAACACCGAGCAGGTCGGCCAAACGCATCGATAAACATAAAAAGCGGATTTTCTTGAGAAAAAGACCAAATCTTCCTCTTCCACTATTTTTGTTCATGGTATTTTTTGTTCTGTTATATGCAACATTTAATAGGAAATCAGAAGCCTTTTGACCTTTCTTTCCTGAATACAACAGGATTCCCCAGTTCAGCAAAAGGGACAATGAAGGCGTGGCGGATTTCATCACTTCTACCTCATAACCTGATTGGCTGGCGAGAATACCGAGAGAATGTTTAGTGTAAAAATGTCGATGAAAAGGCAAATGCCATCCAACCCAGCGACTGCCGAAAAAAAAACGTCCCAAAGCCCCGGAATTCGGAAATGCCGCGACAAGTTTTCCGCCGGGTTTGAGCACACTGTTAACATCTTTAAGAAACATAAGAGGATCAACAATATGCTCCAGAACCTGATCCATCGTTACATAATCGAATGATTCAGGTTCATATTTTTTCGCATCGAAAAGTCCCATCTCAACATTGAATGCGTATTGTTCTGCGATTTTTTGTATATTTTCATCTGCTTCAACACCATACACCTCACAGCCACGATTCTTGTGATACCCCAACGTCTCACAAAGACCGCAGCCAATATCAAGTATCCTAACATTTTTCGGGACGTGCCGATAAGCGTATCCTTCTTCGCCGTCCAGCCAATAGAGAAAACCGTTTTTTTCTTTGTGCGGCACGTAATCATCGACGTTAAAATCAGTACGCGGATAATAATTGCTGTACATATCCGTCAGTTGCTCCGATGTCAATTGACCGGCAACGAACATGTGTTTGCAATCACGGCATTGATACACCATTGCCGGGTCGGGGTAACCGAACATTAAATCCCAGCCTTCAAAGAGGAATCGGGATCGGTCGGAACAACAGACCGGACATGGTTGTGGCGTTGAGGAGTTCATGGGATCTCGTAAAATGTATTATACTGCGTGCCCCGCCAATAAGCGGCCATTTTTCGGTAGGCGATTTTCTCCGAAAATCGCGTCCGGTACTCCGGACATGGTAGATCAGTTTCTCCGAAACTGATGCAATTTTCGGAGAAAATTGCCTACCAAGGGTTCCTTGTGCGGAGTACCGCACGCGACTTTTGGAAAAAGTCGCCTACCTTAGCTCTTTTCAATATGTCGATTTATTGACGTGTTGCGGTATAGCCGGCACTCCTGTACAAAATCAGAGCTGCAATCTACGATTGCGGCACGGCCTGTGGAAAGAAGTCTCGCGACTGTCCGTGCCAAAGGAACAAGCCGCCGGATATGCACAGTACGCCGAACATGATAAGAATCCAGCGGCTCATGCCGTGCTCGACGAGCAGTCCCGCATCGGTCGGCCCCGTTGTGGAAAAATCGCAACCGACATAGGTACCGTTGGCGATCAGACAGAATCCGGCAAAAAATCGAAAAAAAAATGCCGTTCTCCAGCGAAGCCGATGAACGACCGTCCATAACAGTACGGGAAACGTCGCTCCGAAGGCTGCTCCGCCTCCGTGAACGAACAGCGGACACTGTACGCCGTGGGTGTCCGTCCGCGAAAGTGGCACCAAGACAACACGTTCGACCGTGGCTCCACTGAACCACGCCGCCAGAACGTGACCGAGTTCATGAACCGCTGTCATGCCGAACCAGCAAGTAATCAGAAAAATCAAGATGAACGTGAATCCTCGAAGTCGCATGTTTTTTGCCGCTACGTTTTTGTGTCTCATGACCAAGCGTAATCGACGCCACAATGGAAGTCAAGAAAATGGGGGCGAAACCCATGAAGAAGCGAACGACTCGACACACGACTTCAAAAACAACATAGCGTTCGGGCCAAGCGACAGAACACTCCAAAAAGGGCGTGTAAAAGTTTAGTTGCGAGTTTGGGACAACGAGGCAAGGTCGGCAGCCGACCTCTTGCCAACAATATTTGGACGCACCCTCCAAAAAACGGTCGCACTGATCGCCCTTGTTTGGGAAAGTGAAACACTGTAGAATGTCGGGATTCGACCATATTGGACAAGAGACCTGTTCACTGACCTCAAAATAGGCAGACAAGGTCAATTTATGCAGAAGACGGAAAGTTCTCAGCAATGTATGCTTTTAATGGCATTTTTTGACAGCTCTCACACTACTGTCCTTCAATTCTCCCAAATTTAACCTTTCCAAAGAGACTTGTTGCATAACCTCTGTTTGTTGCGGATAAGACTACAGATTGCAGACAGCTGAATCTACAGCAAACTACCGTCTGCTGTCCGCCGTCTTGCAGGGCAGGTAGAGGTTATGCAACAGGTCTTTTCCAAAGTGTAATAAAACCTGAGCTGAAATCCTTGCCATGGAACCACGAGTCGAATCAATTGCCGACGAACTCTTCCGCCGCCGCCCCGAACTTTCCGTTTGTCGGCACGAGATCCTTTGTGCTTACAATATCCTTGTAACCTGCTATGACAACAAAGGCAAGCTTCTGGTTTGTGGTAACGGCGGCAGTGCTTCGGACGCAGATCACATTGTTGGCGAATTGATGAAAGGTTTTCTTTTGTCACGAAAGATCGACGTCGCTTACGAAAGCAAGCTGTTGGCAATGTTTGACAACGGGACGCAACTGGCTGCCGGACTGCAAAAAGGATTACCAGCCATTGCTCTTTCGGCCCACTCCGCCGTGTCCACAGCGGTTTGTAACGATGTTTCTCCAGAAATGGCCTTTGCCCAGCAGGTTTTTGCCTATGCCCGACCGGAAGACATTTTCATGGGACTCAGTACCTCGGGAAATGCTAAAAATGTCGTCAATGCCGCAAAAATCGCCGGTTCGCTTTCTTTGCCCTGTATCGGGGTTACAGGATGTCATGGAGGAAAACTCGCTCCGCTTTGTTCTTGTGCCATTCGACTGCCAGAACATGAAACCTGGAAAGTCCAGGAATTGACACTTCCTGTTTACCACGCTCTCTGTGCCATGGTCGAATCGCATTTTTTCGGATGTGGATAATGTTACATATACTACGTAACGTCACTAAACTGTTATTGTCGATGAAAAACGACATCAAAACGGAACAAGCGCCCCAAGTAACAGCCGCAACTTCGTCCATCGTGAAACAACGGGCCGCCGCCGAAGAACGTTAAACTGTGATTCTTCGATGGCGTCCAAAACGGCAAGACCGCCGCGTTGAAATAACGCAATTTCCGTGCGGATTAACCGTGGAACAGAGTTGATGAGTGCTTCGCCAAAACGCAGACGGCAACGGGCATCATCGACAAGAAACCGCATCATTTGCCGAAATCCAGTCGTCTCGGAAAGACATTCGCGGTCAACGCCAAACCGAGAGGCAACCTCACTGGGAACGTAGCAACGACCAAGCCGACTATCCCGTGCAATGTCCTGCCAGTGGTTGGCAAGTTGCAATCCCGTACAAATTGAATCGGACCATTGGATATCCTGCTCCGACGGACTGGAACCGTTCGATGCGGCATGAGCAAGTTGTAGCACGATACGACCAACGGGGTCAGCAGAATAGCGACAATAATCGAGCAACTCCTGCAATGTTTCGTATCGACTTTGTACTTGGTCACGCCGAAAGGCAACCAACAAATCGGCAAAGGGTTGTTTCGAAAGCCCGAATTCCTTTGCGATTTCTCGAAGGGCAACGTAAACCGGATGCGTCGGCGGTTCGGTGCCATCGAAGCAACGGTCGAGCTCTTCTTCCCACCAATCGAGCAGTCGGAGTGATTCCTGACGGGCTTCGGCGGAGCCGCCGATTTCGTCGCCAAGGTCATCGGACCAGCGACAAAAGGCATAGACGACGTGAAATGACGACCGCAGCCGCTTCGAAAGGAGAAAGCTTGCAACGGTAAAATTTTCGTAATGGGTCTCGGCCAATCGGCGACAGTACGAAAGGGAGTCCTTGAAACCGACCTGAACTCGCAACGAGTCAGGTCCAAAACGACGCAAGTCTTCGGAAAAGGAAGCCATGAAAATGTTGTCCGGTCAATGACGTCGTGTGGAAAACGAACAGTATCTTATCTATTCTACCAGTTTTTCAAAAGCATTGTCCCCATTGACGAACGCAAAAAATGAGTTAAATTCGCTCGTTCCTTTGCCCGCGTAGCTCAACTGGCAGAGCGCAGCATTCGTAATGCTGAGGTTGAGGGTTCGATTCCCCCCGCGGGCTTTTTCCTAATTTCTTGAATGGCAAGACTTTGGGCCTATCGTTGGAGGTGTCCGACGTGTCACGGTAACGCCGTGCAAGTGCGTAATTACGCACTTTGGCGTTTACTCTAACACGCGGAGACTTCCAAATGTCGAGAAAAAATCTTCCAAAGTATTGCCTGCACAAGCCGAGCGGTAGGGCTTATGCCCGTTTTAACGGCGAAACGTATTATCTTGGAAAGTACGGAACCCGCAGATCCAGCCCGGAAAGTTGGGCGGAATATGACCGCTTATCTGCCTTATTCCTTGTCGGTGGGCATAAAATGCCTCAGTCGCAGGATCAGACGGGAATCACGGTCGAAAAACTCGCTTTCAAGTTTCTTGAATGGGCAGCAGGATACTACCGGAAAAACGGAAAACCTACAAACTCGGTCGGTAGGGCACATTCCGCACTCACGCCTGTCATTCGATATTTTGTACATTCAATTCCAAAGGATGGACGATATGATCCTTGATTTCATTGGATCGAAAAAGTTCTTTGCCGTCGCCTTTCACGATAAAAATACAATTCGCTACATTCAAATCAGACTCTTTGTCCAGACCGTAGTGTGTTGTGAACTTTTTCCAATTCTTGCCCAATCGAAAGACGTATTTCGACGGAGGGTGTGCCCAAAGGCTGTTTTCAAATTTTTGTCCCGAAGCCGTACTAAAGGTTTCAAATCCCCATGTCTCCCACTTTGCTTGGGCATGTTCCAATGGCATTTTAATCAAAGGGATTATTCTTGCCGTTGCACCGCATAAGTTCCTTGCCGGTTTTTGTGTCCCAAATTGCGGCGGTTTTATCCTGTGAACCGGAAGCGAGAAATGAACCATCGGGACTAAACCGCATCCCATCAATGAATCCTTGATGGGCGGAAATTTCCTTGATGATCGAACCGTCAGCGATATTCCAAAGCAGTATTTTTCCGTCCGCAGTTCCCGTCGTTCCTGTTGCAACAATCTTCCCGTTCGGGTGTATGTCTGTTCGGGCTAAAGCATGGGGATAAGAAAGTTTCACAATCGGCTTTCCTGTTGCAGTATCAAAAACGTTGCATCCCATCTCTGACCAAGACATCGCAACGAAATTTTTACTGTCAGGCGTAAATCGACCGAAAGCACACGCTGAACCGCGATGGGAACTCAACTCGGTTTTCAATTTTGCGGTGGGAATGTTCAGGCTTTTCTTACGAACGGCTCGGAACCGTTCAATTTCTTCCAATGTAAGGTTTGGCGGGACATAACCAAAATCATCTTGTAAGGCCTTCAGTTTTAAGGCAGCAAAAGCAAAGGGGTTTTCTTTGGGAATGTCAACATTAGGCGGAGGCGGAGCGTTATTGGCCAGCATATTTCGGAGCAATTGCTTTCCTCTTGCCGTTGCCGGTTCGGGAATACGCTTGCCGGGTTGTCCAAGGTGCCGGGGCGGTTCACTGAGATCGGCAAGATTTTGTACGCTTTTGGCTTCGTCAACTCGTCCGATTTTCAATAGTTCACTGGCAAGGGCAGCCACGAATCCTTTGAAACTCGTCTGTGTCCTATCGACGGTTTGTTTGAGCCGCAACTTGGCACTGAACAGGGCTTTCGTTTTCGGCATGTACTCCGTTACAATATATCCGTTTTCAGACCTCGTGTGTTTCAATTCGGCTTCGATTTCGTTGTAGTACGGAACATTCCCCTGTTTTTGTGCAAAATCCAGTTCCTTTTGGAGTGCGTTGGCGTAAGACCGTTTGGCGTCATCAACGATCTGATAATACTTCCGAACAGCATGGACGAACTCCGGCCTATTGAACACATCAGCCATTAAATTTGGAACAAAAAACAGCAAAAGGGCAACAATCAGGGGGAAAATGGAAGTTTTCATAGTGGAGTATCCTTTCGAGTTAGGGAGTGAATCAGGATCATTTTTAAGGCTCCATTTCGTGGGAGTACGCAGCATGAAAGTCGAAGGCAGGGTAAAAGGGCGTGGCGGCTCG
>Ga0099364_10015079_pt1 | contig 10215 bp, 7 predicted proteins | sample TergutTh196P3_FD_73070 | JGI IMG/M metagenome (GOLD analysis project Ga0099364, IMG submission 73070) | Microcerotermes parvus P3 segment gut microbial communities from Pointe-Noire, Republic of the Congo - Th196 P3 | ecosystem: Host-associated > Arthropoda: Insects > Digestive system > Gut ...
CGAAAAGTTTTTCTACGTTACCCGTATTGGATGCGGAATAGCAGGATTTCGAGATGAGGATATAGCGCCGCTTTTCAAAAGGGCGTTGGATTTTGATAATGTATGCCTGCTGGAGAGTTTTGTGGAGGTGTTGAAGGCATTATCATGAGAATAAAGGGCGACAGTCGCGTTGTAGTGGTCATTCCAAACTTGTTGTCGGTGACTACGGCTTATATTCCGGCGGGGTTGGTGGTTGCCGGTTGAGTGAAAAAGGGAAAATTGTCTTGATAAAATATTGTTAACAAAATAATTAAATATATGAGCATTGAACAAGGAATTTCAGAAAGTCGCGAGAACGACAGAAAAATTGAAACCCAGCATTGGTTTCAAAAACTTATTCAATCAGATGAATATGTAGGTGACTTATATTCAATCAACTATGAAACGGCAAGAGTAATGATACACGACTTTTACCGAGCCAAAGTTGGCGGAATACCAAGTTTGAGTTTTTTGATTGCGTCAAGAGTTGACCCAGATAGCACTGATATTGATTTTAAGTCAGAAGATGCTTCATTCATTTTACTTCGAGTTATGGATGCCGCTTCCTTGCCTCAAGATAAAGAAGCAGAAAGAATTAGAGTTGAAACGGCACAACGAATTAGCGGAGAAACGGACAAACATTGGGACGATGCCGGTTCAATGGATTTGAGAACAAAAAACTTGCTCGGTTTTGCAGGTGTACAATGTAGAATAATAGGCACGTTCTTTTTAGAAGAAAATGCTCTAAATCGAGAATCGCCTCTAAATCTGAAATTTGGCAGCGATATTTCAAATTATTATCCAAATAGAGGACTAAAGGTTTATAAACCTAATGGCAACGCACTCGAAGAAATTGTGAATTATGCCGACCCTTCAAATATTCAAGCTCACGTTGAAAAATATGGTAATACAGAACGGGTTAAACTTGGCAAAGTTCGCTATGCTTCAACAGACAGGAAACACCAAAATATAGATAATGTAAATGTTTTCATTTATCCTGCCGATTTGCTTTCTCAAAAATCCGCCTTGTTTGGAATGACAAGAACGGGAAAATCAAATACAACGAAAATCATTGCTAAATCCGTTTTTGAATTAAGGCAACAAAATGGAAGCAACACGCCTTTAAGAATTGGTCAAATTATCTTCGACCCAAATGGAGAATATGCAAATGAAAATGCTCAAGATAGCGATGGAAACGGCAACCCGAATGCCTTGAAAAATGTTTGGAAACTTTTAAAAAACGGAAAAAAAGCAGAAGAAGTTGTAACTTACGGCATTACAAGACACCCAAACGACCCTGAAAGAATTTTAATGTTATTGAATTTCTTTGAAGAAGATAACCTGCAAATTGGTAAAGAGATTATTGATAACATTCTTTCGGAAGACAGCACAACCTACATAAAGAATTTTTGTCAGGTTAATTTTGAACCACCCGACGCCAATGACCGCAGTGCGCTAACAAGATATAACAGACGAGTTTTAGCCTATCGTTCAGTTCTTGCACGAGCAGGATTTGGTACCCCTCAAAATGTAAGACCAAATACACGCAATTTATTTGGTCAAGAATTGCGTACCGCGATGCAGAATAGTCAAGGTGATAATGCCCCTGAATATCAATCGGCAGCACAAATATTTGGTAATCAAAATCCTACTTGGCAACAACTTGCAAATGCTTTTGAGACATTAGATAAATTTATTAGAGATAGCAAAAGCGGTTATCAGGCTTTTGAAAGCGCTTATGTTAATCGTACAAATGGTTCAGGCGAAAGATGGGCAGACGAAGATTTGAAAAAGATAATAGGAATTTTCCAATATCCTAACGGTACGCGAAAAATAGGCAAAGCAGCGGAACAACACAGTGCAGACACCACGAGTGATTATGCCGAAGATGTTTATAATCATTTAGTGCAGGGAAAATTGGTTGTTATAGACCAGTCAAGCGGCGAGCCGGAATTAAATAAATCTTCTGCAACCCGTATTATGACAAAAATTTTCAAGAAAAACCAACGAAAATTTATTCAAAGTTCAACGCATATTCCTGAAATTTTGGTTTACGTAGAAGAAGCACATAATATTTTACCGGCAGGAAACGATTTTGACCTTTCGGATATTTGGGTGCGAACAGCCAAAGAAGGTGCAAAATATCGTATCGGAATGGTTTATGCCACGCAAGAAGTTAGCAGCATTCAAAAAAATATTCTCAAAAACACGGCAAATTGGTTTATTAGCCACTTGAATAACACTGACGAAACAAAGGAACTTTGCAAATATTATGACTTTGCCGACTTTGAGCCGTCAATTAGACGAGCGCAGGATAAAGGTTTTTTGAGAGTAAAAACATTGAGCAATTTATTTGTTGTTCCTGTACAAATAGATAAATTTCAAATTGAATAAAAGATATGAGACCTCAAACAATACAAATATTTTTACCAGACGGCAATCCAATAGGAATCAAAGTTGCAGAGTTAACAAATAGAATAATAACAGCAATTTTAATACCTCGCAACAAATTACAAGATGCTGAAGAGAGAGAGGAAATAAAAAAACACGGTATTTATTTCTTATTTGGGGAGATAGAAGGTAAAGCAAAACCAATAGCCTATATTGGAGAAACAGATAATTGTTTGGAAAGAATTAAAACACACAACAGAAATAAAGATTTTTGGAATTATGCTGTTATTATCACTTCAAAAACAAATTCTTTCACAAAATCACATGTAAAATATTTAGAATACTTAAGTATAAAACATGTTATAGACATTAATCGGTATGAAACCGAAAATCAGGCAATACCAACAAAACCATTCGTAACAGAAAGTATGGAAGCGGATTTGCTTGATAATTACGATACTTTAAAACTACTACTTGCTACATTGGGGTTTCCAATTTTTGAAGAGATAAGAACAACATCTACTATATCTATAGAATTGTTTTATTGCAAAATAAGAAATATTTCTGCTGAAGGAAATTTAGTAAATGATGGTTTTGTCGTATATAAAAATTCAAAAGCAGTTCTAAATGCAACTAATGGATCTATGAAATGGGTGATCGAATTGAGAGAAAAATTAAAAGAAAACGGAATTCTAATAGAAGAAAATGGAGTATTATCTTTTTTTTCTGATTATCTTTTTAATTCACCGAGTGCTGCTGCTGCCGTAGTTTTAGGTCGTCATTCAAATGGATGGACAGAGTGGAAAAATAAAACTAATAACAAGACTTTAGATGAATTATATCGTAAGGCATAAATTATAAATATATGGGATTTGAAGGAGAATTTGCAAGTTATGAGCCATTTCGTAGATTGCGTGAAAGTGAAAAAGTACAAGCGCTCGAACAGCGGTTCAGAATACGAAAGTCGGAAGAGCAAACTGACAGTCTTGAAAACCGATTAACAAAGAAATCCGACTTGACGGAAACTTCTTTGCAACCCGATTTGGTATTGGCTATTGACGGCAGTTTTCAAACAGCAAAAGCCGAAAACGGCTTTCCGGGCGCTGAATTTGGCTACATTACAGTTGCTTCAGTTTTGCTCAATTTGAAAATAATGAGCGAACTCGAAAAAGAAGATTTTATTGAGCCAAAGAAATTTAGAGAAACTGAAAATGCGTCAACGATTGAAAGTGTTTTTCCGGGTTGCAACGTTGTTTTAGACAACGAAAAAAGTGCAAAATCATCGTTGCGCAGAGCATTATTTGAAGAATTTAAAAGCAACAAAATTTTCGCAGAATGTGAAACTTTGCTTGATACTTACGAATACTTATTCAGAAAAAAACAAGAACTTTTTGAAGAAAGGCATTTACCCCAAAGTCCTATTGAAGACATAGACGAAAAAATGACTTATGGCTATGGCGAATACATTTGCCCCCATTCAGACGAGCCGCTTTTTTCAACAGACGCCCTGCGGTTACACGAATTGTTAAATCCAAGTGGAAGCAGTGGCGAAATGTTCGGTCAAATAATGTCAACGCTTGAGAAAATTTGGCTTGTACATATTCTTCGGTCTTTTGAACAAAAAGAGTGGCTTTCTACTTTGAGGCGTGTTGCATTTATAATGGACGGCGCATTAGCGGTTTTCAGTTCTTCGTCATGGCTGACAAAAATAATCAGTTATGAAATTAGCAGAATAAACGAGTTGCAAAAGAAAATAAACGGACAGGATTTATTGATAATAGGGATAGAAAAATCGGGGACTTTTTTCAATCATTTCATTGATATTGATACAACAAAAGACGGTATTACTGATAAATTTCCGAAACAATCTGCGTTGCTTTTGGACGATAATTACATTAAGAGGAACATTATTTTTTCAGAAAGTACAAAACCATACGGACAAGATACTTACTTTGGCAGAAAATTGTTTTACAAGACTGCTTCAGGACAAAAATTAGTTCCTGTTATTGCTTGTTTTAACGATTTTCAACGAGATTTGACAACAGCAAATTCCAACCAATTTTCAAGATTGTCTGATGTTATGAGTTTGCTTGACAGGTTGGTTTCAAATCGTTATCCCAATTCTGTTTCACCGCTTGTTTCAGCACACGCAGAGGCTGCAATTCCGTTGAATTTAGGCAAACGTATTTTTGAAGACATTGCAAGAGAAATCCGAGAAAATTCAAGAGTATGATAGCAGTAGAACAAATATTAAAAGGACATAAAACAGCAGAATCGCGATGGGCGCGTTTTGGACCTTATTACGCAATGTTTCCTGTAGATTTTGCATTTGATGTAGTTGAAAGATATTCGAAAGAGGGTGATTACATAATAGACCCATTTGCAGGTAGATGTAGCAGTATTTATGCAGGCGGAGTATTAGGTCGTCAAAGTTTAGGAATTGAAATAAATCCTGTTGGTTGGTTGTTTGGTACAGTAAAATTACAGCCTGCCGACAAAGAGGATGTAATTGATAGATTGCTTGAAATTTACGGAAAAAGAAATGAATTTACAGAAAAAATACTACAAATGCCCGAATTTTTCAGAATTTGTTATTGCGATGAAGTTCTTAAATTTCTATTGTGTGCAAGAGAAAATTTGAATTGGGAAAATAACAATGTTGATGCAACTTTGATGTCTATTCTTTTGATTTTTCTACACGCAAAATTAGGCGAAGGATTATCAAATCAAATGAGAATGACAAAATCAATGGGAATGAATTATTCAGTAGAATGGTGGAAATCTAAAGGAATGGAAATACCTCCCGAAATCAATCCTTGTGAGTTTATTTATAAAAAAATTGAATGGAGATACGCAAAAGGTAAACCTAAAATAAAATTTGATAGTATGGTGATATTTGGCGATAGTTCACAAGAATTAATAAGTATTGTAAACAGAGCAATTGAAAATGACATTAAATTTTCATTATTATTTACTTCCCCTCCATATTATTCTATTACAGATTACCACGCAGACCAATGGTTACGTTTGTGGCTTTTAGGCGGCTCTGAAAACAATCAATCATTAAAAGAAAAGCACAAAGGCAGATTTGTAAACAAACAAGAATACTATGATTTACTTAATAATGTTTTCGGACTTTGCGCTCAAATGATGAAAGCGAAAAGTACAATTTATGTAAGAACTGACAAGCGAGAATTTACGCTTAACTCTACACGCGAAATTTTGAAAAATCATTTCCCAAAACATAAAGAAACGATTATAGATAAACCTCTGTCAGAAAGTACAAAAACTCAAACTAAACTTTATGGTGACAAATCAATGAAACCGGGCGAAGTTGATATAATTATGATGAGATGAATGGGCGACAATACGAAACTCAAATGAATGTAAATAACTTAAAAAATAAATAAATATGGATGTTCAACCCGACAAACAAAACATTGACAAGTTGTTCTCAAACACAACTTATTACATTGACTTTTATCAAAGGCAGTATAAATGGACTGATGAACCTGTAAAACGCCTGTTAGATGATGTGTTTTACAAATTTAACGAGGAGTACAGGAAATACAAAGAATTGGATTTACCAATAAAAGAGGTAATAAACAAATATGCGTGGTATTATCTCAACACTTATGTAACTAATTTTGTCAGCGGAAAATTATACGTGGTTGACGGACAACAACGCTTAACCACGTTAACCCTTATTCTTATTAAATTAAAACACCTTGCCCATACTTATAATTCAAAACTTGAAGCGTGGATTAGTCAAAAGATTGTTGGGTTATCAGGATTTGAAAGTGATTTTTGGATGAACCACGAAGCACACAAAAACACAATGCAAGGATTGTTTGACGGATTACCAACAGACCAAATAGATACAAGAAGTGGCTTAACAGCCCAAAATATGGTAAAAAATTATGGCATTGTATCTTCCAGATTAGACAACGAATTGTGTGATTTGCGTACATTTGAACATTTTGTCTTTTATTTTATGCACCGACTTGTTCTTATTAATTTGAATGTAGTACAAACAGACGTGCCGATGGTTTTTGAAGTAATAAACGACAGAGGTGTAAAACTCAAACCCTATGAAATATTAAAAGGCAAACTTTTAGGACAAGTATCAAAAGAAGAATTAGACGCTCTTAAACTTAATGAATTGTGGGATGAACAGGTTTCAAAAGTCAATGCATTCAAGGAAGATGAAATTGACCAGTTTTTTACATATTTTTTGAGAGCCAAATTTGCAAATACGATTGGAGAGAGTAGGCGTTATGACAAAGATTATCATAGAATTATGTTTTCTGAAAATAAATTAAAATTAGACCATAATTCACAAGAAGTTAAGAAGTTTCTTCAAAATGATTTTAAGTATTATACAAATCTCTATTCAAAAATTTTAGAATATTATAAGAATTTCAACCATGATTTTGCTCATATCTATTTCAATAATTTAACGGAAATGAATATGCAATTTCTGTTGATATTGTCCTCATGCAAATTAAACGATGTGCAAGAAAACGAAAAAGTTAAAATAATCGCATACGAAGTTGATAGATTGTTTTGCTTATTGCAACTTCAACGCAGTTGGGACAGCAATGCTTTTGCAGAGGTAATTTATAAAATCAGCGATTTAATAAGAGATAACGATATTTCAGCAATAAGACCTGCATTTGATAGCGCATTACTTGATTTGCTCGGCAAAGCGAGAGGCGTAGAAGCAAACGTTCCACTTTCTTATGGTTTTTTCAGAGAAACAGGCATTGAGTTGGCAACTCGTTTCAAACGATATTTCTTTGCAAGAATAGAAAAATTTATTGCAGATAACACCAATTTGCAAATGAAACATTCTTTTTACGACCTTGTTCAAAATACAGGAGTTGTTAATGGTTTTCATATAGAACATATACTCGCAGACAATGAAGAAAATCTTCAATTATTTGTTAATAACGAGGAAAAATTTACGAGTGAAAGAAACAGACTTGGCGGGTTATTGTTATTAAAAGGAAAAGACAATATTTCGAGTAATAACGAAATTTACTTAAATAAATTGAAATCTTATGCAAATACTCTTTATTGGAATGAAACCTTGCGTGAAGACAGTTATAAATCAAAACTTGATTTCACAAATATGATAGATAAATACAAACTTGATTTCAGACCAATGAATGAATTTGGGCAGGTAGAACTTGAAGAGCGACACAAATTGTTGTATGATATGGTAAGAATAATTTGGGAATAATGACAACGCAAATGGAAAAATTTGATTATAAAGAACATAGAATTATACATGGCGACACGTTAAAAGCGCTATCAACAGAAATCTGCGACAATTCCATTGACTTGGTTTTCGTTGACCCTCCTTATAATATTGGCAAAAATTTTAATGGACATAAAGACAAGTGGGCAACTGATGAAGATTATCTAAATTGGTGTTACGCATGGATAGATATGTGTATTAAAAAGTTAAAATCAAATGGCAGCATGTATATTATGACTTCTACGCAATTCATGCCATTTTTTGATATTTTTATTCGCAAAAGAATGACTATACTTTCGCGGTTAATATGGTATTACGACAGTTCAGGCGTTCAAGCAAAAAAATATTACGGCTCTATGTACGAGCCTATTCTTTTTTGTGTGAAAAATCCAGAAAATTATACTTTTAATGCCGATGACATTTTGATTGAGGCAAAAACAGGAGCAAAAAGAAAATTGATAGACTACCGAAAAAATCCTCCACAAGTGTACAGTTCGGAAAAAGTACCCGGAAATGTCTGGGAAATTGCTCGTGTTCGTTACCGGATGGACGAATATGAAAACCACCCGACACAAAAACCCGTTGCATTGTTGGAAAGAATAATAAGAGCAAGTTCCAACGTGGGCGATACAATATTAGACCCATTTTCAGGAACTTTCACAACAAGTTTCGTTGCACAGCAATTAAATAGAAAATCAATCGGAATAGAATTGCAGGAAGATTATGTAAAAATTGGTTTGAGAAGGCTGCGATTAGCAGAAGAATACAATGGCGAAAAATTACAAAAGGAAGTCAGAACTTTTGAAATAAAAAGACAGCAAGTTGAAAATCAAGTTTTAAATTTATTCGGATAAAATGCTATGGAACATATATTTACAAAAAACATCAAAACAATTTTAAAGAAAAATTTCGGCAAAAATGCCGAAACAGTGTTTGAAAAGAGTTTACTTGTTCAATATTTGAATGAGAAAACTCGTTCTGCCAATCGTGGTTCAAAAGCAAGAGGAAGTTTTGCAAATTTATACGCAATTTATGTGATAATTGAGGATTACATTGCAAAAGATTACGACCAAAAAGGAGATTATTCGGTCTATGAAGGTGCATTATTCAGTGTTTTATTTGCTCGTCAGCGTGAATTGCCTTTCGGCAGTAAATTGCAAAATCATGCTTTGAATAACCGTATGAACTCTGAATTTCAAAAGTATTTCCCTAATTCAGAATACATTCCTATTCTTCGCAATCTTGAAACCAACCGATACTGGATAAATGAAAATCTGCTTAAAATAACAGTTGGTAAAAAATCTTATAATCTCGCAAAGACTGTCATTGAAATCATTAACGAATATATTCAGACAAAGCAGGATGCTTTTTTGAGATTTGTAAAATCGTGCGAGGAGTTGCAAAAGATAGACACGAAAACTCCAGAAAAAGTTGAAGAATTTATTTTGAATTTACTTGCGCCAAATGTAGATGCCCGACTTTTTGAAATTGTGAGTTTTTCAATTTTAAAATATTACTATCACGACCAGCAAATTTATTGGGGTTTTGAAATTGACAAACTCAACAAAGACAATTTGCAGTTGTATAAAACAGGTAGAACAAATGCTAATGATGGAGGTATTGATTTTGTAATGAAACCTTTGGGCAGATTTTTTCAGGTAACAGAAACTTTGGATTTTAAAAAATATTTTCTCGACATAGACAAAATACAAAAATTTCCTATTCCTTTCATAATTAAATCAATTGAGCCAACGGAAGAAATTTTACAAAAAATAAAGAAAAACGCCTCAAAAACGTATTTAATTACAGCAATTGTAGAAAAATACATGTCTTGTGTCGAAGAAATTATTAATATCCCAACACTTATTTTGCGTTTTAAAGAAACAGTTAAACAAGGCTATTTAAGTAAAGTGCTTTCTGAAATTATTTTACAGAGTAAGGTTGAGTTTAATTATGAAAGTGAGGAGTAATAATCTATGACCATTCATTTCCAATACAGCGAAAAAGAACTTGAACACCTGAAAAAAGCAGACAAGAAGTTAGCGGCTGTTATTGACCAGGTTGGTATGATAGAAAGAGCGGTTAATCCCGATCTTTTTTCTGCGCTTGTACATACCATTGTTGGTCAGCAAATTTCGACAAAAGCGCACCAAACTATTTGGGAACGAATGATAAAAGAATTAGGTGAAATTTCGCCTGTTGTCATTGACAGTTTGCCGTTAGAAAAATTACAACAATTTGGCATTTCATTCAGGAAAGCGGGCTATATCAAATCGGCAGCGCAGAAAATCATTACCAAAGAGTTTGATATACACGCTCTTCATTCAATGTCAGACGAAGATGTGTGCGCCAAACTTTCCGAATTAAACGGTATTGGCGTATGGACAGCCGAAATGTTGATGATATTTTCAATGCAACGCCCTAATGTATTAAGTTACGGAGATTTGGCAATTCATCGAGGACTGCGAATGGTGTATCAACACCAAAAAATTGACAAAGAAAAATTTAACAAATATTGGAAACGATATACGCCATACGCCTCG
>Ga0099364_10015080_pt1 | contig 10214 bp, 10 predicted proteins | sample TergutTh196P3_FD_73070 | JGI IMG/M metagenome (GOLD analysis project Ga0099364, IMG submission 73070) | Microcerotermes parvus P3 segment gut microbial communities from Pointe-Noire, Republic of the Congo - Th196 P3 | ecosystem: Host-associated > Arthropoda: Insects > Digestive system > Gut ...
TTGTAGAAAAATTCACGTCTGTGTATTTGAGGCTGTGCTGGAACGTGCTCGGTATGCTCTCGTCAGTGTTTTCCACATACACTGGAGACAACCCGCCTTTTTCCGCTGCCAAATGGACGATCTGCTTGTCATAATATGGAACATCAATCTCCTTTGCCAATGCCTCACCGATGGATCTGCCCCCGCTGCCGTATTCGCGGCTTATCGCAATAATACGCATGTTCATGTTCTGCGCACCTCCTTAGTAATCTATTTAGCGATTTCCTCGCCGCAATCATACCATAAAACAGGAAAAACTACAATAATATGGCATTTTATTCACATATTATTATCTTGTTATTTACATATCAACGCCGCTGTTGTAGTATGTACAGTATATTTATGCTCCGTAATGCAGACAATTTTCGGCAAGCAATACGAATAGAAGACCTATACTAGGAGGAATTTTAGTATGTTCCTGGAACTATTTGGGACTACAGTAATAAGCGATGGGGCTATGGGCACCATGCTGCGTGAGTTCGGGCTTCCCTCTGGGCAAAGATCAGATACCATGAATATGACCTCTCCCGCATCAGTTAGCGAGGTTCACCGGATGTACGTCGATGCGGGGAGCGATATAATCTACACCAACACATTTGGCGCCAACGCAGATGCTTTGGAAGGCTCAGGCTACACGCCAGAAGAAATCATCGGTTCAGCGGTGAAAGCGGCTCGAGGTGCTTGCAAAGAAAAGACTATGGTTGCCCTCGATATTGGGCCCATCGGAATGCTGCTCGAACCCATGGGCAATGCCAAGCACGATCATATTTATTCCCTATTTAGCCAACAGGCTATCCTCGGGGAAAAATTTGGAGCGGATCTCGTAGCCATCGAAACCATGAGCGACATAGCAGAGCTGAAAACAGCAGTGCGTGCCGTCAAAGAAAACACCAAGCTCCCAATAATCGCCACAATGACGTTCAGCAAAACCGGACACACCTATCTCGGTTGCACACCGGACGACCTGTCCCTGCTTGCCGAAGAGTACGGTCTGTCTGCCATTGGACTCAACTGTTCCCTTGCTCCTTCCGAGATGGAAGAAACAGTCCGCCGTTTTGCCTCAACGACGAAGCTCCCCCTTGTGATTAAGCCGAATACAGGGCTGCCTGACGCGGAAACAGGCTCCTATGGCATCGGCATCGAAGACTTTGCCACCCAAATTCTCGAGCTTACGCGCATCATACAGGAAATGGACAGCTCCGGTCCTCCATCCACAGGAAGCGAGTCCCATCGATGTGTGATAATCGGTGGCTGCTGCGGAACAACACCAGAATATATTTGCGAACTAAGGAGGCTATTTTCATGAAAAAGGGCGTATTCACAACGGCTGATATACTCCTCCCCAGCGGAATCAACCTTGAACGCTGGAGCGTCATAGCCTGCGACCAGTTTTCTTCCGAACCTGATTACTGGGAAAAGGTGCGCATGATGGTTGGAAACGACCCGTCTACCCTCAACATGATGATACCCGAAGTCTACCTTCCAGATATGGACATCGATGACGAGGTCCGCAGAATCTCCCTTGCCATGGACAGCTATATGAGCGAGGGTTTGTTCCAGACATATGAAGATTCATATATCTATGTGGAAAGGACCATGTCGGACGGGAGCATACGTCGGGGGCTAATCGGCGCCGTCGATCTCGATGAATATAGCTTCACCGGAGAAAAGTCTCCGATTCTCGCAAGCGAGGGAACAGTGCTCGAGAGGCTACCCGTACGCATCCAAGTGAGGCGCGCCGTCCAATTGGAGCTGCCCCACGTCCTGGCATTCATCAACGATGCAGGCAGGGCAATCATCGAACCATTGAGCGATAAAACAAAAGATTTTACTCCACTGTATGACTTTCACCTGATGGAAAACGGCGGACATATAAAAGGCATTCAGATCAGCGGCGACCTTGCCCAGGAGATTACCGCTGCAATCGCCTCTCTAGGAGAAAGAAGCGACCCCCTCATTGTGATCGGCGACGGGAACCACTCCCTTGCCTCCGCAAAGGTCTACTGGGACGAGCTAAAGCAAGGACTCAGCACTGCCGAACGGGAGAAGCATCCAGCACGAAAGGCATTGATTGAGATAAACAACGTATACGACAGCGCAATCAACATTGAGGCAATACACAGGGTTGTTTTCAATGTTGACGCCAGCGAGTTCCTCGCCCAGCTGCCAGATTCGATGACTCAGGGAAATGACTATCAGCTACTCTGGCATTCTGGCGAAAAAAGCGGATCGATCGGAGTCGCCGCCCCCTGCATCGGCGATATGCTGGCGGCACTGCAGGAGTTTCTTGACGACTATTCAAAGGCAACAGACTGCTACATAGACTATATCCACGGCAGCGAAACCGTCAAGCGACTCGCAAAGGAAGACAATTGCGTAGGTCTGATACTCCCCGCCATGGAAAAAACAGAACTATTCGGCACAGTAACAACAAGGGGCGTGTTTCCAAAAAAAAGCTTCTCAGTAGGCCACGCACAAGAAAAGCGCTACTATCTTGAATGCAGGAGAATTAGGAATTAGGAGTTAGGAATTAGGAATTAGGAATTAGGAATTAGGAATTAGCTATACAGAGTCCAACAGCATATACGGTAAATCGGTGCAGCACCTGCAAGCAGGACTGCACCGATATACGTTGCGCTGACATAATGCGTCACAATAATTCCTAATTCCTCATTCCTCATTCCTCATTCCTCATTCCTCACTCCTAATTCCTAATTCCTAATTTGGTTCGTAGTTGTGCCAGACGTTTTGGACGTCGTCGTTGTCTTCCATTAGGTCTAGCATCTTTTCCATGTTTTTTATGTCATCGGGTGATTGCAAGCTGACATAATTGTCGGGTATCATCTCCACCTGTGCCGAGAGGAAGCGATATCCCGCAGCCTCAAGAACAGCGCTCACAGCAGTAAAATCATCGGGGGTAGTGTAGACCTCATAAACATCCTCATCTGTGACTATGTCATCGGCGCCCGCCTCCAGAGCATCCTCAAAAACCTGGTCCTCGTCATGGCTCCGGTCCTCGTTGTCGATTATTATCAAGCCCTTGCGCTGAAAAGACCAAGACACGCAGCCAGGCGTTCCCATGTTGCCGCCATATTTGTCATAAAGCAGGCGCACCTCCGCAGCCGTCCTGTTGCGATTGTCGGTCATCGCCTCAACGATAACAGCGACTCCGCCAGGCCCATATCCCTCATAAGTGACGCTGACATAGCTATCCTGCCCGCCTGAACCCAAGGCTTTGTCGATTGTCCTTTTGATGTTGTCATTTGGCATATTTGCTGCCTTTGCCCTCGCCACAGCAGCTGCCAATCGCGTATTGTTTGCAGGGTCAGAGCTCCCCCCCTCTTTCACAGCAACGGTTATCTCTCTCGCTACCTTTGTGAATATCTTCGCCCTTTTTGCGTCCTGGGCGCCTTTAGCCCTTTGAATATTGTGCCATTTGGAATGACCAGCCATTATATCGCTCCTCCTACCGAATCCAATTCTTTTTTCACAATTTTATCACAAGCCCAGCTCCCCCGCAAGACATCTAATGCAATAATACAAATCGTAATATTATTTGCGCCCATGAATAATCTTGATGAATATTCACCGTAGACTATACAGGTAACCGATAACATATGTAAGACCAGACATATTTTGCACTTTTGTTTATATGTTTTTAACAAATATCCCCTCTGCATATGCTAGCAGCCCAGTCTGATTGGTTGACATAAGTACAGCCCCCTTCTGACTGAGTACAGAAAGTTTATAACATTTTCCACAGGTTTACCCACAGCCTATTTCCCGTTGAATAATCAGGCATATTCACTGTATTCACAAAAATATGCACACCGTGCAAACGGATTTAACGTCATTTGCTCAGAGCGCATTTTGGTTTACATAATCTCCGAATGAATATTGTTCCAGTTTTTTTCTGTGGAATGTTTCGACATTGCTCCATCGCAGATGCAATTCAAACGTGTAGTGACAACAGCCAGCCATGGAAGTATAATATAAACACGAAAAAAGCGTAGCGAGCAAACTGGAGGGTCACGAAAATGTATGACAAAATCGAGCTGCCCCGGGAGAAGCTTAAAAGCAAAGGCGCCGCGGCATTATCAGACATCGAGCTTCTAGCGGCAGTTATCGGCAGCGGCGGCAGGGGGAACGATTACAAGCAGATAGCAAAAAAACTGCACAGCATCATCAGCAAAGTTGGAGCGGAAAACCTGACAATTGAAGACGTAAAAGCTATCAAGGGCATCGGTGATGCCAAAGCCACTGTGGTATTTGCCGCATTGGAATTCTGGCGCAGGAAGTTCACCAAGCAGACCGCCCCCCTTATCGACTCTCCCGAATCGGCTGCCAAGGAACTGGACCACATCAGAAACAAAAAGCAAGAACACTTCGTTGTCCTTACCCTCGATGGAGCCAGGCGCCTGATAAAAACACGGACGGTCACAATAGGAACCCTCACCGCGTCCCTCGTTCATCCCAGGGAAGTGTTTTCGCCGGCGATAGAAGACAGGGCGGCTTCAATCATAATCGCTCACAACCATCCCAGCGGCATGCTAACAATAAGCGAGCAGGACAGGGAGGTTTCGCGCTACATCAAACAAGCAGGAGAACTTCTTGGGATTCGCCTGGACGATCACATTGTCGTAGCAGGCGACGGCTTCGCAAGCGCAATGTGAGCGCATCTAGTATAGCGTTTCCGAAATAACCCCACAAACTCACATCGCCTTTTTCCGGCTGTCTTCGTTAAAATCCCTTGAAATATCCAGATATTCCTGCGGGCTTTTGCCTAGACAGACGAAAAAAACCAATGCGATTTTGTGGGGTTATTTCGGAAACGCTATACTAGTAATCATCTGCGCTACCTTCTGTGTAATTACCCGTCGTCAGAATAACAAGGAACGGCCCCTTAATCGGTCGTTCCTTGTTATTTCGGTTTTGAACATCACCACATTTGTTTTCTGCGCTGCAATAAGCCAAAACATCAGTGCTCTATCTGCAGGAGAATCAATCATTGCTCCCACAATTTAGAGCTATTTTTCATCGACAAAAACTCCACTTTCCATTATGATTTTGTCTTTCAGCGGCTCCATGACAGATTCCTTGACGCTCTTTTCCCATTCTTCCCTGTCGATATCCTCATATACCACCGTATATGCGGTGACTGGGTTGCCCATCGCTTCGCTTGCTGCCTTTACCATAGCCTCGACGACTTTCTTTTTTCCTTCCAGATCTCTCCCGCTATATGAGCGAAAATGAATAAACGGCATTGTACTCCCTCCTTTCCTATGATTTTGTCTAATTATACTCCATATGATAGAATTTATCTACAAAAATTCTCACGATTACATAAGTAGCTTGTCTGTACAGGATGGCAATGTGTTTTGCATGGTCAACCAGTTGCCCATCGTAGCAATGTGTGCTATATTATTACCAAAGGGAGGCTGCATATTGTGAAAGAATCTAGTGTTTGGGACACCCTCTCAAAAAAATACGACCGCCTCTGGGTGCAAAAACACTCCCTGGCGCCAACAAGGGAAACCGTCAGCAGTATCATCGGCAAACACTTTTCCCAGAGCGACAGCTTCTCGCTCCTTGACATAGGTTGCGGCACAGGTCAGCTCTTGGCAATGTTAAAGGACAGACATCCGGATTCTAAACTGTACGGCTTGGACAAATCGCTCCTCATGATCCGCGAGCTGGAGAACCGCAACAAAAGCATCACCGCCATCTGCGCCGACATTGACATATGCGATATATCCGCCAGCATACCAAATAGTAGCATGGATGCTGTAGTATGCTGCCATTCTTTCCCCTACTACAAAGATAAAACCGCAGTAATCGAAAAAGCAAGCATAACACTAAGAGCGCAGGGACTGGCGATATTTGTGCAAGCATCCATAAACAACGGCTACGACAAAGTGATTATGCGAGCCGTCGAATCTACAGCGGAAAAAGCAGACTACCTCTCAAGGGAAGCTTTTAGGAAAATTGTGGAATCTCACTTTGATATAGTCAACGAATTCACCATACGCAAACGCATCTATATGCCATCAATATGCGGATTTACGCTGAGGAAAAAAGGATGATTATATGAAAGCCCTACTAATCAGACCTTGGGCAAATAAAAAAGTCCCAACAGTGACAAACATTTTATGCGGCGAGCCAATGGGTATCGAATGCATCTCAACGCTGCTGGGTGAGCATGGCATTGAAGTCATGCTGGCTGATTTTCTTATAGAAAAGCGAGGCAAACTAGAGACCTATCTCAAAAGCTTCGACCCCGATATTGTGGGGATATCGTCCATGTGTACTGATGTGGAAAACACCCTTAGAATCGCAAGGGAAACAAAGAAGCACAACAAAAGCATCCAAGTATTCGTCGGAGGCGCCCAGGCATCGAGTTTTCCCGAGTCTTTTTTCAGCGACAATATCGACTTCATTTTCAAAGCCACCACTCGCAGCAATATAAAACAATTCATCGATGTTGTATCCTCTGGCGATTACGAAACGCTTATCGAAGGCGTATTTAGCTCTGCGTTGGGATACATCGACAGTGGTGAATTTTGCACCAACGATTATATAGTTCCAGATCGTGATATATCGTCAAGATACCGCAATAAGTACAGATATGTCGGCTATCAGCCCTGCGCTTTGCTACACACGGCCTACGGCTGCCGCAACCAATGCACCTTTTGCATCCGCTGGCGGCTGGAAGGATCCGTGCTTCGGGAAGCTCCCATCGAAGATGTCGTCAATCAAATCGAATCCCTTTCGGAACAATACTTTTTCATCAGCGACAACGATTTCCTCATAAACGAAAATAGGCTGATGGAATTCTGTGATTTGCTGGAAAAACGCGCTGTAAATAAAAAGTTCATGTGCTTTGGGAGCGTGGTAAGCATTCTGGAAAAGCCACATATTCTTCAAAGGCTCCATGCTAACGGACTGGTGGCTATATCCGTCGGCTTTGAAGCGTTTGATGACAGCCGTCTTTCGGAGTATGAAAAACCTGCAAGCGTCGACGAAAATGTAAAAGCAATACAAATATTAAAGGCAAACGGTATCGCATGCTGGGGTTCCTTCATAGTTCACCCAGATTGGGACAAGGATGACTTTAAGGAACTCAAAAGCTATATCAAAAGACTGCAACCTGAGCTGCTCACCATGTCTCCTCTGGTTCCCCATCCCATGACCCCATTGTACGAGCAATACAAAGACAGGCTGATTTATGCGGTAGACGACTACGAAAAATGGAATTTCGCCGATGTCGTCGTAATTCCGTCTAAAATGCCCCTGCGCCAATACTATTGGCAGGTAATGAAGCTAGCGTTTCGCTTAAATAGTTTTTATTCCATCAAATATGCACTTAGGTCATTCCCCCTGAGGGTAAATCTCTCTATCCTTTTCGGTTTTCGCCGCTTTTTCGCTATCTACATAAAAAAAATGCTAGCTGCTCGGTAATTGATCGGCAAAGTGAGGAATCCCATGAAAATACTGCTTGTTCGCCCACCTGCGCCAAACATCCTCAAGCATCTCCAAATCATAAACAGCGAGCCCCTTGAGCTGGAATATCTGCACACCATCGCCAGTGAACGAGAGTGGGAAGATATGATCTATGACGGCTTCAACACAAAATACAGCATAAAGAAAACCATATCTGACTATGCTCCCGATGTAGTTGCCATCACCGGCTATATTACCCAAGAGAAGCTGATGCTTGGATATGCGGAAACTGCCAAAAAAGCAAACCCAAGAATAATAACGATTATCGGCGGCGTTCATGCCCAGCTCAATTACGACCGGCTATATAGCCCTCATGTGGACTATGTTTTTAGAAGCGAGGATGTAAACGAATTTGGCGATATGCTTGACAGTTTTTCCGGAAAGGAGCTGGATCTATCAACGATAAACGGGCTTTGCTACAAAGAAGAAGGCTCCTGGAAGGAAAACAAGCTGCTTCCCTTTGACGTGAACAAGCTGCCCATCCCCGACCGCAGCTTCTTTTACGAAAACAAGTCCTGGTTCAGATACCTTGACTTGACAGGAGTTGCGACCATCAAAACAGCTATATCATGCCCATACAACTGCAGTTTCTGCTATTGTACTCGCCTGGGAGCAGGTCGATACTCGGTGCGGGACCTGGACAAAGTAATGGAGGAACTCGAAGGCTTGGACTGCGAAACAGTCCTGATTGCCGATGATGTTTTCCTCTTTGATGAAGCCCGAGTATGGAGCTTCATAGATGAAGTGAAGCGACGAGGAATCAAAAAGCAGTATCTTTGTTATGGACGAGCCGACTATTTTGCAGCCCATCCCGAACAGATAAAAGCATTGTCGGAAATCGGCTTCATCTATTTCTTTGTTGGTTTGGAAGCCATATCCGATGCCGAGCTGGAAAGCTACAACAAGCAGACTTCCGTCGACGTGAATTTACAATGCGTTGATGTTATCCGTTCTGCAGGCGCCCGCTGCTTCGCTCTGATGATAGCTCCCCTCGATGCCACCAAGGAATACTTTCGAGACCTGTACAATTGGATCGTCAAAAATAATATCGACTATGTTACAGTTTCCATATTCACGCCGATCCCAGGCACTCCTGTGTACGAGCAATACAAAGACAGGCTGATAAGCGACGATATAGAAGAGTGGGACTTTCTCCATCTAGTAGTGGAGCCGACAAATATGTCAAAAAGGCAGTTTTATATCGAATACTATATACTGACCAACAGGCTGTATAGATTGGCGAAGAAGACAGGGGTATATGATTTCATGGATCTTGACCATTACACAAAAATCATAAGCGATTATTTCAGGGAAAAAGCAAGGGAGCACGCATGAACATTATGCTGATACGCCCGAAGCCGGACAAGGAAACAATTGGACTGCAAAGCGTCATGATCTGTGAACCGCTGGAACTGATGACCTTGAAATCTGTCCTTAGCCACAATGGACACGAAGTAACAATCCTGGACATGATTATCGAAAAAAAGCCCCTCCTTTTCTTCATCGACCTGCACCAGCCCGACATTGTGGGTATCACTGGCTATATCAGCCATGTGAATGTGATAAAGGAATACGCACGATTAATCAAGTCATCCCACAGCAACATAAAAATATATTGCGGCGGTGTCCATGGGGAAGTATGCCCAGAAGATTTTTTATGCGACGACATAGACCTGGTATGCAAAAGCGCCGCAGATTTTTATGCTGCCGTTGGTTGCGAAGATGCTTCATACAGGCTTCCCTACAGGGAGCTGCCCGACAGATACAGAAAAAAATATTATTATCTGTTCCATAGGGATTGCGCTTTGATAAAGACCTCCTACGGCTGCCCATACAGCTGCAGGTTTTGCTTTTGCAAGGAAATTTCGCCATATATTGCCCGAGACATGGATTATGTAATGGATGAGCTTAGAAGCATCGTGCAGGATGAAGTCTATATTGTCGACGACAATTTTCTCTACAACCGCGATAGGCTGCTGCTCTTTTGCGAAGGATTAGAGCGGCTCGGAATAAAGAAAAGATACCTCGTATATGGCAGAGCAGATTTCATTGCAAAAAACGAAGACATTATCCAGCGTTTGAAAAACAATGGCTTGCGAGCTGTTATCGTTGGCATAGAGGCGGCTACCCAGAGGGAGCTGGACGCATATAACAAAAAAACAAGCCTCGACGATAACAAGAACGCAGTGCAGATTCTGAAAAAACATGATGTCGAAGTGTACGCCACCGTAATTTTAGGCGAAAAATGGGACAAAAACGATTTTCGCAGGCTATTTCTCTTTTTGCGGGAACTGGAGATCGTATTTGTGAACCTTCAGCCTTTTACGCCGATGCCTGGCACTGAATATTTCAATGAATATGCGGACGATTTGATTATCCCTAGAAGCGAGTATGAAAAATGGGACATGGCACATTTGGTAATAAAACCGACCAAGCTGTCCATCAGGGCATATTACGCACAAATCGTCAAGCTATATTTCAAGCTTTCCCTGAGTCCTGGCAGCTGCATCTATATGATTAAAAAGTACGGAATCAAAGACTGCCTGAAGCTATCAATCGGTGCTGGGAGAATAACCCGCCAATATTTGGCAAAGATCGTCAAAGGGTGAAAACATGACAAAAATCTACTTTATCCAGTCGACACCCTATGCTGCCGATGGGTCTCTTGTAAAAAA
>Ga0099364_10015081_pt1 | contig 10214 bp, 5 predicted proteins | sample TergutTh196P3_FD_73070 | JGI IMG/M metagenome (GOLD analysis project Ga0099364, IMG submission 73070) | Microcerotermes parvus P3 segment gut microbial communities from Pointe-Noire, Republic of the Congo - Th196 P3 | ecosystem: Host-associated > Arthropoda: Insects > Digestive system > Gut ...
GGAAGCAACGCAGCATCCCAAATATTTACTTCAATAGGCTCTGAAAAACCAATCGTAAAAAGTTGATTGGGAGCATACTCACGAACTTTGTTATGCCAATAAGAAACAATTTTATAAGCATCTTCTTTTTTCTCAACATCAGAAAAATACAACGGTTCGTTCATTAAATCGTAAGCAAAAATGACAGGATTATCTTTAAATCTTTCAAAAATTTTTAAGGTAAAATCTTCTAAACTTTTATCCATCCAGGGTGGTTTTACCAATAACATAATTCTTAATTCTTTTTCAGCAGCAACCGCAACAAATGTTTCTAAACCATTCAAAATCTGTTCATAATCGGCATTTATAAAAAAATTTTTTCCATCTGCTTTGTAATAATACTCTTTATCATTATTGTTAATTCTATCAAAACATACTCGTATGGTGTTGAATCCCATTTCTTTAATCAATTGAAAATGCCCGTTTAGTTGGTAAATAATATCTCCTTTCGTATGGGTTTCAAAAACACCTGCTTCTTCATAGTCAATGTGAGGGGTGAGTATAAATTCATTGTTAATATTTCTGTAAGAAACAATATAGTTCAGCATCACGGGGAAAAACTTCTCATTTCTCAACTCAAAATAATTTCCATTCAAATAAATAAAATCTGTGTTAGACAAATCTTTTTTTTCTTTCAAATTTTCTATTCTATTTTGGCAAGAAAAAGTGAATCCAATTAATAAAAGAAACAAAAATTTAATAAATAGATTTTTCGGCATAAGTTGTCGGTATTTTATCATAAATAGAGCGCGAATTAACATAAAATTCTCTGAAATACACAGAGGGGTAAAAAAATTACTCCCCCCTTGACAAAGGGGTTTTTCTGTTGTATATTTGCAACCCAAAATCCAAACTATGCAGGTAACAAAAAAAATATAATTTCGCACTCTAATTAAACTAAAAGGATACAATGGAGTTAACCTTAAAAATGGTTATCAAACACTTGAAATTAGAAAACCAAAAGATTTGATAAATTATGGAAAAGAGATTTGATTGTATAAAAATGAAAGCAGAAATTCAGGCAAAAGTTTATGAAAAAACTAAAGATATGACTTTCCCTGAATTGCGTGCCTATTTAGATAAGAGTTTGGAAAATGATGCTTTTTGGCAACGTTTGGTAGCGCGTGATAATGCAATGTTTATTTAAGATAAAAACAAATTTATGAAAAATATTATCCTCTTGCCATTTATTTTGTTACTCATTAATTTGCAGGCGCAAACGTTTGTTAACAACAAAGGCAATAGAAATCAATCCTATCCCGTCATTACTGAAACAAATCCAGAAATTGTAAATCTTATCAATCAGGCTTCGGAAGACACAATTGAGAGTCATATTAGGTTTATGCAGGGTTTTATCAGAGATGCCACTTCTGCGGAGGCTGTAATAATACAAAATTGGTTGGTTGATAAATTCGAATCTTATGGTTATGAGGATATTTCCATTCACTATTTTGATTATTATTCACAACAATTGGATGCAGGAAATGTGGTTGTTGTTAAAAAAGGTACCGAATTTCCTAATGAGTACATCATTGTTTCTTCAAATTATGACCAGCCGCGTGGACCCGGAGCTGACGCGAACGCTTCCGGTACTGCTGCTGTAATAGAATGCGCCCGTTTACTCAAAGATTTTCTACCCAAGCGTACTATTATTTTTGTGCCGTTTAATGCTGAAGAATTAGGTTTAGTAGGCAGTTTGCCATTTGCCCGAAAGTGCGCTTCGGAAAATATGAGCATTTTAGCCCTTTTCTATATGGCTTCTATCGGATGGTTTCCACCGGATAACCCAAATACTTTTATGGGATCGGGATATTCATATATTTCAAAAGCACTTTTTGAATATTATCAACAAACCGCAAATATTTACATTCCTTCTATTCCAACCCATCGTTTTAGTATTGGAGACGTTTGGGCGGGCGACAATATGTCATTTAATATTAATGAATTTCCCTCATTGTGTAATTGTAATCTTGAATATATTAATCAACATCCTTGTTATTCTCACGGTGATGTGGATACACTGGGGCATTGCGTAAATAGATTAGATTTGGTAAAAGCTTATGTGCAAGCCATGTCAGCTTCTGTTGCTGAATTGGCAAATGCGTGGCTCCCTCCGCAAAATCTAAGTGCTTGCTCCGGAACAGATAAAATTTTAATTAGTTGGGATGGAGATAATGAGCCATCTTTTTATAAAGTATTCAAAAATGATGAACTGCTGGAAGAAACAACAGAAAATTTTTATGAAGATTATGATGTTGAAACAGGCAACAAATATGAATATTATGTAATTGCTGTTCATAATGAAAGCAAATTAGAAACCGCACCTTCAAATAAAGATGAGGTTACATTTGTTCAACCCCTGCAACTACCTTATTTCAATGATTTTAGTGCTGACAAATACGGATTTGAGCAAAGCGATTGGGTACTCAAAAATGTAGATGGTAAAAGTTCTCTTTGTAATACAAATACCAATGGAAATTTTTCCGACAACTATTTATCAATAGCAGAGTTAGATTGGTTTCCAATCCCAAATAATATTGATAATATTTCTATTCGTTTTAAATGGCAAGGCACTGTTCATGGAATTTTTTCTTTTATCTCAAGTTTTTATCCGTTTCTTAAAGATTATAGTAATGCAGGACTATGGTTTGAGATTACAACCGATAGAAAGACGTGGCATAAATTAGCCTATTTAAGTCACACAAATAATAGTTGGCAAGAGTATGAATTTTCCTTGAATGATTATATAAACAGCAATTTTTTTCAAACGCGGTGGCGATTGGAAAGCAGCGGTGCTCAAAATCACATCTATCAAAAAATCGGCTATATTACTGATATTGAAATAAATTATCTATTAGGTATAAATGAACCCCATGAGCACACATCCTATATTTCATCATTCAATTTCACACCAAATCCGGCATCTTCATTCATTAACATAGTAACCAATCAACCTGAATCTTACAATATTTCCATATACGATATGGCTGGTCGGGTTATTTTTGCGCAAGACGATTTTACAGATGGAACACTTGACATAAAACGTTTACAATCCGGAAATTATTTACTTGTGGCATCAACAAAACAGCATCGAATGGCACGAAAATTGATAAAACAATAGATTTTATGTTTGTAATATGTTAGAATTAATACAATTTATTAACCCACATTGCAATCAATCAAGTCATAACTCCCTGATAAATTAAATATTCCATTTTTTGCAATTCCGATTACCCCACACCTCATAGCAACTCGGCGAAATCCAACTCGCTTACCAACAGTTTGTTAAATCTCTTGAAGATTATCAATATTTCATCAAAACCGATTATCATCACAAAAAAATATCTATTTGCAATATTTACAATCTTTTGAAAATGCAAAACTGAATATTGAATAAAGGCGGCGGTAAATTTTCTTCTGCTTTTCATACTGCAAATTTAAGTTTTTTTTGTCTTAACTTGCTGTACGAAAATTGGGGGACATTATAGTGCTGTTATAATAACGCATCTTTTATAATTATTTGTACTTTTTCTTTCAATTCCTGCTCATCTTTACAAGAGTTTGGATAAACAGCAGGCAAAAACTCTACAAAAATTTTGGTAAACGGACGTGGAAAACGTTTGAAACGAAACGCAGCACGCTCCGAGCCGGAAATGGCAATGGGAACAACCGGAACGTTAAACTCTTGACTCAATATCGCAAACATATCCTTAAATTCTTTCATTATCTTGTCTTTCGAGCGCGTGCCTTCCGGAAAAATAATCAAATTTTTACCCTGTCTCAAAACTTCACTCATTTGCACAATAGATTCCCGCAAATTAGTGTTAATATTCATGATGATGATATTGTTTCGCGGTGCCATAAAACGGGCAAAAAGCGATTTAAAATGTTTATCTTTGGCAAAAAAGAAAGTGTTTTTTACTCTTTTCCAAGGTAAACGTGCGGTTACGAAAACACCATCCATCCCGCTACGGTGGTTGCCTACAAATATAACCTGCTGATCGGGAATATTTTCCTTCCCTTTTCCTCTTAAATAAAAATAAAGATGAAAAACTATCTTTACAAAATTTACTGAAAACCAATGTATAAAACCCGAATGGGGAAGTTTTAAGGTATCTTTTTCGGCATGAATCATCTCTTTCCACGAAGTATGAGTACCACTGTAAACAGTTTCCTGTTTTTCAATATATTGACTCAGTTTTTCCAAACCATATAAATCATCCAACTGCTGGGGTTGTAAAGTTACCGAAAACGCATTTTCAACAAAAGTGAGCAAAGAAAGTTTTGATAAAGAATCCATTGCCAAATCTATTTCAAAATGATCATCAGAATGAGCATTAACATGTAATTCTTTGTCAATAAATTGTTTCAAAATCTTATAAGTATCCGAAAAGTTATCTAAATTTTCATCCGGTTTTTGTTCTTTTTTTTGTATAAATTCCTCTAATTTGAAACGTTGTGTTTTTCCCATTCTGTTTTTGGGCAGTTCTTCCGAAACGATATGAAACTGCTGAATACGTTTGTAGTTCATAGCGTTTTTGTTGTATTCTGCAATCTCTTCTTTTAATAACTCCTGTAAATCGTCTTCGGAATCTAAACGGAAAGCACTCATTTCAGGGTAGATAAGCAGATGGAGTTGGTCGTGGTGCAAAAAAACGGCAATCTCTTTCATAAATGCACTTTTTTTCATCAATTCGTGCTCAATCTCAACCGGATTTATATTTTTTCCGTTGGAAGTAACCAGAATCTCTTTTATTCTGCCTGATATTTTAAGAAAGTTGTTTTCCAAAATTCCGGTATCTCCGGTGTGCAGCCATCCGTTTTTGATTATTTCTGCCGTTTCTTCCGGTTTTTTGTAATACCCTTGCATCACGTTGTTTCCTCTAACCAAAATTTCGTTGTTTTCATCAATTTTAATTTCGCAGCCGGGCAGCACCCGACCCACATATTGGAATAGCCACTCTCCCGGACGTGTAAAGGTAATCATGGGAGCACACTCGGTCATTCCGTATCCATCTAAAATATAAAAACCCAACGTTCTGTATATCTTTGCAATATCAACGGGCAGTGCCGCTCCTCCGCTAATCAGGTGAACAATATGTCCTCCGAATTTTTGATGTACTGCTTTAAAAATAGTTTTTGAAAATGCTCTCCATTGTAATAAGGATGCCAATTTAAACAACATTTTTGCCACAGTGTTTTCATTAATTTTCATCATAATCCCTTTGCTCAACATCTCATACAATTTGGGTACACCGATGATGAGTGTAATTTTTCCATCGCTTAATGTTTGCAAAATTGACTCCGGTTTCATTCCATCTGTTATCCAGCAGGTTCCTCCCACATAAATGGGTGCCAGCATGGAGCCCGCAAAGGGAAAAGAGTGGTGCAACGGCAGCAAAACCATCACATTACTATTAGAATTAAAGATGGGTATTTGATTGCAAACGGCATCTATGTTGTACCAAAAATTTTTATAGGATAACATTACTCCTTTGGGCGAACCCGTAGTTCCGGAAGTATAAATAATCGCCACCAACTGTTCATCTTGCCTCATCGGAATCTCTACTATGGGCATCTCATCCGTATTTGAAGTGTCAATATCGGAAGAGGAAAGCACCGTAAAGGTGTAGTTTTGAATTTCACCTGCAATTTTTGTAATAGTTTCTTTATAAAAATCTGATACAAAAATAATTTCGGGGCGGCACTCTTCCATAATATTGGAAATCTCTTTTGCGGTAGATTGCACATCCACAGGCACAACGCAGGCGTTGCATTTCAGTGCGCCGTAGGTGGCAAAAAAGTATTCGGGACTATTATCGGCAAAAATCATCACCTTTTCGGGTGTTTCTCCTTTTGACAGAAACGTTTGACAATATTTTTCCGAATATTGTAACAGTTGTGTATATGAATATTTTACGCCTTTAAAGACGATGGCGGTTTTGGGGAGATTTTTTACCATAATGATTTATTTTGCATACAGAAGACACAGATAAAACGGATTTTAGCAGATTTATTTTATAGATAATTAATTATTGGTTAAAAAAAATTTTGAGTTCCTATTGTGTTTGAGATTCCTCGCTACGTTCGGAATGACGGCATTCTATCCATGCTTAATATGCGGCGGGCGCAGGGACAGAGCGATAGCACAGCATTGACCGCCGCCGCAACTTATGGCCTGAAGAAAAGGTCGTTCTGGTAGCGAAGCGAAGAATCTCGAACAAATCCACGTTCATTGACTAATTCTTTCCATTCGGGATTCATTGCCTTGATGTAACGATTTTTGACGGACAATAGTAGGGTTTTATTGCAAATTCCGAAAACTTTTCATTTCTAAAAACTTTTCGGAATTTTTAACCAATTTTTAAAACGGCAAAATCCCAATTTTAATACTAATTCCTCCGATATAACTTGTAACTAATCTTTTATTTGCAGCATCAATAAATTGTGGGGTACTGTTATAGATAATTTTTCCCCATCCTTTGCAAAGCAAACCGCACGAAAGGGAAGCACCCAAAGAAACGTATCTGCCAATAAAAAAATTCCTGCCCACTTCAAAGCGGATTCCCATTGCCCAATCGCGGGCAGTGTAAATACCGGGGTCGTCTATATAAACAAACTCTTTGTCGTAGTCGTATGAAGATTCTATATTGACAAGCGTATCGTAGCCGGAATAGGGAACAGAAACATTGTAAAAGAAAGCATCCACTCCAAGTTTCAGGTAATATCCTGCCGGCGCGCAATTTCCAAAATAATACAATCCGCTAATCCCACCCCCATGAATAGTCATATCGCCTTCACTATAACCCTTGTATTTATTGCCGTTTTCCATAAAATATCCTTCATCGGAAAACCAATAATGAGTGCCGTAATTATCATCATTCAATTTTTCAATTTTGAAAGCCGAGGGAGAATACATATACTGCACACTCACCGACCATTTATCAGTGAAAACATACTCAATAGAAGGAATTAAATTATAATTAAAGCAAAAAAATCCCTGATTGTGATTAAAATTGAGATTTCTCCATGCCGGAGTAAATTTAGTTTCAAATTGAAAATGAATATGTTTTCCCAAAAAACCGGACTGTGCAAACCCAACAAAATGAAAAAAGATTAATATCGCAATAAATAGATGTTGTTTTTTCATAGTCTTATTGTTTGATGTTTTTTCTGGCACCGGAATAGTTCTCATACAGAGTTTGATAAAACTCGCTTTTGTCACTGATTTTAATATTGCGCATCGTGTTGTAAAGATATTTTTTATTCTTCAAATCATACAAAACAAAAGTTAAGGAAGCATTGTATCTTGTTCTTGTTTTGGTTTTAGTTAATGTAATGTAATTAATGTAAGATGTTTCCAATGCTTTACACATTTCATCCGCTTGGCGCGTTTCATACGCCAATGGAATAATTGAGTTGATGTTTCTTTCCAATTCCAAAGAACGAACATATTGAGAATAAGAATAATCTTCAGGGTAATAGATACTTGAAATTAATTGAGGAGAAAACCCGTAACTATTTGCCATTTTTTTACAATCTTTTTCAAAAATAATAATTTGGTTTTGTTTTTTCTTTTCGCTTTTAGAAATTCCTCTCCATTCCAGCATAGGTTGAAAAATGATTACAGGCGTTTTTTCTTTGGATCTGTTTTTATATTTTAAAATGAATCTGTTAACTTCCGCTTTTTCAGCAGATAAAATTCCTAATTCAAAAGTTTCAAGAAAATGAGAATCATTTTTAAAATCCGCTAACATATAGTTTTCCACATTAAAATTTGGTGATGGTATTACTCTCACTATTTCTTTATACCGCTCATATTTTCCTCTATTAGATGTTGTTGTATCTAATTTTTGTTCCACAATTAAGGTGTCGGTCATTCGGTAGTCGCAAAATTGGTTTAATGAGCCGATAGTAGTCATTACCTGTTTTACCATATCATTAAAAATTTGCGTTAAATAATCATTTGAAGGATTGGCTTTCAGTGCTTTCCATATTGTTCGTAAGGTCCAAACCGTTAATTCTTTTTTATTCATTTTTTCTAATAGATAAGCGGGAAATTGAATTTCGCCATACATTTTAGAGGATTTTATTACATTTTTTTGATAATTATCGGTTATCTTTAACCTGCATAACGCATAGAGTGCAGCCGCTTCGGTTTGTTGTAGAAAATTATGTTTCGGATAAATATCTTGCAAGGCGCAGGAATTGTAATACGCAGTCAAGTAATTATTGTTGATAATCATTTGATTAATTGTTTCAAATTGTGCCAACAGTCGGGCTTCTTTAAATTGATTATCAAAACAGGCAGTAGTGGTATGGTTGTTTGAAAACTGTTTTACTAATTTTCGCATTTCTAATCTTCGGTTTAAAATATTTGGGTGAGAACTGAGTGTATCTACATAATTTTCACGGGAATATACCTGATTTGTTTGCGTAAGAAAATATGAATCATCAAATTGATAGTATTCGTTTTCAAAAAAATTGCGGGTAAACTTTTTTTTTCCAAAAGGAAGATTTGCAAATAACAACATATCAAAAACATCTTCATACACATCATAATTATATCCTAAATCTTTATAAAAGTCAAGAAAACCATATTTATCGGCAATTAATTCCAATTCGCGAGTTTGGGAGTGATATTTCAAAAAATCATCTATATTTTTTATCTTATCGGGATACATTTTTAATTTATCTTCGATGTGCGATTTTTCATAATGCGCCAACTCATGACAGATAATAAATACTAATTCCGCTTCACTATTACAATGCGCAATCAATCCGAGATTTACAAAAATGGTTCCCTTTGGCGTTGAAAAGGCGTTTACCTGCTCCGATTTCAGCGCGTAAATTTGAACTTCGTTTTGCCATTCGGGTTTTTGTTCTAAAATTTTGGTTAACAATAGATTTAGATATTGCGTAACCGGATCGCCGTAAAGAATTTTTCCATTCATCAAAAGAGAAAAAATTAATTTTTCTTCCAACAATTCCAAATCGTTTGTATAAGTATGATAATTTATATTTTTTTTTTGTAAAACAGTTTTGAAATATTTCGGCATTTCTCCTTCCGGTTCCAATCGATTGAACGATTCAAAAAGATTATTTTGTGCCTGTAAACAAATAGTTAAGATAAAAAAGAAACTTAGAAGATAAAATTTTTTCATGCGAAGTTTTATTTTTGGCAAAAATAGTTTTTTTTGTTCTTCAGAGAATTTATGTTAATTTGCCGAAAAAATTTGTGGCTCGTTATATCTTAAAACGTTTGGGTTATGGATTGTTGGTAATGTTTGGGGTTATTACATTGGTGTTCTTTTTGTTCACGGTGTTACCCTCCGATCCTGCCCGATTGATGCTGGGACAACGCACCGACCTGCAAACCGAAAACGCCATCCGAAAAGAGTTAGGACTTGACCTTTCCGTGGGCATCCAATATGTTGGATATTTAAACGACCTGTCGCCCCTTTCTTGGTACAAAACCAAAGATACGGAATCGTTTTTTTACCTTAATTCCAATAATTATCAATACTTAACCGTAGTATCTTTTTCAAAATCGGCATTGGTATTAAAAAAACCCTATCTGCGCCGTTCGTTTCAAAGCAAGCGATTGGTGAGCGAAATGATTGGCGAGGCATTCCCAAAAACCGCTCTTTTAGCATTCGTATCTATTTTTATCGCAATGATTATTGGCATTTTTATAGGAGTTTTGTGCGCGGTGTATAAAGATACATGGTTTGATAAAATTTCGCTCTTTTTCTCCGTATTGGGAATGTCGGTGCCCTCATTTTTTGCCGCCATTTTATTTGCCTGGCTGTTTGCTTTTGTGCTTGCCGATGTTACTCACTTAAATCTCATCGGCAGTTTGTTTGCTGTGGATGATTACGGTAGTGGGGTACATTTAGAATTGAAAAACCTGATTCTTCCTGCCATAACGCTGGGCATTAGACCCTTAGCGGTTGTTGTTGAACTTACTAAAAATTCGGTGTTGGATGTTTTATCGCAAGATTACATTCGCACAGCAAGAGCAAAAGGATTGCCCTATCGAACTATTTTGATGAAACATGTATTAAAAAACGCGCTGAATCCTGTAGTTACTGCCATTTCCGGCTGGTTGGCATCGTTATTGGCAGGGGCAGGATTTGTAGAGGATATTTTCGGTTGGGAAGGAATTGGGGTGT
>Ga0099364_10015082_pt1 | contig 10214 bp, 7 predicted proteins | sample TergutTh196P3_FD_73070 | JGI IMG/M metagenome (GOLD analysis project Ga0099364, IMG submission 73070) | Microcerotermes parvus P3 segment gut microbial communities from Pointe-Noire, Republic of the Congo - Th196 P3 | ecosystem: Host-associated > Arthropoda: Insects > Digestive system > Gut ...
GGATTTCAAATCCAAAACCGTATCCAACCTCCCTATTTCCGGCATTCTCAAGCGTAATCTTTTCGATATTCAAAACCTTGCTGACTTTTTAGCTTTCTTTTCTATAAATCTAAATTAGATTCACGTGGAAAAATAAATTATAATACTTGACTTTTTTTCTTTTTGGTGATATAATATATATGTATTAAGGAGATGATTTTTTTGACTGGGCAAAATAAGCGAAACAATAACGGCAGTAAAGACGGCGGAAGCCATCAGAAAAGGGGCAGAAAAATAGTTATGCAAAACAGAAAGGCAAGGCATGATTATTTTGTGGAAGATACTTTTGAAGCGGGAGTTGAACTTTTCGGCACAGAAGTAAAATCAGTCCGTCAGGGCAGTATCAATTTGAAAGATTCATATTGTTATGTAGACAAGGGCGAACTTTTGGTGACGGGCTTTCATATATCGCCGTATGAAAAAGGCAATATTTTTAATAAAGACCCTTTGCGTCTAAAACGGTTGCTGATGCACAAAAAAGAAATAGTAAAAATGAGTTCTTATATTTCAAAAGACGGCTATACATTGGTTCCGTTAAGCGTATATTTGTCGGGCAGCAGGGTAAAAATAGAACTGGGTTTGTGCAAAGGTAAAAAGTTATATGACAAACGGGAAGATATGACGAAAAAGTCGCTAAAACGCGAAAGCGAGCGTTATATTAAAGACAGAACGAGGGATTATTAGTCATGAACTTACGGAATATGACGGGCATATATATTTTTCACGAAGATAAAGTTTTATTGATAAGAAAAACACAGTCAAAAATTTTTTCCAAACCTGATACGGTCCTTTGGTGTCCTGTAGGGGGTCATTTTGAGAATGATGAATTAAATAATCCTGAAAGTTGCGCGCTGCGTGAAATGTTTGAAGAAACAGCTCTTAAACAAGCCGATATAAAAAACTTAACTTTAAAATATATAACTCTGAGTAAAAAATATAATGAAATCCGTCAGCAATATATTTATTTTGCAGATTTAGCTAATCAAAATTTTGTAATAAAAGAATGTAATGAAGGAGAGCTTCATTGGATTAAAATTAATGATATACAAAATTTGAAAATGTCATTTTCTAATACGCAATGCCTAAAACATTATTTTCAGGCAGGAAAAAACGATGATTTTGTTTATGTAAGCGCAGTAGAAGTCGATGAGAAAAATATACCGAATGTGGTTTTTACTCCCTTGCGGGATTTCTATACTGAATATTAATTTATGTACAGTAAGCTCAATATCGCACTTTTATATAATAAATAAGGGGGCGTAAAGGTTTCGACGGGGATTCGAGCATAAGATAAGCGAGTAGTGAGGCGGAATCACTCTAAATTCGAGCAAATTTTAAATTTAAACGCTAATAACAATAAATTAGCAGTAGCTGCCTAAGCAGCTGCCATTCCGCCGAAGAATACTGCGGCTTCGGTTGGAGTGTCAAATTAGCAGTGAACGTGAATGGAACCAAGCTTTGTATTCCATCATGAATTGATGAAGCTACCGACTATAAAGTCTGACTATCGACGTTATAGGCGGGAAAATAAACGATAGTCTACACTCGTAGAAAATCTTATGTAAAAATTTTCGGACAGGGGTTCGATTCCCCTCGCCTCCACCAATGGGGTATTACACGAACCATTTTTATTTTACCGGCGGGTTCGCCGTAGTGGTTCGGCTGTAATGCAAGAAAAAGAGTATTGGGTATTGCCTCGATACTCTTTTATCTGCGATTATTTAACCGAAAAACCACCCATTAAACATTCCAAAGCTGTCTATCTCCCTCCGATATTTCCACTTGAATTTTTAATCACTGACTATAAAATCATCCGGCTTCGCCAATATTTCATACAGTAGCTTGCCAAGCCGTTTGTCTTTAAGCTTCGGCTTCAGCTCGCATTCCCAAACCACAATTACATACCAACCCGCTACCCTTAACTTTTCTATATTTTCCATATCACGCTCATAGTTCCGCGTGAGCTTCGGCAACCAATACTCGCGCCTTGTCTTAGGCATGGAAAAACATGGCTTCCCTTCGTGCATGTGCCAAAAACACCCATTCACGAATACCATCGTATTATGTTTAGGGAGTACGATGTCTGGGCGGCCGGGGTATCGCTTGTCATTTTTACGGTAACGCAATCCCTTTGAAAATAGGTATTTACGGACCAATATCTCCGGCTTTGTGTTTTTGCTCCGAATCCTGGACATTGTATAACTGATTGCTTCTTTAGGTCGTATGTTGCCTGCCATAATGACACCTACTTTCAATACTGTTATTTATCCAGGTATCCGCACAAATGCTCTGCTATTGCCTTTGCTAAAATTGGAGGGACTGCATTGCCAACCTGCTGGTATTGGGAATCCTTTGTGCCGCAGAACACAAAGCTATCAGGGAACGTCTGTAGCCGCGCAGCTTCACGAATACTCAAAGCGCGGTGTTTTTTTGGATGAATCCACATCGACTTGCGGACATTCACGACTGTCCCGGAAGGCTCTTCGTAATTCAATCGTAAATAAATTGTATTTTGCGTGCGCACAGGGTCGGAGTAGGAGGTCTTTAGAGCGTCATCAAGAACGTGGAAATTCTCTCCTTGCTTAATAGCTTTGAAACGTTCGAGTGCCTTCGGTGTAGTAGCTGTTGCTACGTGGTTATACAGGCGTTCAGAATCACGGAGTTGCTTTCCTAAATTGCTAATATTTTTTATTGGGTAAATCTCAACGCCCTCGTCCCCTAAGGCAACATCTTGGTCGACGCTAATGCTTTCCAAATCACCGATAGCATCCCTTACAGTACGATAATTTCCCTCTGAGAAACTACCGGCAGGCAACGTTATGCTGATAGTATCATCCCTCTTTACCCCGATTATTACAAAGCGCATACGCTTTTGCGGTGCGCCGAAGTCAGCAGCAGATAAAACTCCCTTATCAAGCTTATAGCCATTCTCTGGCGAGCTAAGGATTGATTCGATGTAATCAATCACAGCCATAGAAGTAACCTTAGCGGTTAACCCTTGCGTTTGTGAGCGGGTGAACTCCGTCACAATAACACGGTTGTCTATAATTTCTCGTGCTTTAGAGAGCATTCGCTGAAGCATGATTGGGGCTTCGATAGTGTCGCACAGCATCCTTGCCTCTTTTACTGACTGCATCCCGCTGAAATATTTGCGGATTGCCATCCCGATAATGCCGCCCATATATAGGATATGGTCAGTTATGTCAGCTTTCTTGACAAGCGTACTGGAAAGAACCAACAATTTTTTCTTGTGTTTTTCGAGCGCGGCAGTTAATTTGTCCACTTTTTTGCGCGCTTTGAAAATCACGTTCAAATACAGATAGTCATTCTCATCCCAAAGGTAATAGTCAATTTTGCCTGCATCTGCAACAATCTTTTCAGCCCCATCGAATAAATACGTTGCATCAAGCAAAGGGATTTCAGCAGGGGCAGTTTTGATATCATATCGATTTATAACGTCCTCGTCATTCGCATCCACATAGAACCGATGGACATTTGATTTCAGCATACTGACATTTTCCATGACGAACGCGGCCGGGTTTAGGTGCAGCACTGCTTGGACAAACTTCTTAACAAGCGAGTTATTCAGGCTTATGGCATGGTTCTTCTGCCGGTTAGCATTGGAGAAGCCTTGGCATGGCGGGCCTCCTATGACCACATCCACTTTTCCGAGATTACTTTTGGTTTCATCTGTAAGAGCGTCCCCTACATCATCGTATAGGCACGCCGCGCCATGGTTTCGCTTATAAGTCCGCTGGGCGTTGTAATTATTCTCAAATGCCGCTTTGACATCGAAGCGCCCGGTTTGGATAAAACCATAACTAAGCCCGCCAGCCCCTGCGAATAAATCAACCACGTTGTATTTTTGCGTTGGCGTTGGTTTCATAGCTTAAATCCCTCCTCATAAAGCCTGTCCAGCAAAGCAATGAGTTTTTTGCTTTGAACCGGGTTAGGCACTTTATTTGGCAGCTGGCAAGCTATGCGGAGTGCCAGCAAGTCATCTGGCGCCGCCATACGGTTGCTCATTGCGAATATCATAATATTTCGCCATTGGTCAGCTTGTATTTCCACGACTCTAGTCATGGCATCAGCATCTTTTTCAATTCGGCGGTCTACTTTAGCATCGCGGGCAGCTGTACGTAATTCATCATGCGTTATAAGGCAATCCTGGATTTCGTCAGCAAACTTATACTGGATAGTTTGAACGCTATCCCAGCATCCTTCGCGCTTACACCACTGGGTGACATTTTCTACCCCTCGTGCCGGATCTGTCAATTTATCGTAGACGAGTTCGGATAATTCTGCGAGCGTACTTTGAATTACGGCTGGAATTGCTTGCCTCGTCCAAATATTCATCAAATCCAAATTCTGATTTGGGAATTGGGCCTTTATCAAATTACGCAAAAGCGCAATGGTATAGGTCACTATGTTTGCTCTATAACCCTGCTGGTACCACGGTTGATGCGGTATCATTGATTCAGTATGCCTGAATATCAAGCACATGGCAACGGTTTCTTGGAAATATTTGTCTCCAAACATTAATCCATCGTCCTTTTCCCAGGCATCACTAATTTTTGGGGCAAACTCATTGAAATTAGCTTGAGCGCCCTTGCTGACAACATGCGGCAAGCCCTCCCATGAGTTCCGTACTTTTGCGAGGTCGGTTTTTGTGATAAGCTGGCTCTTTGGATTTTGGAGCAAAAATTTATTTTTCTGCGCAGTGCTCATTCGCATCTGCCTTTGAAGGAATTGCCCGCGCGCACGCTCATAGAACCACTTCGTTTCAAATTGCAAGCCACCGGTTCCTCTCGCACCGAGCCGCTGGGAGCAACGCTCCATCTGTACGTGGAACGGGTGCGTAGAGAAAAAGTCGGCATCGCTTACTTTATTCTGGCTGTTAGACGAGCGGGAAATATTTTGTACTAACGCAGTCGCATCCTCGTCTTTAAGCGCTGGATTAATGACAGTTAATTTCATTTGCACGAAAATTGCGCCAAGGTCGACCCTATCCCTATAACGTGCATTAGAAAGCGAAGCGGTGGTTTGACCACCGTTAATAATCTGAAAATCCTTCGCTGACACAAGATACAGCCCTTGTGCCGAAGATTCGAAATTCACATCCATGGCTGTTGCCGATATACCGTTATTGTAAGCAAAAAAACATTCCGGCTGTTGCAAAATCGTTGTCCGTATTTTTTTGTTCACGGCAACTTTGGTTGAAAGGAACGACCGGACGTTGCCTTCCAATAAAGAGCTTCCATATTTTTCATAAATATCGGCTAACATCGTACCGGGAACAATACAAAGGTAGCTTTTGAAATTGTCAGTTTCGGCACTGCTTGCCTCCAAGCATGGAATCCCTTTTTCAGAGTGTTCTTTGAAGTTAATCTCAACTATATTTCGCCCAACATTAGAACCGCAGAGCTGGAACAGGCGCGTAATATCCCAAATCTGGCATTCTGAGGATATGCCGTCAATTTCGGGCGATTCCAAAATTTTGATAGTCGTGCTGATGTTAGCTGTCGTGAAAATCAAAAGTTGATATTTACGGATTTCCCTCCGCTTTTCCCGAAGCAAATCCACTAAATCTGAGCAGGGGCGGCTCATTTCCATTTTTTTATGGAGTTGCGCGTTAAGCGCGTTCTCTACAAAGTAGATGAGCCGATTCTGTAGTTGAGCGGTTTGCGTCCTGGCAAGGACACGCTCATCGTCCATAACATCATAGTCAGCTATAATTAAACTCATAGTTTGGTCGAATTCATCGTAGGCATAGCCGTCAACACGGATTCTTCTGTTTTGCTTGCCGACACCAGTGAAAAACGAAGCTGTGAAATCCAGCAAGTAATCAGCTTCCTGAAGGTAATTCGCAAATAGGGCTACGAAAGAGGCGCAAGAACCCTCACCAACCGCCAATGCATCGGCTTTTATTTCTTCGAGGAATTCTTTCCTGAATTCTTGCATATCCATGCTTTACTCCTTTTCCCATCCAATTAATGAAGGCAAGTTTAATTCATAATGTGCCGATATAACCTGCGCGGGGACAATTTTCGCTGTGAGCCTCGGGAAAGACTCATCCACACGGTATCTTTGAGTTCCTGAAATATGATACTTTTGCTCTGAATATTCCTGCAAATCAATATAACCGTATGCGCTAAGCTTTGCGCGGAACAGGTCAAGTGCATCAGCATCCCCGATTAGCGCCATGCTTATCCGCTGAACAACTTCGTTAAGCGAAAATGCCCCAGTTCTATTCGGTGCCGACTTGTCAATCCTTTGTATGACTAGTTCGCCCATGTCAAGGCAATCCAGTTGCTCCAAAGAAGAAATCGTAACGCCTGCCGCCGATACCCCAATACTTTTCACTTCAAACCAGCCATCAGAGTACATAAAATCTTGGTCTGCTCCATCTGGGCCAACCCAGCCCTGAACAGCCGATAAAACATTCTCAGATATAACTATTCGTTTTTCCAAAAACAGAAGCTCGCCGAGAAGACCTTTGCGACTTGGTTCATCCATAAGGCCGCTTCGCTGTGCTTCAAGCAATTTGCTCCATTGATTATACCGGTTAATGACCAATTTTAAAGCCTCTTTCCCGTTTGTTGCCATTCTTGAATGTTCAACCACATCGCAACAGAAAATAGCGAATACTCCCTGTTGCTCATCTCGGAGCAACTCAAAGGAAAGTGTCCAGCGATTATCTGCTTCCCGTTTGCGTCGCTTTACAATCATTGATTTCGAGGATTCAATTTTTCCTATCTCAACATCACTGATGAGCAACAATGTCCGCTGTCTGATTGATTGGTAGCCGATATGCCATTCCAATGGGTGCTGGGTATCAATCTGTAAAAATCCCCCATCCGCGTAGCTGATACTGTTCCATTGCTTTTCAAGGAGTTCAGCCGTTATCTTCATTCGTCTTCATCCTCCTCATACTCATAATAAGATTTGAATTCAACCATGTTCACCATATAATTCGCAATCCGCTCCTCGCCGTTGAATGGAATTCCGATGCCCAAAGCGAATAAATAATCCGGGACTTGTACCCCAGCATCAATTTGGCTACGCAGAACACCATTACTGTTTGTGCTCGTCTTATCGACGGCAATGACATGAAGCATTAGCAATGGCGGACGGCCAACCTTCAAGTATTCATTATCCGGCACACGTTTATCTTTATTTTTAGGGTTTTCAAAAAACCTTTTTTCTGCCAGTTCTTTTTGTTCCGGCGACAACCCAATTCTGGTAGCGCCTCCTGCACCAACACGGGCTTTTGTGCCGCTAATGCTGACTTGGTCGCTTGTCGCTTTTACGGCACGCCTTTCAGGACTTATCCGCAAAACCTCATCACCGCAAACTAACCCGCCATACTCAGGGCTATCACCTTGGGCAATAAAAACATCCCAATTATCCACGGACGGATTATCCCTGATGAAGTCGGCGAGCGCAGAGCCTTGGAAATTAAGTTGCCATGGGTGGGTTCTGAAGTCGCGCAGTAGCTGTTCAATCTCGCCTTTGGGGATGCCTTCCCAAAAATACACCGCGCCTTTGCCTTCGACGCGCCGCCCTGTTTGTGCAAGTTGCTGAACAAATCCTTTAAAAACTTCCTCATTCGAAGCAAGCGTAGCTTTGTCGGCCCGTAGCCGCGGGGTTTCAAGCAACCTGCCAGAAACGGTTATTGGGCGGCTGACAGGAGTCGCCGACCGCATTTTGTTCCGTGCGGTAACAATAAGCGAGGCGGGGTCTTGGCGCACCTTGAGCCCAAATTCTAATGGCGTAAGGTCAGCGTCGTTCATCCTAACGATTTCATGCTTCAATTCTTCGGCCACCGCTGTTATATAGCCATACCAGTCAATAGCTTCAACGCTTATCCATATCTTGAATAAATCCTCATACCCCGGGCGATACCCAAACCAACGCCCCATTTGAAGCAGCGTATCATACATAAGCGATTTTCTATAAAAATAGCTGACGCATAATCCCTCAAGCGTTAAGCCCCTTGACAGGCTGTTGCCGCCTACCGCAATAACGCGAAGCCCCGTGTCTTTATGCCTGGAATAATCAAGCCCCTTTGCACTACTCCTTTGGTTGACCGAGCGGACGACAATCGGGGCTGCCGCTTGGAAAAGGTAGTCAGCCAAGAATGTGTGCCATGGCATAGGCGACCCTTTTGTTCCCGCTTTTTCTGCCAGCCTATGCTTTATCCAAACAAATTTAAGGTATTCAATATTTCTTATAGCATCGCTTTCTTTTTCTGTGAGGCGAGCATAATTATGCAAGTCTGAACGCACATCCTCAAGCCAGCGATGCACAAGCCCGCTGACCTGGTCTTGGACATTCGTAAACCGGCTGACATGGATCATCATAGAACGGTGTTCCCTGATATCCCCGCGAACATCACGTATTCCATTTGCAAGAATAAAATACGCCATAGCTTCTTTCATGCTGGGCGGCAGTTCGTCAACCTCCAACTCCTTGCGATGGTTAAACGGGAAAAACATATCCATTTCCTGTGGGCATAGTTCTTCAAGGGAATCACTAAACCTCGCATTTTCACCAAATATGTTCTCAGCGCCGATATAATTTGTCGGCGGCGCAAGCGAATAAATAAAGTCGCACGGGAACAAATCATCATCGCGCATTTCATCGGTGCTGTCAGGATTGATGAATATATTCGCATACGGCGTCGCTGTTATCCCAAGGTAAGATGCCTGACGGAATAATTTCAATAGACGCCGAATTGCATCATTTATTGCCGTCGGGTCTTCTTCCTCCTTTTTCGTGTTGACCGAAGCATTGTCAGCCTCGTCGTCAATCAATAGCATGGGCAAATCAATTACGCCATGCGCATCCATGTCAGTATAATTTTTAAGCCAGTTAATCAAATTATTTAAAATACTCTTGTTTTTCTTGATTACGAAAACGGCTGTGGTATTTAAGTTGTGCAGGGACAGGCCTAACTGGCGGAGGATATTTTTGTCAAAGTCTTTTGTAACCGAAGTGAATGTCGAAATTTGCTTGTCCTGGCCATATTTGCCGACGCCGACCCGCATATTTTCATTGTTCTTTTTAGGGTCAAGCAGATATTGGCTCATACGACCAGAAAACTCAGCATCAAGGCGTTCTTGCGTCTGTTGGCGCAAACTCTCCATCGTACCTGCAAGAACAATGATGACACGGTAACCCGTATCTGCCGCCTTATTGCATATAGCCGTATAGTTAGCTGTTTTCCCTGACTGAACATCCCCAAGCACAAGCCCCCTGCGCTGGAACGGGTCGGTGCCTTTAGGGTCGCCAAGATAATCGACAATTGCATCAGAAATCTGTCCGAGTTTGCCTGTCATGCGGGGGTTCCAATGCTTCACTTCTTCCAAGTAACGTTTGTACCTGTTCCAAAAGAAGAAACCCGTGTTAGGGTCGGAACGCCGAGCCGACAACCAAGGCAGGTGATGTTTCCTGTCTTTTATAAGAACACCCAAATCCATTTGGACGACAATATTAGCTTTGAGCCTGCGCTTGATTTCCGCAAACTCTTCGTCGCTGACCGGGTACATTACTGCCAAAGCATCGCGCAACGCAACCACCTCATTGTCGAAATCGACTTCGCTTGGCGGTATATCAGGGTATTTGGTGTTTATGCTTGTGGAAATCATGCCCTCAAGCATTTCCGAATTCGATTTAGCCATCGACGATTCCTCCTGTGCAATATTTCTTTACCAGTTGCGGATAGTTCACGAATGGTTCTGATATTGACAAACGCTCCAACAGTTCTGATTTCATTTTGGCGTCAGGCATTTGCCCAAGCAAGTATTTTAAAAGTGCCTCAGTTTCTTGCAAAGTAATATCAGCATCGTTTTCAACGGGTTTGTCTGAGTTCAAATCTAAGTACAAGCTGTTTAACGGAAGTCCTGACTCTATTGATTTAAGCAAATTTTCAATCCCTCGTTTTACCATTGGCGACAAGTCAGTGAGTACCTCTACCAACGGGTGGTCTCTATTGACTGCGTAATACGAGCCGCCCTGCTGGCTTTTGAAGCCCTGCCAAATATGGACGATTGAGTCTCTGGTTTCCCGTTTCCCCCTTAATCCGGACGCATACTCGCTACGCTTCGCAAGCCGCTCAATGACAGACCCGAGATTATTGCGGACTTCTTCAGGAGGCATAGCAGTGGACTTCT
>Ga0099364_10015083_pt1 | contig 10214 bp, 10 predicted proteins | sample TergutTh196P3_FD_73070 | JGI IMG/M metagenome (GOLD analysis project Ga0099364, IMG submission 73070) | Microcerotermes parvus P3 segment gut microbial communities from Pointe-Noire, Republic of the Congo - Th196 P3 | ecosystem: Host-associated > Arthropoda: Insects > Digestive system > Gut ...
GTTCGATCAAATTCGATGGTGCGAACACCGACTGTAACAATCCTGAAACACAGCAATTCCGAAAACTGGCAAACGTGACGGCGGAGGACATCGTATTCTTGGCGGGCAGCACGCAATATCCCGAAGAGAAATTTGCCGTTGAATGTTATGAACATTTACAGAGCGATTTTCCGCAACTGCGGCTCATCCTCGTCCCGCGTCATCCAGAACGGTTCGATGAAGTCGCGGCGATGTTGGATGACAAAGGCATCCTGTGGGAACGGCGTTCTGCGCTTTTGGATAAGACGCTTTCGGACAACCGTAGAAGGGAAAACAACACGCCGGAAAACAGTATAACGGAACGGGCAAGGGTACTTCTGGTCGATACAGTCGGCGAACTGGGCGGATGGTGGGGAACGGCGGCGATTGCGTTCGTCGGCGGCAGCATGGGCAAGCGGGATGGGCAAAACATGATCGAACCGGCGGCGTATGGGGCGGCAATTTGCTTTGGACCGAACACGAAAAACTTTCGGGACATTGTCGAAATGATGCTCCGCGACGAAGCTGCTCAGGTGGTCCACGATCAGCGGGAGATGGAACAATTCGTCCGCCGCTGTCTCGAAGAGCCGGACTTTGCCGCACGACTCGGCACGAATGCTCAAAATCTTGTACTGCGTCAGGTCGGTGCCACACAAAAAACACTGGAATTGCTCCAAGATTTGCTTGAATCAGAAAGTGTCTAACCGCAAAGACGCAAAGAAGCGCAAAAGGGCGCAAGGTTCACACTCTGCTACCGTCTCTCCTAATCCCCCCACGCCCGCTTAAATTGTTGCCGGCGCAGGTGCAGGATGTGTCAAGAATGAATGACTCTTTGCGTCCTTCGCGCAGCCTTTGCGTCTTTGCGGTTAAAAATTTTGCCGCAAAGACACAAGGAAGCGCGAGGGGGCGGTTTCTTACCGCTCGATTCCCGACAACGGCAAACCGGTCATTCCGACGATGAGTGCCGCTTTGAAGCCCCTCGCCGATTTTTTCCATGAACATTTTGGCTTGGTAGAAGAGTATCCGTTTTTCCAGCGGTGCGTCGGGTTCGACTTTACCCGCCGGATCCTGCTTCCGTGGATTCCGTGTCCCGTTTCTGTTTTTCAGTCTGCGCTGCCACGTAAATCATGCGGAGTTCGTGTAAGACACTCTCAAAAGTCTGCGTCTCTTCCGGTGTTTGATGGCTTGCTGTTTTTTCGGACAACATTGCAATCGTGTCAATGAAATGCTTGCCCTGGTGGAGCAATATCTGTGTTTGACCATTGATGGGATTCGGAAAAATCCCCAGCGTGACCATCGCTTGTGCCGCCAAGCCGGTAACCAACGTCAGAAGCGACGGTTCAGGGAGAGGGATGTCTTGTTCGTGTATGTGTTCCATGGTGTGTTTACTATTGTGTGTTTAAGGAGTTGTATGCCCTCTTACGGTGAGGACACACCTCATGCATATTTCTGTAACAGTTCCAGCATCTTGCGGTCGAGTCGCCGTCCGTGAAAATCTTCGTAAGGCACGTCGGCACGTCCGCTGTCCATGATTCCGAAGGAGCCCCGAAAATTCCACAAGGCAAAGCCCCAGCCCGCTTCCTTCCAGTTGATGAGCATGTCCTCCATCCAGCGGAGTGTAACCTCGTGCGGGGTGAATTGATGTGCTCCGAATTCACCGACCATTACGCCGACTCCTTCCTCCTGCAATTTTTGCCAGGGTTCGATCATCGTGCGTTTGAGCCAATTTCTGTCCCGCATTTCGCCGCCGGTAAGTGTAGTGCCGTCATATTGGAACTTCGACGGCACTTGATTCCAACCGGGGGAAAGATTGACGAGCGATTCCCCCCTCGTCCCGCGCAAACCGAGTTCTTTGAGAGAAAGCCAATCATCCCCCGCTGCCCGAATAATAATCTGCTTCGTACCGGCAGGAATTTGCGCCGTGTAATCCTTGTCGTAGATGTTTTGGTAGTTGTTCCACTCCGGTCTGTGAACGGCTTGTTTCCATTCCCCTTCACCGGGACCCGGCTTGAAATCGTGCTGGAAAATCACCCTGCCGTCCGCTTCGACAACCAGACTCGTGTTGCTGGAAACTGTGCCGACGAGCATCCGTATTTGTGTTGCCGGAACGTTTCCTTCAAAATCGATCACCATCGGTTGTTTGTACCGTGCCTCTATTCCCCCTTTGTTCGGCTGCATAAGGAGTCCATTGCCCATCACCATGGGCCACGCCGGTTCGGGGAAGTCCTCACTGTTCACCCAACTTGCCTTGTAGTGGGAAATTTCGCTGGGTGCATAGCCGCGGGTCGCCTGGGCAACCTTTTGATCAACGAGATCAAAAAACGGCTTGGTTCCCCACTGGTATCCATCGCAAATGATGAGGCGGTCAGGGTCAATTTCCCGGATGGCGGCGATGATTGCTTTGTGCGCCGCCACGCATTGAGGGAGAATTTCCTCCACGCCGTCCGGTTCATTGAAGAGATTAAAACTCACCCGGCTGTTGGGGATACCCTTGTACCGCCTGGCAAAGGTTGTCCAGTGCAGGATACACACTTCGAGTGCCTCCGGGTCGGTCCAAACACTCTTCTCTTCGGCAGGTCGCGCAACGGTATAACCCGGAGCACGGTGGAAGTTCATGTTGATGTGAATACCGTACTTCTCGCCGAACACAACGGCTTCGTCGATCTGTTCGAGCACTCTCTCATTAATTCTCCGCCAGTCACGGTCGATGAGCCACATCCGGTAGTCCATCGGCAGGCGGACGAAGTTAAAGCCGAAGTCGCTGATCCAACGGAAGTCATTTTCGACGAACCGGTCATTGCGTCCGTTAAATTTTTCGAGCAGATTGAATCCCCGCCATCGGGGGAGTTTGCTATACTGCGGTTCCTGGAGTTGCCGGGGTTGGCTTTGGGCTGGGACAACGGGAAAACAAGTCCCCGCAGCAAGACCTGCGAGTCCCAGTTTAAGCAGAGTGCGCCTGTTCATGAGATTTCTCCTGAATGAAAAATGATACGGCGGGTATTATACCATAAACGGGCAAAGGCGGCGACTTTTCCCTTTGCGGTTAAATTCTCTTTTTTTTAACCGCAAAGTGCGCAAAGAATATATTTTTAGAGGTTCCCTCTGCATGATTTTTACACACCCATTTTTACACACCCAGAGAACTCAGAGAATTTTTGGGAAGGGCTGTTACGATTGCCACTCTGCCGATAATGTGGTATAATGCCGGTACATTTTGATTGACCAAAAAACCAATGCCTAACTTTTTCACCGACAATCAAGACATTCAATTTCTGTTTGACCACTTCGACCTCCATGAAATCGCCGCCATACAGGAGCGGGAAACGCCCGATGGCGACGCGGATTATCTGCCTACCGACCTTGACGATGTACTCGACAACTACCGGAAAGTGCTCGAAATCATCGGCGGAGTTGCCGCCGAGACGCTCGCTCCGAGTGCCAATCAGGTTGATGCCGAGGGAAATACCCACAATGCTGAACACGGAACCGTTACCTACCATCCGCTCGTCCGGCAAAATCTCGACCGGCTCACCCAAGCCGATATGATGGGCTTTACCCTGCCCCGAAAGTACGGCGGGTTGAACTGTCCCATCCTCATTTACACGATGGCGACGGAAATCATCGCCCGCGGCGATTGTTCTTTTATGAACCTCTTCGGACTGCAAGGCATTGCCGACACGATTTACGCCTTCGCCTCCGATGAAATCAAAGACGAATATCTGCCGAAATTTGCCTCCGGCGAAGTTACTGGAGCAATGGTGCTCACCGAACCCGACGCGGGCAGCGACTTGCAAGCCGTGCGGGTGCGTGCCGATCAACTGCCCGACGGCTCTTGGGTGCTCAACGGCGTAAAGCGTTTTATCACCAACGGTTGCGGCGAAGTCTTGCTCGTACTTGCCCGAAGTGAACACGAAATCAAAGACGGTCGCGGATTGAGTCTCTTCATCTGCGAACGCTCTCCGGCAGTCCGAGTCCGATGTCTCGAAAAGAAATTAGGCATTCACGGTAGTCCGACGTGCGAATTGACCTTCGACAACACCCCGGCACGGCTCATCGGCGAGCGGAAGCGCGGGTTGATTACTTATGTACTTGCGTTGATGAACGGTGCGAGGCTCGGCATTGCGTCGCAATCGCTGGGCGTTGCCGAAGCAGCGTATCGGCTTGCCCGGACTTATGCCAACAGCCGGGAACAATTCGGCGCACCGATTGAACGCCTCGCTCCCGTTGCCGAATTAGTCGTCGAAATGCAGATCAAAATCGAAGCGATGCGGGCGTTAACTTACGAAACGGCAAGGATTTGCGATCTCGAAAACAATACGAACCGCTTATTGGAACGCAATGCCGATGCTCTTTCCGACGAAGAAAAGAAGGCGTTCAAGCAGAATAGCCGCACATACAAGCGGCTCAATGCGATGCTGACTCCGATGAGTAAATACTACGGAGCGGAGGGGTGCATTTCGGTAGCGACCGACACGATTCAAGTGTTGGGGGGGAGCGGATACATCAAGGATTATCCGGCGGAGCGGTATCTTCGGGATGCCCGGATTACTTCATTGTATGAAGGGACGAGTCAGTTGCAAGTTGTTGCCGCTATCGGAGGAATCAAGAGCGGTGTCTTTGCGAGTTATGTCGAGACGTTAGAGAAAAAATCGCACGGCGGCTCATACAGTGATTCCGAATTGGAGGAATTGAAAGCGGTTTTGATAAAAAATCGTGAGGAGTTGCAATCGGCAATTGAGTTTGTGAAGACGCAGAGCGGTGCGTATGTCGATTTGGTTTCTCGGCAGTTGGTCGATGCGGCAATCGCGATTCTCATCGGACATTATTTTCTGGGACAGGCGGAGAAGAGCGACCGGAAAAAGAAGGTTGCGGAGGTGTTCATCACTCGGAATACGCCGATTATTGCGATGAAGTGTGCGCAGGCAAAGCAGGGAACGATGCAGGTCTTGAGCGATTATGAACTGCTGGCGGGACCCGTTCCTGCGGCGTAACATTTATACTGCAAGCGGGTGGAAAGTGGACGTTTTTTTGCACTTTGACTTGGTGCCGAAACGCACTAAATCTGTACTTTGCGTCCCTTGCGTAACCCATGGCGTACTTTGCGGTTAAATCCGAACTATTTTAACCGCAAGGGGCGCAAAGATGGTGCAAAGGGCGCAAAGAATCTATTTTTAGGGGTTCCCACAATAGTTTACGTCTCATAGCCGGTACTCCGGCACATGCTGGGCACATGCTGCCTATCACAATTTTCGCCCCGCATTGAAACCTTTTTTGTATATCCAACGTGCGAGCAATCCCAAACAGCCGCCGATGAGGAAGCAAACGGCAAGTCCTAACAGATCGGCATATACACGTCCGCCGAGCAGTAATGTCAAAATTCCAAGCACGGCGATTAAAACGAAACAGCCGCAACCGCCTTCGAAAAATGCTTCGGTTTTCGTCGGAACTTGATTCGTTGTTTCGTCATGGTCTATTAAATTTACATCAGAGAAATCCACATCAGTGCCATTCCAATAAATTTCTTCCGCACTGAGGTCAATATCCTCGTTCCATGAAACTCCGTAACCGCCGGGCGCGACTCGCACTGCCGTTTGCAGAGCGGGATGACGAAACAATAGAGAAAATGCAGGATGATCTTCCCAGCGGTGCAAGTCATATTCCTTTACCGTGCCATCGAAGAACACCGCCCGCAATCGAAACGGCTCGATAACAGCAACGGCAGAAATACGGCGAGCAGAATTTATCATCACAGTTTACTCCAATCCGGGCAGTTGCATGAACTCTTGGGTTTCCCACATCATTCTCAAATCTTTTTGGTATCGCTCTCCCCACTCCCTGACGAGCCGCGCAGCACGGTTTGGCAAATCACCTTCGATCATTTCGAGTGAATCAATGGCAAACAACGCATTGTATTCTCCGTAAATCGCATGAAAATGCGGCGGTTGATGTTCTCTTTGAGCAAAAAACATCTTGATAACAATGCCGTAAAACCTTGAAACAGTGGGCATGAGAAATTCATTTGTTGAGATTGCACTCCCGGCTTCCCTAACGTCCGGCACATTATATCAAATCGTAAAAATAGTACAACACGGTCAAGCGGTGGAATCAATTCAGTACACCGGTTCTATTTTTCATAAATTCCGATTCCCACTCTTTCGATGTGTTGCCTGAATTCGGGATTTTTTACCAGTCCATAAGCCACGACATCGAATTGATAAACGAGCGGCAGTTCATCCAACTCGGCAATGACATTTTCAACATCTGTCCTATTCAAGTCGCCGTAGAGGGCAATGTCCACATCAGAATAAGGTTTGAAATCCCCCTTTGCTCTTGAACCGAAAATGGCAGCCCGGAGAATCCGAGGTTCATTTCTGAATGTTTCCGTAACGGCAGATAACACTTCACCTTTCAAACCAAAATCAGATGCCATCGCTTAACTCCTTATGTATAAAGTACCCATACACCTTTTCAAGTTCCGGCAAATACTGTTCCTTAATTTTAACGATTACTTGCTTGAACTGTTCAAAGTCGTAAGTATGCGAAAGAGCATTTCTTGACAACATCATATCCATGAAGACTTCCGGGTTGATTTCCGCTTCGCCGAAGATGTTTGTTGCTGTACATTCTTTGATGACTTTTCTCGGCGTTGCTTCGGTCAGTATTATGCCGCTGTATTCCAGATAATCCTTGAACGTTTTCCAACAGAGTTCGAATGTGTATTCAAACCGCTGTATAATACCTTCCCGCTCTAAGTCGGAATACTCGTCAAGACTTCTGTCTTCCAATGCCTCGCGCAACAAACTGAATGCACGGCTGTAATTATGAAACCTTTGTTTCCAGCGGACATCTATCGTATTGCGGCTTTCCATTGTATTATCTGGTCGCTCTCACCATATCTACAGCATTGTACCAAAACGCAAGGAAACCGCAATCTAACGATTGCGGCTCTGCTATCTTTTGGTACAATCTAGCATGTTCGTTTCTCCAACCTTTTTCAATTCCAATGAAAACATTTTCCCGCATCCTGTTTTGTTTTCTCTGCCTCGCCGTCAGCAAAGCGACCGCACAGGAAACCTTCGCACCACTCCTCACGGAGAACACCCTTGTTTTCATTCACGTCGATTTCAGCAAAGTCGATATTGACACATTGAAAGCCGAAATAACAAAAGCGAGCGAAACACTGTTGCAAAACCTCGGCTTCGATGCCCGATCACAAAGAGCGACACTGAGAGACTTGGAACTCGAACTCGAAAAACTCGACGAAATGGTGCGCCCTGCCTGGGAAACGATTACCAAAGAATTCGGCATTCAGGAAGTTGCTGCCGTCATGGATGATTGGTTACCTGATCGGCTCCCCTTTCGCGGCTGGGTCATTCCTTGGAAAGAAAGAACCGAACAAGACCTTCAAAAACTTTTTTCTATCCTGCCTGATCCAGAGATCAACGCTTACGAAAACGACTTTTTTTCCATAGGCGATTTTCTGTTTATTACCGATGATCCCGTTAATCCCTTCGAGGAACCCTTGGACTTCGATTCGAGAAAACAATTTATCGCCGACTGGGTAAAAACAGTCGCCGCAAGCAAAGACTCGCCGGTTTTACGAGCCTTGCAAAGTTTGAATAAGAGCGATGAGATCAAAGCCGTTTTCATGGTGACGAAACTCTTCAAAATGGAAGTCTATAAGATGGAGGACATACTTGATTCTCTGCCGCCGGATACTCCGATTCAAATACAAAAACTCGTTGAATTTGCCGAGAAAATCGAATGGATTGCGGCATCGTTGCCGGTGTCGGAGATTTTATCAGGCACGATAGAGAGCAACCGGCAATGGGTAACGGCGAAACTTCCCAATGCCGCCGATGCCCGAAAGTTGCGGGAATTGATGGTGGATGCGATTGATGCGGGTGTGCCGATTCCCGATGATATACCGCCGCTCGTCGTGGAATTTATGAAAGGCTATTTGCGGACGTTCCTGCCCGATGTCGAAGAAGACAAACTGATTTTCCGGCTCAAAGGCAGTAACAAGGCAAGAACGATTTTGGGAACATTGGGCGGCGGCAGTGATGCTTTCATTCCTGTTTCTGGACAAAATATACCGTAAACAGCATGAAATTGTCCCTTGCGCTCCCTTTGCGTTCTTTGCGGTTAAAAAAAAGAGAATTAACCGCAAAGAAGCGCAAGGGTCGCAAGGGCTCGAACTCTGCTGCCGTCTGCCGTCTCTTCCCCCTAACTCACCACCGACAGCCTATACCCTTTCCCGGCGTTTTTTTTTGACATTCCGGCATTTTTTGCAAATTTGCTTCCCGCATTGTACAATGGGTGGACATTGTTTTGTTTCACCGCCAACCCTTCATGCTCAAATCTGCCCGCGAAATTGATCGGATGAGAAAAGCGGGACTATATGTCTGGCACGCTCTGCAAATTGCCGAAAAATTGGTTCGTCCCGGTATCACTACCGGAGAAATTGATGCACGAATCGAGCAATTCTATGAGGATCACCGTGTCATCCCCCTCTTCAAAGGCGTACCGGGCGCGGTGCCCTTTCCGGCGGTCACGTGTATCAGTGTCAATGAACAGGTCGTTCACGGTATTCCGGGGGACAGAGTTTTACAGGAAGGGGACATCGTGGGAATTGATACCGGTTGTAAAATTTTGGATGCCGGTTCGCCAACGAAGGGTTGGTGCGGCGATTCGGCACGAACCTTTGCCGTCGGAGAAATCTCTGCCGTGCAGCGGCGGCTTATGGATGTGACCCAGGGGATGCTCAACATTGCGGTGGAAGAAATGGGGAAAGAAAAAACTTGGAGTGCCGTCGCCCGAAAAATGCAAGCCCTTGCGCAGAAAAACGGTTTCTCCGTGATTGATGACCTCGTCGGGCATGGTATCGGCAGGGATATGCATGAGCCGCCGCAGGTGCCGAATTATGTCAGCAACCAAACGATGCGTAACGATTTTAATCTCGTGCCCGGAATAGTGCTTGCCGTCGAGCCGATGGTCAATATCGGAACAAAAAAGATACGTACCCTCCGCGACCATTGGACAATCATCACGACTGACCGCAAACCAAGTGCCCACTTTGAACATACCCTGGCATTGACTTCCTCAGGGGTTCGCGTTCTGACGGGACCGCCGGAAAATGATGACGAAAAATTGGATATTTCCCGGTATCTGTGTTAGTACCTGCCCTTTCCAATAATTGTGGCAAAATGCGCCCCACAGTTACCCAGTTTTTCAATTCTGCCGCCGGTTTTTGTGCGGCTTTGCCAAAAAAGCGAGACGCGTTAAGTCCTCTTTTTTAGAGCGTATTTCAAATTGCTTTGGAATAATTTTTCTCCACGAAAGACACGAAAAGCACGAAAAAAGAGAAAATTTCGTGCTTTTTGTGTCTTTCGTGGAAGAAAATGAAAACTTTTCGTTTTGTTCATTCCAGAGCAAAAAGAAACACGCTCTAGCCACAAGGAGTGCAAAGTTTTCGCAAAGGACGCAAAGGACAATTTATCCCCGTTTAGGCTTCCGTTTATCACCGGCATATCTTCGCCATCGCAAGACAGTGAACCGTGACCACTGGGCTCCAAGCCGCTCAAACCCTGCCGTGAACGGCTGCGGCTTAAAATTCCGATTCGTCAAACACACAATTTTGGTGGTCGTTGTCCCCTTCCATCGGGAAGGGAAAGGGCTGTTTGGCTTCTTCCCGATCAGGCAAGGCGGTCAACACTGTTCCATAAGCACTTCTGGGGACTTCGGGACGATCCACGCAGCCCGACCACAACAAAGAACAACCGGCTAATAAAAAGAAAAGACTTCGCATCAGACTATCCGAGATTTGAACCTATCAACCACGCATTTTACCGACCCGGAAATGATTTGCAAGGGAGCCGTAGTTTTTTTGCAGTCCATCCGCTCCGCTCCGTTACGCTCCCGGCTTCCATTCACTCTGGGTAAAATAGGCAATTTTGTCAGTAACGGGCATTTTCTCTCAATCCCTCTTCCCCCAATTGCCGACAGCCGAAGTAACGTGTAGTCCCCCGCCCCGGAAACAGATGATTAACACAGAAAAAAAAGATGCTCCCTAAAATGATAAAATGCCTCCACTCCATGTTAAATTGGGGGGGGGGGGGAAAAAAAGGGGGGGCAAAAAAGGATTTTTTATTTCCACTTTGTTTTCTTTCCCGTTTTTTTTACGGTGTGCAAAAGCC
>Ga0099364_10015084_pt1 | contig 10214 bp, 10 predicted proteins | sample TergutTh196P3_FD_73070 | JGI IMG/M metagenome (GOLD analysis project Ga0099364, IMG submission 73070) | Microcerotermes parvus P3 segment gut microbial communities from Pointe-Noire, Republic of the Congo - Th196 P3 | ecosystem: Host-associated > Arthropoda: Insects > Digestive system > Gut ...
GCCTGCGTAACCGCCCTGGTGACCCACGTTCATAGCGTAGTTGGGGTAGTTTGGACCGCGGAGTTCAGCCGGACATCCTTCGTCGCCCTGGTAGGAACAGACGTTGGAGGCACCACACTGGTCTTGCAAGTCGTAACCGTAGAATCCGAGACGGCCCCATGCTTCTTTGTGGAGGTACATGGAAAGGTACCAGCCGGAAAGACCTGCGTTTCCATTGCCGGTTGCGATAGAAACACCGCATCCTGCAGCTGCTGCAAGGGATGTTGCTCTCTGAGAACCGCCGAAGTGGTCTTCAAGGGCTGATGGGAATCTCTCGTATTCTTCAATACCGTAGAGTGTGGATTCTGTTGCGATGTCTTTGATGACTTCGTTGGTTGCCTTCACTTTGTTTGAAGTTCCGGTCTTGCCGGCCTGGTTGTACTTCTTGTTGATGTAATCAACGGTGTAGTACAAGTTGTTGTCCAAGATATCATCAGTGTATCCTGCGGTTGCATATTGTGTGAAACCGACACCACCGGACATGTATGATCCGAGCCAAATTTGGTCGTACATGACACAGCCGGCACCGACAACTTCAAGAGCAACTTTTGCGGGGTCGTCAACGTTGATACGGCTGGCTTGAACAATGTCACAAAGGTTGCCGAAGGAAACGCCTCCGGGTTCATTTGGAGCTCTGACACGTCTTGCAGGAAGCATTTCACCCATGTTGATAACGCCTGCGTGTTTTGCGGCGTAGGACAAGTCAGCGACAGCTGCTTCACCGGCACACATGTTGTATGCAGAAATGAAGGACATACCGATTTGCATGGCAGACCATCTGCTGGTTTGACCGCCGTCAGTGGATCTGATAACAATTGTCGGGATGTGTAATGCTTGCCAGGATGTGTTGCCGATAGCTGCTTTTAATTGTGCGGCTTGGTCAGCAGGGAACATCTTGTTGATGTCGATTAAGAACTGTTTGTCGATTTCATCAGCAAGGTCATCGTTACCGGTAAAGATCTTGACGTAACAGTCATCAACGAGAGCCGGGTGACATTCAACCATCATTTCCTGAACGACAGCACCGCCCGGAAGGGAGTGGTTGAGGTTTTCAAGGTAGTTGTTGATTGTTTCCGGAGTCACTTCTTTGCCAAGTCTCTTTTCGAGTGTGTCGTGAGCCATGTCCAAACCGACGATATTTGTTCTTTTAATATCGTCAACCATTTGCTGCATAGCAGCGTTGTTGACATAGTGTAAGTCATCCGGGTCACAAACGAGGTCTGTGCCTGAAATTCTGTACGGCGTAATAGCTCTTTGACCAAGCGGTGCACCCGTGTGCATCATTGGGTTGTAGCCGGCAAGTCCTCTCTTTTTAGAGATTTCTTTACCGATTTTAATCATTTCTCTTTTTCTTGGGCTTTGTTCCGGACCTAATCTGTAGAACTTTTCGGTCTTGGAGGTAATGTCTGTACCGCCCTGTCTGTTGTCTCCATAGTCTTCACCGAATTTGATTTCCATGGATCTCTTAAATCTTGCAAAAATATCCTCTTGTGCCATTTTTGTCACTCCTTACTGTGGTTTCTCCACTCCGGGTCTGAAGCCGTATTGGGTTCTTTGTAAGTAAACTCTGTGGACCCATTCGAGTGCTTCTGCATCAGATCTGTACGGGACATTGTCGACACGGTAGATGGTTGTTCTTTTGGCTAATTCTGCTTCAGACATAGGTCTGCCGAGGACGACTTTTCTGTCGAGCGGAATTGCGACTTGGTCTTTGTCCATGACGATGACGTCGCCTTCTTTTCTTCTTCTGTCAAGCATGTCAAACATCACACCGTCTTCTTGGAGACGGACAGAGTGACCGTGAACAGTTGCACCACGAATTCCTGCGCGTGCCGGACATGTCATTTCAGTTTCGAGTTGGTCTTTTGCAACAAGTTCCATGTCTCTTTCACGTGCTTCAACGATTTGACGGCCGGAAAGTGTACCGGGGTCAACGCCTCTGAAGTTGATGGAAGCGTAGTAGGATCTGATGTACGGAACGGACGGAGCGTTGTACATAGAGTCAACGAACTGAACGTATCTGATTCTGTCACCGGCTTTTGCGCCTGGTGTTGGTTCAACAAGTTCTCTTACAGGGCAGGGAGGTTCTTCCATTTCTGCAAGGGGCGGATGGGTGCTTGGGTAGTCTTGACCCGGGGAGCGGTGTCCGAGGATAGCGGTCAAGTCTTCATCAGAAATTTCTCTTAATTTTTCTAATTTGCGGCCCATGTGTTTTCTTCTGTTTTCTGCAACAGAGGTTGTACCTGGATAATATTGTGCTGTGTATGCCATATTCATAACTCCTTATTGGATTTGGCCTAATGTTTCTTTTGTTTTGACAATAATCTCACTGAGTTTTTCTTGTGAACAAGCGTCTCCTCTTGAAACGCCTGTAACGATGTTCATAATCATACCGTTTGAAATCATGTCTTTTTCCTTGGGTTTAACGTTGCGTGTTTTAATACCTACTTTGGCGAAGTCTTCAAAGTCAACAAGTGCCTGGCAAATGATAATTGCCGGAATTCGGACGCCGCTGAAAATATCTTTCGCTTTTGTCACAAAGTGGTTTCGGACATTTCCGAAATGAATCATTGCCAATTTGTGTGCGTTTATTTGGTCAATTTCCTTTGGATCAATTCCAAAAGAACCCATTGTTCCCGAACCCGGAAAACCGGTTCCGGCATAAAGAACCAAAACGCCTGTTTGAACATTTTCTTTGCGGACAGCGTATGTGATTTCACAAATGGGCTTTGTAATGTGCCTTCGACCTGAACCCATGGCAACGACAACCACGTCGAGTTTCCCTGCCTATGAAAATGTTCCGGCTCTTGCGAGACTTCCACCTTTTCCATGGCTGAGACCGCAGCGGCAGTCAACAACTTGGGTTTTTTTGTCAAAGTTAAACATTTCTTTTCCCGTTACGCTTTTGAATTATTCTTTATTTTCTTTGTCAATGTAAGTAATTCGATCGAGTTTTGCCTTCGGGTCAGTCATTCCGAGCAAACGTTCATCAGCACATGGTCCCATTTTGGCGTAGTCAACAACTGTGGAATATTTTTTGAAAAAGGTGCCTTCATAAAACTCGAAGGGGAAGCTGAATACTTCCTGACATATCTTTTTGATTTCTTCAACAGTTTCTTTGTCTGCAACTTCAACACGGAGTCGTCCGAGACTGACACGCATGTCGACGGTTTGACCTTCCACCTCAATTGATTTTTTAAGTGGATGGCTGACTTTTTGACCTTTGCCGGGTCCATATCCGACTTTTTCGGGAAGGGTACTTCCCTGAACCATTACTCTGATAATTCCATCGCAATCGTAAATCCTTCCGAGAAGTTTTTCCGACGTCTCAGGACTCAAGATTCTCTGGGGAACAATTTCAATTTGAATTGTTTCGCCTGAAACGGCTGTTGAACAGTTATATCCTGATTCTGCGAGGTTTGTCATGATTTCATCAGACCTTCATCTTTAGATTTAGACGGCTCCTGCAACTGCTTTTATGGGTTCTCTGAACTCGTCAATTGTTCCGAAAACGTCTCCGATAAGTGCGGATGTGGATTCGATGGTGAACATCTGAGTTCCTGCGTCAAGAGCCACGGCTGCTGCAACACAAGGGATTGCAAAGCCTCTGGAGTGTCTTGTAACGACGTGGTTGCCGTTGAAGATACCCGGTCCGCCGCCGCCATAGATTGAGTGGCTGAAGAATGAGAAACCGACAGAAGAACCTTGGACTTTACCATAGTCACAGCCTGGGAGACCTGTTTCTTTTTCAAGAATGTCGTTGAAGTAAAGCATTGTTGCTGAGACATCTTGTGCTGCACGGGAAGCACCACAGTTTACCATTGTTGCGGCGAGTGTGCCGACTGCGGCATAAGCGTTCCACATTGCAACATCGTCTGCTTTGTAGAATTTGTATCCGGATGCACCGGTTTTGTCAACGTGGATGACTTTGTTTTCAATCGCTTTTTCAACTGTGGATTGGACAACAGTTCCGATTGTACCGGATTTGCCGTTCTCTTTCACCATGTCATAAACCATGTTGTTGGCGTTTAAACCTTGGTAAGCAAGACCGAGGAGTTGGTGTCTTTCAAAGTCACCGATTGCGCCGCCCATTTCAAAGATACCGGCTTGTTCATAGATTGAAGCCAATGAGGCTGCATTCATTGCATTTCTCTTTGTAATAGCTGCAAGGTGGTTGGCTGTAATGTTTCTGAGAGAATAGCCGAGACCCTCGTTGTTTTGCGGGATATCGAGAATTCCTTTGATCGGGCTGCCTGCCATGCCGACTGTTACCGGATAGCTTCCCCAACACGCTGCTTTAACCATCATGGATTCGTACATGTCGGTGTTATAAGCGTCAAGAATAGCTTGTGTGACCGCTGCTGCGGTGACTGTCATGGAAGCGGTTGATTCGGCGCCTGCCGTTAATCTTGATGTCGGGATTTGAACCAAGATTTGTTTACCGCCGGCCAATGGTTTAACGAGTGTGTCGTCGCCTTCGTCAACTTGAACGAGTTTTTTAATGGCATCGACGAGTGCACCTGAATCGGCAACTAAGCCGTATTCGAGTTTATGGCCGAGAATTTGTTTTGCAGTACCGCCCATCTTACCTGTGCTTAATGATTTCTCAATAGCGGCAAGGTTAACGGCGACTGAACGTTTGGTGTCCATAATGATTTTTTGGACCGCCTTGTTTTTAACCGGAGCAAGGTCTCTGATATTTACGTTGCTCTCTAAGAGTTTTCCTCTATCGCTGTAGATATCTACTGTGTCAGACACGGATATATCCTCCTTTATTTTAAACGAAAATTGGTGATGATAAAATAAGAACTGATAGCGAGCAACCCAATAAAAATCAATTGCAATTTAAAGACATGATTGCTCTTTTTTATCATTCCAACCATCTATCAATTCGTAAATTTATACTTAAAGCTTTTGAGATTAAAAACCGAATTTTTTCATATTTTCGTATAGGAAATACTTCTAAGACTGATATTAACACAGGTTAAGAATTTTAAAAAGATTTGTGTTATTTTTCAGAAAAGAAAAAAACGCTTTTATAAAAAAATTTAGACTTGAGAAAATCGAACAAAACATTTTTAATGATTGTTCATGTACCCCCCCAAAAATTGAACGCTTAAAAAAATTCATTCGTTTTTATTTTTCTTTTTGTCGGAATTGTTTTGACAACTTTTTTTTTGGATAAATTTTCAACGATCAATCATGATGAATTTTCCCCTCCGTTCAAAAAAAATCATAAATTAACCGTTATTCTGCCATCGTTTATTCTTAGAAGCAGCCCGAAACGAGAGGAAATGACTCTGCCATAAACATTCAAAGTTTGCTTTCATCACTCATTTTTTGGCGGCAGCCCAAGCGCATTGATTTGCTCAATGAGTTCTGTCATCATTTTAATTTCAAAAGCGATGATTTCTTCTTTTGTCATGCTTGCTGACAATTCCCCATCGGCTGTTAATGTGTCCGGTCCGCGGCGCACAATGCGTTTGGATTTTGGCGGAATCAGGATGTCTTTTATTTCTTTTTCATGAACAAAGCATCGCCCCGGAATGAAAACAGTATCTTTGAGAAGAGACAAATCCGCTTTCTTCAAATCATCTGCTGTAATAAGACAAGCGATGTCTTTGTCCGTTGCCAAAACATTAACGGTGCCGCCCAGCTTCTCAAAAAGCTCTGTCAGGCGCGGCGCCGCTGCTTTTCCTGTAATGATTGTAGCTTCTTTTGTAATCGTCGGCAGCTTTTTAAGTGCTTTGGGATCGTTTCGAATGGCAAAAGGCGATCCTGTTACTGGATCTTCAAGAGGGGTTCCCGACACACGCAAAGACGGATGCTTAGACGATGCACTGCGGACAATTTCAGTAAATTTTTCAATCGTATGAGAAACAACACCCGGAATAATCGGCGCGTTATTAAGAATCAGACCGTTTTTGGTCTCATTTGCAAAACGCATCAAAAGAGCGCCCTTTGCTCCCACCCTTTCCAAATAAGACAACGTCTGTTCTAAAATTTCCCCGTCGTTTGCCCCGGGAACCAAAACAATTGCCGCATAAACATTACAAAAAGAGCAAAGTTCTTCAAACACTTTCAATGACATTTCAGGCGATGGATCGTGCATATATTCCTTTCGAAGCGCCGGATCGGATGCAAATAAAGTAAAATTCACTTCCGTCACATTGGCTTCTTTTAAAAACGCAGTTTCTGATCCGTCAAATCCCTTCCCGCTGGTATATCCGATTTTAACCGGCAGCCCGATGTCGGATAACATAGAAAGAAGCGGCAAAAGCTCGGGATAGCAGCTGACATCGCCACCGCCCGTTATGACAAAACCGTTGATGTCACCTTCTTTTGCATGATACAATTTGTTTGCCGTTTCATCCAAAACCTGACGCAGCGGCTTAAAGCCGTGATATGATTCTTTCACGCCGCGCGTACAATAATCACATCCCTTTTGAAACGGCGGACAGTATTTGCAGCCGAGAGGCTCCACCACCCCGACTTTTTTAAAATAGCAGTATTTGCAAAATCCGCGGCAATCTACACCGGGATTTCCGCCGACATCAATCAAAATTTCCATGGATGCAAAAAAGAATGTTATGTATTAATAATTGTTTGAAGGAGAAGCGTTGATTAATTTAACATCTTTTAAAATGAAATTTTCTGTTGGTACTGAAAGTGTCGGCGGTCCTGTTGATGTTGCCGCTATTACCAAAGGAGATGGATTTATATGGATAAAACGCAAACATTATTTTGAACCAGCATTAAATCCACATTTCATTGCAAAAATATTATAAAGGGGGTTACTGCTAATGAAAAAAACATACCCTTCATTTGTTGAATTTGAAAAAGATGTGTTTCCGGAAAGATACGAAAAAAGAAAGAAAGATGGGTTTAAATTTGAAAAACAAAAAACAATTTTACATAACTTTAAAAATTAATGGATTGTTCTTTTTGTATTGTCGTTTATTTCACATTATAGGCATAAAGCAACAATTCAAATCATTCTAATCTCTTCTTCAAATCCGTCTTCTGAAATTGCTTTTTTGAAAAAATAAAAAAAGAAATCAGAAACCGGTTCTGATTTACAATTTTTCGAGTTCTTTTAAGACCATTTCGCGTGCCAATCGGGCGTCAGCCTTTCCTTTGGCTTTTTGCATGACTTTGCCGACGATGAAGTTTAAGGCTTTTTCCGTTCCGGCTTTGTAGTCGGCAACGGCATCGGGACATTCGGCAACCGCTTCTTTGGCGGCGGTTTCGATGAAATTATCCCCGACCATGAGTAAACCCTTGGACGCGACAATTTCTTTGGGGGTGCCGCCTTCGTCTAAAAGAGTACGAAGAACAACAATACCGCTTTCTTCACTGATTTCCTTACGGACAACCATGTCAACAATTTCAATAATTGTCGGGGCATTAACAGATGTCACAGGCAAGTCACGGTAGTTCAATTCGCCTTTAACGACATCGGCAACCCAAGAAGCAGCTGTTTTCGGGTCAATCTTTTGAGCCACACTTTCAAACAAGTCCGCAAATGCTTTTTCAGACGTCAAGCCTTTGGCATGCGCATCAGAAATATCGTATTGAGAGACAAAACGTTCACGTTTGGCATCCGGAAGTTCCGGCATGGCGGCACGAATGCCTTCAATGCGGTCTGCAACAACCATCGGCACCAAATCAAAGTCGGGGAAGTAACGGTAATCGTCTGCCGTCTCCTTCACCCTTAAACTGATCGTGATGTTTCGGTCTTCATCGAAGTGACGGGTTTCCTGAACCAATTTGTTTCCCTTGCGAATCATGTCTTTTTGACGCATGATTTCATAATTAATCGCCTTTTCAACGGCTTTGTGCGAGGAGATGTTTTTCACTTCGACACGAGTGCCGCGATACACGGATACGTTGGCGTCTGCTTTTATTGAACCTTCCAAAGAGCCGTCAACGACATCCAAATATTCCAAAATGCTTCGAAGCTTATCTAAGAAGCGGCGGGCTTCCTTAGCAGACCGCATATCCGGCTCGGTCACGATTTCGACAAGCGGCATGCCGGACCGGTTAAAGTCAATCAGCGTTCCCGAAGATTTGTCGATGGTTCCGATGTGAGCCAATTTTCCGGGGTCATCTTCCATGTGTGCGCGGCGGATGCGAACAGTCAATTCGCCGTCTTCGCCTTCAATGACAATACGGCCGTTTTTCACAATCGGTTTGTCGAATTGAGTCACTTGATAACCATTTCCAAGATCCGGATAGAAATAATTTTTCATATAAAAGTCGGTTTCACTTTCAATCTCGGCGTTTAAAGCCAAACCGATTTTAATGGCAAAATTGACACTGTTTTCATTCAAAACCGGTGTTGTTCCGGGGAGAGCCAAACAGCCTGCACAAAGGCATGTGTTTGTTTCTTTGTCGGTATAATGAGTCGTACATCCGCAAAACATTTTGGTTGCCGCTTTGTTGAGCTGAACGTGGACTTCAAGTCCGACCATAACTTGATCAGGATTTTCATAAACCATTTAAATCACTCCTGGTGTTTTTTTGCTGAAATCCGTATGCTTTTCAAATGCTTCCATGGCTTGAATAACGGCAGCATCGTTCAAATAACCGCCAATGATTTGGAGCCCGACCGGCATTTTGTCAACAAAACCACACGGGACGGAAGCTGCCGGAAGACCTACCAAATCAACGCTGCCGATTGCCGCAGAGAAGGAACTGAATTCATCGTCACAGCCGGCACGGCAGGATGTTCCAAGCGTCGGAGCTGTCTTTAATGTTGTGGGAGAGATGAGAAGATCATATTTTTTCAAAGCGGTTTCCATTTCATTCACAATAAGTGTTCTTGTTTGAAGGGATTTGACATAATAATCCTGATATTGTGCCACGGACAGCAAATAAATGCCAAGTATAATTCTTCGCTGAACGGCAGGTCCGAAAAGCGCTCGTGTTTTGGCAGCCATTTCATGCCAGTTGTCTGCCTGAATATGCGGACCAAAACGCGTTCCATCGTATTTTGCAAGCATTGCAGATGATTCGCCGGCGGAAATAATATCGTGTACGGCTTGAACATATTTTGTGTTCGGCAAAGAACAGGATTCACAAACCGCCCCGAGTTTTCCAAGAGTTAAAACGGCTTCCGAAAACGTTTTTTCAACACCGTCATCAGCTCCCTGCAAATATTCTTGAGGAATGCCGATTTTTAAACCTGAAAGAGGTTTATCATCACCTGATTTGATTTTACAAACATAATCCAACTTTTCCGGAAGAGAAGTTGTATCACGGTCATCGTTTTTGGAAATGACGTCTAAAACTTTCACAATGTTTGAAACGGTTGTTGCCGTTACCGCAATTTGATCCATGGAACCGGCGGTATAAATTAAACCAAATCTGGAGATGGCACCGTAACTGGGTTTAAATGCAGAAGCACCGCAGTAAGACGCAGCGACTCTTGATAAACCGCCTGCATCCGAAGCTAAAGCAACCGGAACTGTGCCGGAAACGACTGCCGCTGCCGAGCCACAGGGTCCGCCTTTTTTGGACGAATCCCACGGATTTTTAACAGCGCCGATTGTACTTGAAGCGCCGAGAACACCAAACTCTGCCAAATTGAGTTTTCCGGCAAGAACGGCGCCGGCTTTTTTCATTTCCTCGACAGCGAAACCATCAAACGGCGGGATATATCCCTTTAAAATTTTAGAGCCGCACGTTGTTTCAATGCTTTTGGTTGAAAAATTGTCAGCCACTGCAAAAGAAAGACCAAAAAGCGATCCATCTTTTTTTGATTCCGGAACTTGTTCCGGCATTTGTTTTTCAGATAAAATAAATGCGTTTAAATCAGACATATTTTTCCCCCGTTACAAAATTTTCGGTATTTTAAAAGAACTTCCGGAAACTTCCGGTGCATTTTTAAGAGCGTCATCCAAGCTCATCGAGGGGACTTCAATATCCTTTCTCAAAACCGTTTTCAAGCGAGACGGATTGACTGTTTTTGGAACATTTTCGGTCGGAGCACTTGAAAGAAGAGAGTACGCCTCTAATTTTTTATTCAACTTTTCCTGATATTCAGGAAGAGCGGACTCTTCAACAGCAATACGCGCCATCCAGGCCAAATTTTTTGTTTCATCTTGTTGAATCATTAAATAAACACCGCTTGTGGTTTTTAAAGGTTTTTTTACTGAAATATAGTACAGCTA
>Ga0099364_10015085_pt1 | contig 10213 bp, 7 predicted proteins | sample TergutTh196P3_FD_73070 | JGI IMG/M metagenome (GOLD analysis project Ga0099364, IMG submission 73070) | Microcerotermes parvus P3 segment gut microbial communities from Pointe-Noire, Republic of the Congo - Th196 P3 | ecosystem: Host-associated > Arthropoda: Insects > Digestive system > Gut ...
GGAAATACGGCACATCATGCAGATAATCCTACTAATCCGGGTATTGTTGCATTCCCGGCAAATGTAAATATCGCTGGTGTTCTTACCGTTGGCGCTTCAGATAGAAACGATTTTCAGGCAAACTATAGCCCAACGTCTAATTTGGGCAGTCCGAATAATCAGATTATAGATGTTGTAGCGCCCTCGCATAGAGCATATTCTGGACAAATAGCCGGTGAAACCCGTGATGTCTGGACAATAGATATACCCGGCGCCCCGGGAGATAATCCGGTAAAGCAAACAGATGGCGGGGCGTTGCCAGTAGTTGGCTCACAGCTTCCTAATACAGGGACAAATCATCAAGCATATACCGGGCATTTTGGCGGGACCTCAGCAGCAGCTCCTCAAGTTGCTGGCGTTGCAGCATTGATGTTGTCAGTTAATCCTAATCTCACGCAATTGCAGGTTGCTACTATGATAAGGTCTACAGCCCGCAAGGCAAGAGCCGGAACGACCTATAATTATCAAACAACGGCGGGGCGACCCAACGGTACATGGAATGCTCAAATGGGATATGGCGTTTTAAACGCTCATGCTGCTATAAGCGCTGTTCCGCCTTTTATCACTGGTCCCGTTATTGTCTGCTCCTCGCCGGTAACCTTCACGGTTGCAAATACACAACCCGGTTTTACATGGAGTAAAAGCTCAAATCTCAGTTTATCAGGCACAGGCAATTCTGTTTCAGTAATGAGTACCGGTGCGTCTGGTCCTGGCTGGGTAAGTATAAATCAAAGCGGCTTTGCAGAAGTACGACATGATGTGTGGGTGGGGCTTCCATCTCACGCCTCAATTTCAGGACCTTCAGAGGTTTCAACCTATACCACCGGACATGAGTTAACCTATTACGCTGAATATTCCGGTCATTTAGCCTCTACGTCATATTACTGGTATATGGATGGTTTTCCGGGAAGTTATTATTTTAACGGAAGTACAAACAAAAGTAGCGTAGATATAGTATTTACCGGCGGCGGATTTTTCACGTTGTTTGTTGAAGCTATCAACGTATGCGGTGCAAGCTTCCCTCCCGGATATATTGATATTTACAACTGGGGTAGAGGTTACTTGCCAAGTCATACAATTTATCCCAATCCGGTTTCAGATATTCTTCACATAGAAATAGACGCTGGCAACAATGCAACGCTTTCAACAAATGCCGTTGTTTTTGATATTCGTCTATATGACGGGCGGGGCAATATGTTGCGCCAAACTACCACTCATGGCGGCACGGTGCAGTTCAGAGTATCCGATTTGCCCGAAGGAATGTATTTTCTGCATATTTATGACGGTGTAAACAGTACGCCTGAAATACATCAAATCGTAGTAGAACATTAAAAAAAACTTATCACGGTCGTGATTAGTTTTGCGACCGTGATTTTTTTTTCAAAAAAAAATGTTATGAAAGCTTTACAAATAAATATTGCAGTAGTTTTGCCGCTTTTTGCAGGAATATTTTTCGGTTGTACTGATTTGGATGTAACTCCGTATAATGAGCATATCGGGAGGAATTATTACGAGAACAAAACTCGTATTTTGACGGGGGTACTACGTCCGTATGCCGAAGCCACCTTATGGGCGGCTTCTACTGGAATTAACGGATCATGGCAAATTTCTGAACTTTCTGCTGATCAGCTTGCTTGGCCACAAATAGGACGAGTTTCGAGATTCGAAATGGATCGACTTCATTTTCACACGTGGATGACACACAGACATGATAACTTCTTATGGAGCCCTTGGATGTATTTATATCGGGGCGTTGGATTCATTAACCAAACTCTTGAAGACTTTGAAAACGTAAACTTTGTCGCTATAGGCATTACCAATACTGACAGATACGCATTGACAGGCGAATTGCGGGCGCAACGAGCCTGGCATTATCTTCGGCTTATGGATTTATATGGAAACATTCCTTATGTAACACGCGTGGCCTCTTCCTTAAGTCCCCCAACACGACCTCGCGCAAAAATATTTGAACTTGTTGAAAAAGAGCTACTTGAAATAGTTGACGATATGTATCCTTTGGAAAGAAGCTTGGCTGGTCGCATGACTAAGGCTGCCGTATATTCCATGCTCGTAGAAATGTATCTTAATGCAGAAGAATGGGCTGGAACGCCACGCTGGGATGATTGCATCAAATATGCCGACTTGCTGATAAGCGGCGCCGGTGGCGGATTAAATGGCGCCCCGGAACTTGACCCCGACATTGATGTAACTTTTGGCAACAAAAATTATTTAGAATCAAAGGAGCCATTTTTTCAGATAGCATACAACAGAATTCATGGTATGTGGCTTAACAGAGCACTTTTAGGTTTGAATTATGAGCGTCGCATAGTAGGTTCGCGCGATAATGGCAATAACAGTGTCATAGTAATGCCAAATGCCTATCACTCTTATAACGACAGGGACCTTCGCAAATGGAGCTGGTTCATGTATGGAATAGGTAACGATGGTTACGGTGGCTATAATTTTCAGGGACCTTATCCTGATATCAATGCTCCGCCCTATGGTATAGCCACCAGAGCTAACGATTATGTGCTTCAAGTAGAAGAATTTGCGGGACTACCTATGATTTTTTGCTACAAGCCAATTAGAATCAGGATTACCGCATCAGGCGCCAATACTACTTCTGCAAACGACAGGTATATTACTGTTTCTGACTGGTTTTCGCCGGAGTTTCCTGACGATGAAGCAAAAATGCTAATTGAAGAAGCATTAAATGCTTCAAACGTAAATATGACAAGCAAAAATTTCTATCTTAGTGCTATAGATAGGGCTGAGGCTGCAGGAGGAACGTTTGCTGAATTTTATCTATCGGGATCTTACAAAAATACAGGACAGTATGCTGAATTTGGTATTACAAAAGATGATTACCGTTACATTACTGATTGTTGTGCTGAAAATGTAGGAGCTCGTATGTGGAAATATAAAACGGGATTTGCTTCAGACGAAGCCAACTATGGTAATAATCACTTTGTCATTTATCGTCTGTCGTGGATTATTTTTGCCAAAGCCGAAGCGCAAATGCGTAAAAATGACGGAGTAGCTACTCAAGAAGTTGTAGACCTTATCAATTCTGTTAAGCGCAGAGCCTTTGTAAACGATGCTGTTCCCGCTTCTGAATATTGGGACACGCCGGAAGCAGTTATTAATCGTGACAGGTATACCGTAAATAATCTTGATATGGACGAGTTTTTAGCCGAGCGCGGACGGGAGTTCATAATGGAAGGCAAAAGACGTATGGACTTGATACGCTTCGGAAAGTTCGAATTTGGCATACCTGATTGGTGGAGCGCTGAAGATACCGAAGCGGGCTATACAGCAAACAGAGACCCCTCGCGCAGACTGTTCGGAATTCCCGACAATGCCATACTCGCTAATCCCAATCTGAAGCAAAACCCGGGGTATGATTAAAAATAAACGTTATGCAATCCCGCAGGATTACAACGCAATGATAAACTACAATTAACCATTATCTAATGTATTCTCCTCGCGAGGCGTCTAATCTTAACATTATGAACAGCAACATTGTGAATGCCCACAGCGAAGAGCCTCCGTAACTGAAAAATGGCAACGGAATACCTATTACGGGCAACAAGCCTATGGTCATGCACAAATTGATTGTTATATGCAGGAAAAAGACGCTTAATACGCAATAGCAGTATACGCGACTGAATACCGACCGTTGTCGCTCGGCAAGAAATAACATCCGCAGAAGTAGTGCCACAAATAGGATTACAACTGTTGAAGCGCCAATAAAACCCCATTCTTCGCCTACGGTGCAGAAAATAAAATCGGTGGCTTGTTCGGGCACAAAATTATGTTTTGTTTGCGTACCTTGCAAAAAGCCCTTTCCGGAAAGTCCACCCGAACCGATAGCTATTTTAGACTGGTTGACGTTATATTCGTAGCCCAGAGGGTCGGATTCCATTTTTAGCATAACCAAAATTCTTTTTCGGTGGTGGTCTTTCAATAATTCATCGAAAACAAAATCGACCGAAGAAGTAAACATCAACGCTCCGAGTATAAACAGCGGAACGGTACGCATGGCGGGCAACCGCACGACAAAAGAAATGACCATAAAAACAATAGCCGACAAAAATGCAGCGCCCAAAAACAGTTCATGTAGTTCAAAACGTTTTATTGTCAAAAAATTGATAAGCCACAAAATGCCTACTATTATTGTAAATAGGCTAATTCCCTTTAAAACATTTATTGTTTGTCGCGTTTTAAACAAAAATGTTGCAAACCCTAAAAGAATAAGTCCGCCCGATAAATATTCTTCTGCGCTATGCATCAATATACTGAGTATAAAGAGGATAATCGCCAACATTCCAAACAAAAGCACTTCCGTGGGCATACCTTCGCGGTAAAGCACTATAAAAAATGCTACATAGACCAAGCAGGAGCCCGTGTCGGGCTGCATTAGGATGAACGCCGACGGCAAAAAAATGATTGCCAATGCTGTCATTATATTGCGTGGAGCCATCAATCGTCCGCTGCAATTACCTAAAAATTTTGCTAATGCAAGGCTCACGGTTATTTTGGTAAATTCAGCAGGCTGAACCTGAACGCTTCCAAATGAAAACCAGGCTCTTTGTCCGCCAATTTCCTGACCCACTACCAATACTGCCATAAGCGCCAATATGCCAACAACATGGATAGGATATGAAAAAGAAGTATAAAATTGTACGTCTATTATGCAAATAATAACAGCAAGCGCAATAGCAGCAATAATCCATACCAATTGCTTGCCGTATCTCTGTGAAAAATCGAAAATACTTGCATGTTGTTCGTCAAACACGGCTGCATAAATATTGAACCATCCCAGCAATACCAAAACAATGTACAGTCCGATTGTGAACCAGTCGATGTCTCTGATGACGTTAGTTTGCCTTCTCACGATTATCGTAAACGCTAAAGTTCAACATTTGTTCTTCTTCCCATTTTCGTTTTACTTCGCCCGTAAGATATTTTTCTATCATCAGGGAAGCTACCGGAACAGCCCATCTGGAGCCGAAACCTGCATTCTCCACGTAAACTGCAATGGCTATTTTGGGGTCGTCTTTTGGAGCAAAGGCTATAAATGTGCTGTGGTCGTTGCCGAATGGATTTTGCGAAGTACCTGTTTTTCCGCATATTTCAATACCGGGGATGGCAACCCTTAGCGCAGTGCCACCAGCAGCCGAAGTAGCAAGATACATTCCTTCTCTTATTGAAGCATAATGAGTAGTATCGATAGAAGTGTAGCGCCGCTCGGCAAACTGAGACGGAACAGTATCACGACCGTCTATTTGCTTTATTAGATGAGGAGTGTAGAAATAGCCGCCGTTGGCTAATAATGCAGCAAAATTTGCCATCTGCAAAACGGTAGTACCCATTTCTGCCTGACCAATAGATAGCGAAACAACTGTAAGCGACCGCCAACCGCCTCTATTACTGGGATATCTTCTGTCGTAAAATTCTATGGATGGAACATTACCGTTATTTTCCTGAGGCAACTCCACGCCTAACCTTTGACCAAAACCGAAACTGAGTATATCGTTGCGCCATGTTTCATAATTTTCTCGCAAAGTGCCGTTTCTACTGTTATCGAGAGTTGAACGAAATGCTATTGCAAAATATGTATTACATGAAACGCATACGGCTTGCGACAAATTGACAGGAGAAGTATGCCCGCGACATCGCTGAGAAAAACTACCTACAACGTATGCTCCTCCGCAACCATAACGGGTATCGGGAGTAATAATTCCTTCCTTCAACCCCACTAAGCCTTGAGCAATTTTGAAGACTGAGCCGGGAGGATACGACGCCATAACAGCGCGGTCTAACAAGGGTAGACTCTCGTCATTTTGCAGACTGTTAAAATGGGATGAAAGTTCGCGTCCTACCAAAAGTGACGGGTCGTAGTTTGGCATTGATACCATTGCAAGAATTTCTCCCGTAGAGGGTTCGATAGCAACGGCTGCGCCACGCATCCGGGACATCAATTTTTCGCCATATTCCTGCAAATCGACATCAAGGGTCAGACCTATATCCAAACCCACGATAGCCATTGTATCCAATGCGCCATTGCGAAAAGAACCTACCGGACGATTATGAACATCCACCAACTGTATACTAACGCCCTTTTGACCGCGAAGCTCCTTTTCATAATATCTTTCGATACCGTACCTTCCGATATAGTCTCTGCTTTTGTAATATCTGTCGCGACGAATATCTGTCGAATCAACTTCGGTTATGTATCCTAATATGTGAGGCGCAATTTTACGGACATAGTTGCGAAGAGTACGCGACTGCACCTCAAAACCGGGGTACCGGTACATTCGTTCTGAAAAAACAGCATATGTTTCAGCCGACATCTGTTTGAGAAACTCCTGAGGACGATGCGAAGAGTAACCCAGAGAGCGTTGAAGCCTTGTAAAAGTCCTTTTTACCTCGTCGACGGTAATTCCCAAAATATGTGCAAATTCGACAGTATCAAACGGTTGCAGTTGACGAGGAATGACCATAAGGACGTAGGCTGCCTCATTGTCGACAATGATATTGCCATTGCGGTCAAAAATCAATCCCCGTGCAGGATACTGTGTTATTCTGCGCAAGGTATTATTATCGGCGCTCCTTTTGGCTTCATCATCAATAACTTGTAGAAAAAAAAGCCTTACAAGCAAAACTAATCCAACAAGAACGAAACCCGTGCCTATATAATATTTACGTATATCAAAATTCATTTGAGGCGGCAAAGATACATTTTTTTTGCTTTTGATAAAAGTTTTTTGGAAAATAAATAAATAATTTGTAATTTTGTGCCGATATTTATATCAATGTAATTAATTATTTTTATTTTTTTAGTATGAAAAATTTATTATTTTTAGCGGTGGTTCTCTGCATGTTTGGATGTAAAAATGTTGCAAAACAACAAAAAGAAGAATGGATACAGTTGTTCAACGGCAAAGACCTGACAGATTGGACTGTCAAAATAAGAGGTCATGAAGCGGGAGTAAATTATGGAAATACATTCCGCGTGGAAGACGGAGTGATGAAAGTTGTCTATGAACCTGAATTTTACGAAACTTTTGATGAACGTTTTGGTCACATCTTCACAAAGGAAACCTACTCGCGCTATAAATTGCGTGTGGAATACAGGTTTACAGGCGAACAGGTAAGAGGCGGTCCCAGATGGGCGCTTCGCAACAGCGGCGTTATGCTACATTCGCAATCGCCCGAATCGATGCATATAGACCAGGATTTTCCCACTTCAATAGAAGCGCAACTGCTGGGTGGCGACGGTAGAAACAATAGAACCACAGGCAATGTTTGTACTCCGGGTACAGATATTCATATAGATGGCGTGTTCTATCCAAGTCATTGTGCCTCATCAAACTCAAAAACATATCACGGAGAACAGTGGGTAACAATGGAAATGATAGTCTATGCCGATAGCCTCGTTCATCATGTTATTGAAGGTGATACTGTTATGACCTATACCAATATAACGCAAGACGGGAAAGGTTTAGTCCCGGAAGCGATTGTTCCCGTGGGACCGCTAAAATCAGGACACATTTCTTTGCAGTCTGAAAGTCATCCGGTAGAATTTCGTAAAGTAGAATTGTTGAGGTTAGATTAGTGATATTTTTATTTTCCCCAAAAATATGAAAGATACATTAGAATATATAGAATCTAAAATCGGCAACTATCAACCCGAATGGGGCATCATACTTGGAACCGGATTAGGCAGGCTCGTAGATGAAATAGAAATCGACTACGTTCTCGAATATGCGGATATTCCACATTTTCCATTATCTACTGTTGAAAGCCACAAGGGACGCTTTATTTTCGGACGGCTTTCGGCTCAAAAAGTGGTTGCCATGCAGGGGCGCTTCCATTTTTACGAAGGCTACTCCATGCAACAAATCATCTTACCCGTTCGTGTGATGAAAGCCTTGGGTATACAGCGTCTAATAGTATCCAATGCGAGCGGAGGATTAAATCCCGACTACGAAGTAGGCGACCTGATGATTGTCAACGACCATATCAACATGTTGCCCAATCCACTTATCGGCTACAACGACAATTCCTTAGGTCCGCGTTTTCCAGATATGAGCCAACCCTATGACAGTCATCTTTTAGCCCTTGCCGTAGAAATAGCAGAAAAAATCGATAAGCTGCGTTTTCATTTGGGATGTTACGTTGCAGTGTCGGGTCCTTCGCTTGAAACGCCGGCAGAGTATCGATATTTGCGTATAATTGGCGGCGATGCAGTAGGAATGTCTACCGTACCGGAAATAATTGCAGCGCGCCACGCGTCAATACCATGTTTTGCTGTTTCAATCATAACCGACTTGGGTGTCGAAGGAAAAATCAAGGAAGTAAGCATCAACGACATAGTGGCGGCGGCAAACGCAACCGAACCACAAATGACGGCGCTTATAAAGGAATTGATACATCAATTTCACTTGATGCAGTAAACCAATAAATAGATTATTCTTGCACTGCCGTCACTGTATATCCAAGTTTCTCCAACCCTGTCAAAATACCTGCTTCACCTGCAAGGTGTAGTGCTCCTACGGCTATGAAACTCGGCTTTTCTGCCATCAGCGCAGGCAGTTTTTTAAGCCATCGACGGTTACGCTCGTCGTTGATAGCAGCCTCCTGTTCGGCGCTCATCGGGCATGGACTTTCTTGACTGACTAATGCTGACATAGCCGTTAAATCTGCCGACCGATAAAGTTGATTAAGCTTGTGCGCAGAATATATCGTGTATTCTGTGTTTTTTAACGTACAAAGCAAGTCTGCCGCTTGACGTCTCAGAGATGAAAATTCGAAAAGCACGGACGTTTGGTCGTGTACCGTTTCAAGTCCCACAACGGGTATTTCCCTTTCTACTGCCTGTTGTTGAAACAATAAATCAATTGATTCGGCTGGATTCATTTCCGGAAAAGTTCTCATGAAGAACATCACCGTATAGTTCATGCTTACCATTGCAGGTTTGAACGTGGCGAAGGCATGCAGCCCCACGCCGAAAAAAACTGTCAATTGCTCGTCCATAAAACGATAATCTTCTTCCGATAAAAGCATTTGCCACGTTGAATCTTGCGGCATCATGCTTGCCCGTTGCAGCTCGCCCGCAACAGCAACCATATCGTGCATCGCTACTTCGCCGACCATCTGTCTGCTTTCTGCAAATACCCGTTTGACGCCTGCCACACTGTCTAAAAAACTCGATGGAAAAAGATGGTGAGTACCAAATACATAGGATGAATGTTGCAATCCATTTCCCGAAATTTTCCATAACAACGCTCCGGTCTTTTCACTGCTTCCCCCCTGCGCAGAAGCATCGAATACGAAAAATACCAACACGCCTAATAGAGTGGTTACAAAAATTTTTAATTGTTTGTTCATACTTCTTATGATGTATTATTTTTATTTATAATAGTGCAAAAATATAAATTATTTTCCATTTTCAAAAAAAAAAATCAAAAAAATCCTCAAAAAATATTTTTATTTGTATAATTTTGCATTTTGAAATTAAGTATTATTATTTTTCTTGGATGAATGATATTACAGATTTGTTGAACATAACATATAACAATGTGCGTCCGCAAAGGGGTAAAGTTTTGATTTCACAACCTTTACTCTCTGACGGATGTTTTGGTCGTTCGGTTATTTTGATTACCGAATACTCTAAAGATGGGGCAATAGGTTTTGTTCTCAATAAATGGTTGCCAATTGCTATTGACGATTTGATAGAAGATTTTCCGGGCGGCGAATCGCAGTTGTCAATGGGCGGTCCCGTTCAGATTGATACATTACATTATATACATACATTTGATAATGTTCCGTGTGCAATCAAAATAGTGAACGGAATATACTGGGGCGGACATATTGATGTAGTGCGTAAATTGCTTGCTGTTTCAATAATAAAACCGGAAGATATTCGGTTCTTCATCGGTTATTCGGGATGGACAGCAGGGCAACTGGATGATGAGTTGAAGAGCGATTCCTGGTTAGTTGGCGATATACGTCCGTCACAAATAATACAACCGTCACCTGATTTATGGCAAGATTTAGTTAAATGTTTAGACGAAAAATATCATTGCTGGACAAATTTGCCTGAAAACCCCTTATTCAATTGAAAAACTCTGCTTTCCGCCGTTAGCCTCATCTTTTCAAAATCAAT
>Ga0099364_10015086_pt1 | contig 10213 bp, 9 predicted proteins | sample TergutTh196P3_FD_73070 | JGI IMG/M metagenome (GOLD analysis project Ga0099364, IMG submission 73070) | Microcerotermes parvus P3 segment gut microbial communities from Pointe-Noire, Republic of the Congo - Th196 P3 | ecosystem: Host-associated > Arthropoda: Insects > Digestive system > Gut ...
GTAACAAGTAACAAGTAACAAGTAACAAGTAACAAGTAACAAGTAACAAGTAACAAGTAACAAGTAACAAGTAACAAGTAACAAGTATCAAGTATCAACTATCAAGTATCAACTATCAAGTATCAAGTATCAACTATCAACTATCAACTTTCAACTTTCAACTTTCAATTAAAAACCGTCTGCTCCTCTACCTCGGTCGTCAGTGCTTCTAGGGCTTTTTGGATCATATTGTATCTCAGCTTATACTCGTCTTCCCTGCTGAGAGCGGGATTTCCTAGAGGGTATGGGATCGAGACTGCGGGGACTATTCTGTTTGCTCCAACAGTCAGCGAGATTGGAACTACCGTGCAGATGTGAACCACGGGGATTCCCGCCCTCTCGATTTCTTTAACCATCGTTGCACCGCAACGTGTGCATGTCCCTCAGGTGGATGTCAGGATGACAGCGCTCACATTGTCGGCTATCAAATCCTTGACCATCCCTGCTGCAAATTTCATCGCGTTGGCGACAGACGTCCCGTTGCCAACGGTTGAGTACCAGTATTCATGAAGCGAACCAATAACGCCCTTTTTCAGCATGTCCTTCACAACGTCCACAGGAAGAACCCTGTCGAGATCTTCGTTGGCATAAACCGGATCATATCCCCCATGCGCCGTCTCGCCGTTATCCGAGTTTAGGTCGTCAATGTCCTTCAGGCTGTATTTGCCATATTTTGACGCGCTCGACGATTCGATGTGATCGGGGTTGCCCTTTGGCACCGGGCCTCCGGAAGACACCAGAGCAATCCGCGCGGTTTTAATATCCTTCACTGCCTTGCCCGGCGCCACCCTATCAAAGACAGGCATGGGATACTCGGTTTCAAACTCCTCCCCTGCCAGCTTCTTGAGCAGCATGTTCACAGCGCGCTTTGAACCGCGCTCATCCGCGAAGTAGTTTTTCCTGATGCCTTTTTTGACATAGCCTTCGGTCACCTTCTCGCCTTCGACCAGTTTTTTTATCACGGCTACCATGTCGGGTATTGCCTTTCGCATCGACGCCGCCGAGTTGCCTGTTTCGACAAAATATGCGTAACGCTTGTAGATATCTAATCCCGGATTCTCGTTGTAGAGCCCTCCCACCACGGGGACTTCCAGATTCTCGTCCACAAGCTTCGCCACCATGCCGCATGCCATGCCATAACGCCCTGCATTAAAGGCAGGTCCCACGACCACAATGTCAGGCTTATATGACTCAATCATACTCAGCACGGTTTTTGAAGCTTCCTCAAGATTTTCGTTGAAGTACCCGTCGCCGCAAATCACTGTGCCTACGATTTCAACCATGTCTTTCAAAGCATTGTTCAGCGCCATTCCCGGGCCTACGAAACCGTCTCTCTTCTCGGGCGGGGTATCGGCCTTTTCCTCGCCGCCGATGCCTGAATAAAACTGGTTTATATAATGAACAATCCTGCATTTCCCCACGACTACACCTCCTTTGCCGTTAGCTTGTTGTATCCAAGTTCATTCGTGGCGGATGTAATGACCTGTATTTCCGTCACAATGCTTCCATCATCAAGCAAGCTGCCATGCCAGCCCCCAGATATAGCATTGGCCGCTTCAGGGTAGCCTATAACCGTCTCCATCGGCGGCAATGTGACCACTTCGTTGGCATTTCCCGCCGATACGCAGGCGTTCCCACTCAGAGGCGCCGAGTCCGCCAAGGATTGGGAAGCCCCGTCTTGGCCGGCATACTCGTCGGTTATGAGGACTGTCTTGATGCCAAGTTTTTCGATTTTATTGCAGTTCATGACCAAATCCGTATCGGGGTTGCCGAACCCTTCCTCAGAGATAATCACAGCATCGGCGCCCAAGTATTCAACGAGTTTGGCGGTCATGTCCGACGAGCGTTCTTTGTCCATAAGCGTGACGTTTTCGTTTGTTATGACGCAGCCTAGGAAGTTGATGTTTTTGCCGTGCTCGGCGTATAAATCCTCAATTACCGGGTTGTTCAGATGTATGTATGTTGGATTTTTGTCACAGGCGGACACACAGTTACCGCTGACTATCGCGCCGTCCATAGCTTCCGTCGGATACATGAACGTGGGCACTATCTGTTTGACGTCAACGCCATAATAGAATGTGTTGTGTAGAAGCCCTTGCGTTTGAAGCATATAGACATAGACCACTTTTGGAAGGCCGGGATACTCTCCCGCTTGCTGCAGAAGCGGCTTGGTCTCATAGGTCTTCACTTCGTCGGGCTCAAGGTTTTTTGCAGCTTCGCCCAGATATCTCGAAGCCCTGAACCCCGCCAGTCTCACGACAACCTCATGTTCATGCGGCTTTATGCCGTCTACAGGCTCCACCTTGACGACCACGTTGTTTGTCTTTGAAAACGGCGTATACTCAGCGCCGAGGCCCGACATGTCGATTATGCCTTCCTGAAATCCCATTATCCTGCCGGTCGTCACAACCGCCGCACCGCGAAGGACATGTGTTCTCCCTGAACCCACCTGCTCAACGCCGGACATAAACCCGGGGAATATGCCGCCGGGGCCCGATACCTTAACACGCGGCTCAACCACATCCTTAACCGGGATAATCCTCACCGATTCGCCCGGGCGCGCAAGAAAAACCTCGACGGATTTTATCCGCTCGTCGCCCCCTGCGATTTTAGCCAGCTCATCTCGGTTTACATGCAAAACACCGTCCCTGACCTCGGTTTTTTCGGCAAACTGTACGTCCTTGACCAATATATAGCCTATTTCCAAGAGCATACTAACCACCTCATCGTTATGTAATTGAACTCATCGCTGATTCCAGTAAATCAAGGTCAAGTTCCATAAAGTCCTCGAGCGTCTTATCGTCGTACCCTTCAAAACCAATGGGAGTTTTTTGCAACAATCTAATCGCATTTTCAATAAGATTGAGCGACAATAAATCTATCTCTGCAGAACCGTCAATTTCTGAGATTATCAGGCTTTTATACGGCCCCACCCCCGGCAGCACGCCCCCCGAGAGCGGATGGCTCAACAGCCTCGCCCCCAAATGAACACAGTCCCGAACCCTCAAAAGAATGCTCTCAGCATCAATCTCCAAGAACTCAACCCCATGCTTTTTCCCCACCAAGGGATTATTAGTAACAACCCTGCTTTTCAACTAGCAACTCTCAACTTTCAACTAGCAGCCAAAGCCGCTTGGCGGAGGTAAATGGGAATCGAACCCATCTGTGAGGCATGACCCCCACACAACAGTTTTGAAGACTGCGAGGCACACCAGTTACCTCATTACCTCCCCATATATATCACATTACAACCATATTCATTTTATCATATCCGCATCGCTATCGGCAATCGGTTTTACCAATGTTTCAAAACTATTTACATGTGGCGGTACAGTTCACGCCCAACCGGGGAAGGTGCATGAGAATCACCGAAAAAATGCCTGCGGGCAGAGTGTAACAAGTTTCCGCCAGAATGAGCGCGAGAATTTACCCCCGCTCGGAGCGCGAACCCCGCTTGGCATTTTTCGGTGAGGATCATGTGCCTTTCGCGGTTGGGCGTGAACTGTACCCATGTGGTGTTAGACCAGCTTGCGTGCGTCGCCGGACTTGCGTGTTATTTGCTTTCCGTCTAGGTACTCTAGCAGCGCTAATGCGTATTTGCGGGATGTGCCAAGCAAGTCGCGGCATTCTGCAAGCGTAATTTCGGCGTGATTTTCAAAGTATGCTCTCAGTTTCACCATGGCCTCCTGATAGACGTCACTCAGCCAGAATATCTGCGGTGAGAGCATTACCACCTCTCCGCCCGCTATCATATTCTCCAGCACCTTATGAAAATCGCTTATTTCATTCTTTGCGAATGACAAAGCAAGCTCCTCTTGCGAAGGCGTATCATATCCAACGGAGCGCAATGTCTTGAGCATGCTGCCTCGAATTTTGTCTTGCCTTGGCGTCATGCGGACGACATGGCTCGGCAGGGACGCAATGTTCCCCGACAGAGCGGCGACGCCGCTATCGCAAAGCATGTTCAGGACTGCGCCTGCATCTGCGGAATCGGCGTCCGGCAGCAACTTCTGCCGCAGCTCAGCGACATTTACCCCCGCGCGCAAAGGATGCTTTCCATGATACTCCTCAAGCAAGCGCGTACACTTCTTGCTAAGCACCTCCATCGTTCCCGATGATATAAAACTATTTGGCAACAGCTCAATTAGCTTCCCGTTTGTTATCAAAGCTTCGACCGCTGTGCGGCATGCTTTTTCGTCCAAGTCCGTGCGCCTTCGCAATTCCTCTTCTGAAAACACTGCGGAAAACTCTAAAGCCGCATGATTTGCAATATCCTCCCCGCTTCCATGTTCGCGTATTCTCAGCGCCTCGGGCGCCAGTTTTTTATATGAACGCTGTCTTTTCGGCGATGAGTCCAGAATGACGCCACCGCCGATTGTTTCAATGGGCGAATAGAATCGCACGACGAACCTGTCTCCGCGCTTGCATGGCAGCGGCTCTCTAAGCCTAAATCGCGCATAGCAGCTCTCTCCGCCGCGCAGTTCCTCGCTGTCGAGCAACGTGACTTTCGCAAGCAGCGTCCTCGCTCCGTGGTACAAATGGAGTTCTGCGCCAGACTTTATCTTACGCTTGGAATCGCGCAACATGCTTAAGCGAGCGTCGAACACATCCGTAACATTCAATGAGCCTTTTGCCGCTACGACGTCCCCTCGGCTCAAATCCCCGCGCTTTTGACCTGTGAGATTTATCGCGGTCCTCTGTCCTGCATAAGCCGTGTCCACAGCTTCCCCGTGTACCTGAATACTGCGAACCGTCGTCTTGTCGCCAGACGGAAGAATATCCGCTGCATCGCCGACGCTAACAGCACCCTCTATAAGCGTTCCTGTGACGATTATCCCAAAACCCTGTGCGGGGAAAACCCTGTCGACCGGCAGGCGGAACGGCATATCCAAGTTTTTCTCGCCGACCGCTCCCAATATTTTGCCCAAAGCCCGCTTCAACTCCTGAAGGCCTTCCCCAGTGTGCGCTGAAACAGGTATGAGCGGCTTTCCTTCGAGAAATGTTCCTTCGACAAGCTGCGCGATATCCTCCCTCACAAGCTCAAGCCAGTCCTGCTCGACCTTGTCTAGTTTCGTCACCGCGACAAGCCCATGTCTGATACCCAATTGCATGAGAATACCAAGATGCTCGCGAGTCTGCGGCATGACCCCCTCGTCGGCCGCAACCACAAGCATGGCAAGATCGATGCCGCCCGCGCCTGCGAGCATGTTGCGTATAAACCGCTCATGCCCTGGCACGTCAATGATGCCGGCGCGCGTCCCGTCCTCAAAATCGAGATATGCAAACCCCAACTCTATCGTTACGCCCCGTCGCTGCTCCTCTTCAAGGCGGTCTGTGTCTATCCCTGTGAGCGCCTTGATCAGCGCAGTTTTGCCGTGATCGACATGCCCCGCCGTACCAATTATAACGTGATGCCCGTTTTGTCCCTTGCGCTCAATATCATTCATTTTGTAATCTCCGCGACCGAATCCGCAATATAGCCAAAATCATCCTCGAACATCGCGCGGACATCGAGCAGAAGCCGATCCTTTTCAATATGCCCGATTATCGGGACAGGCAGCGCGCGGAGTTTGCCGTCTATCTCTTCGGCGCAATGCTCCGCCGTCGGCGCTATGGCGTATGAATCCAGTTCAAGCCCAGGGATAGCTCCGCCTCCCATCATGCTCTTTGAATGAACCACATCGACATGCCCGCCCCTGTTTTGAATTTCGCCGCGCAGCTTTTCCGCCCGTGCGCGCAGGGCAGGTTCGGTGATCGCGAGCATTGCCAAAACGGGTATGTCGCGCTCCGCCACAAAAGGATCCGCATATACGCGGAGCGTCGCTTCAAGAGCGGCAACCGTCATTTTGCCGACGCGGAACGCCCTATACAGCGGATGTTTTTTCATAGCCGAAATATGCTCTTTCCGTCCAAGCACAATGCCGCATTGCGGCCCGCCAAGGAGCTTGTCCCCGCTGAATGATACGATGTCCGCGCCGTTTTTCAAGCTTTCGCCCGGCATCGGCTCGTCATAAACTCCAAACCGCCTCATATCAATAAGCGCGCCGCTGCCGACGTCCTCTATGACCGGGATTCCATGCATGCCCCCAAGCCCTGCAAGCTCCCTTACTGTCACGGACTGCGTAAATCCCACAATCTTAAAGTTGCTCGAATGAACCTTCAGCAACGCGCGCGTGTTGCTGTCGATTGCGTCTGCATAATCGGAGAGCCGCGTTTTGTTCGTCGTTCCGACTTCGCGAAGCTCGCAGCCGCACTGCGCAATAATGTCGGGAACCCGAAATCCCCCGCCAATCTCCACAAGCTCTCCGCGCGAAATAATGACGTTACCGCCCGATGCAATCGAAGACAATATCAAAAGCACCGCCGCCGCGTTGTTATTCGCGACAAGCGCCGCCTCGCAGCCCGTGATTTCGCATAGCTGTTCTTCAATATGCTCTGAGCGGGAACCTCTCATGCCTTTTTCGGCGTCGTACTCAAGCGTGGAGTACCCTGACGCGGCATCCAAAACAGCCAGCGCCGCCTCCTGCGAAAGGCATGCCCTTCCGAGATTTGAGTGGAGCAGCACCCCGGTTGCGTTTATCACGCGCCGCAGGCCCTTGCGCGCTCGCGCATTTGCAAGCTCCACAGTGCGGCGCGCCAGCTCGTCGTCATTCGGCACTGCATCCGTCTCGCCCGCGATTATCCGTTCCCTAAGTTCCATCAGGACCTCTCGCAATGCTTCCACAGTTTCATGCCGATACAATCCGCTGCGCATAATAATCTCATTCGCAAGCAGCCTGTCAACACTCGGTATTTGCCTAAGCAACGCCTCCGCAGACCGCATAACACACCCCTCCCAGTTTTTTCACAATTGTACCATAAACACAAGAAAGGCTCAAGGAGTTTCATTACAAAGGCATAATTCATTACAAAGCCATAATTGCTCATTGACAAACCTTGGTTCGCCTGTTAAACTGTAACAAAGTATCAAATTCGACATAGGAGCGGCGACATGAAACGGTCTGTGAACTACAATACAAAGCAGCGCGAAGCAATCCTCTCATATATTGCCTCGCTAGACGGAACCCATGCGACGGCGGCGCAAATCCTTGAGCATTTTGCGAAAGCAGGGGTTTCAATTAGCCGCCCCACCGTCTACCGCCATCTTGAAAAGCTTACGGAAAAAGGCAAAATACGCAGATATACCACCGACGGCATATCCGGCGCTTGCTATCAATATTCGGACAGCGGAGCGGAATGCCATGAGCATATACATTTGAAATGCGAAGATTGCGGTGAACTGTTGCACATGGAATGTGACAAACTAAAGGAAATCCAGCAGCATTTCTACAGCAGCCACGCATTCAGGGTCAATGCTTTGAAAACAGTTTTCTACGGACAATGCGACGACTGTTTCAAATCGTCTGCGAATCGGATACAGCATTTGTAATTGTGTCACCCTAAAACCCTTCTCGTCATTGCGGGCTTGACCCGCAATCCCCTGCGGGACTTGGATGGGATTGCGGCTCGTAGGCCGCAATGACGGTAAATAGAGGGATTGAATTTGTAAATTGCGGCTTGTCCGCGTTGGGAGGTTATACCATATGATTAAGAGATTAGCGTCAATACTGCTTGTGCTGATGCTGACACTGACGATGCTCAATGGCTGCGCGCCGCACGATCCCCCTACGGACACCGGCAACGCACCGGCGCCTTCCGCTAACCTCGATTCAGCGGTAGAACCCGGCTCGAACGGTGACCACGGCTTTGACAGCGACCCGGTCAGCACCGGAGGCGAGCCGGAAGTGCGCCTGAACATTGTCTGTACAGTTTTCCCGCAATATGATTGGGTTCATCAAATCCTCGGAGACAGTGCCGACGGCCATGAGCTGACCCTTCTTCTGGACAACCGAGTGGACCTGCATAGCTATCACCCCTCTGTCGATGATATTGTCAGAATCTCCACCTGCGACCTGTTCATTTACGTAGGCGGCGAATCGGACGGATGGGTGGAGGATGTGTTACTAAACGCTAATAACTCTGATATGATTGTCATCATGCTTATGGACGTACTCGGCGACGGGGTGAAGATGGAAGAAGCCGTCCACGGCGCCGACGATGGCGCCAACAATCACGACCATCACCACCATGATGAGGGTGGGGACGAAGACGAGCATGATGACGAAGAGGACGAACATGTTTGGCTCTCCTTGAATAACGCCATGATTTTTTGCACCGCCATTGCCGACGCCCTTTCATCGCTCAACGCGGACAGCGCCGATATGTACGAAAGCAATCTGGCGTCATACATCGGGCAGCTTTCAACCTTGGACGCGGAATATCACGCGGCGTTGGACGACGCCCCCATCAGGACATTGCTGTTTGCCGACCGCTTCCCTTTCCGTTATCTATTAGACGACTATGGTCTGAGTTATTTCGCCGCGTTCCCTGGCTGCTCCGCCGAAACGGAGGCCAGCTTTTCAACAATTGTATTTCTCGCGGGCAAAGTGAACGAACTGAACCTGCACACCGTATTGGTGACGGAGAGCGCCGACCAATCAATCGCCGACACCGTAATTGGCAACACAAGAGAAAAAAATCAGCAAATCCTTGTTCTGGACGCCATGCAATCGATAACGAGAAGCGACCTGCAAAACGGAGCAACATATCTATCGATCATGGAAAGCAACTTGGATGTGCTGAAGGAAGCGTTGAGGTAAATACTGTATGCCGCAATTAACCTGCCAAAACCTGACCCTCGGCTATGAAGGCAAAACTGTGATATCCGACCTTTCCTTTGCCGTAAACTCCGGGGATTATCTGTGTATTGTCGGAGAGAACGGCTCCGGAAAAAGCACGTTGATGAAGACGATATTGAAGCTAAGACCGCCGATGTCGGGGAAGATTCTGATGGACGGCGGACTATTGTCAACCGAGATTGGATACCTGCCGCAACAAACCTCGGTGCAAAAGGATTTTCCCGCATCCGTCAGGGAGGTCGTCCGTTCCGGATGTCTGAACCGCTGCGGTTTGCGACCGTTCTATAACAAGTCTGAAAAGCGGATGGCCGACGAAAACATGGAAAAACTCGGCATAACCGCTCTGGCAAAACGCTGCTACCGTGAACTATCGGGCGGTCAGCAGCAGCGGGCGCTTCTGGCAAGAGCGCTATGCGCCGCGAGGAAAATACTTCTGCTCGACGAACCCGCCGCAGGTCTCGACCCAAAGGCATCCGCCGAAATGTATGAGCTGATAGAATCGCTGAACAACAGCGGCATCACAGTCATTATGATTTCTCACGACATCGCCGCTGCCGTTAAATACGCCTCCCATATCCTACATCTCGGCGACGGCTCCGCTCTGTTCCTCGGAGCAAAAAATGAGTATCTAAAAAGCAATGTGGGCCGATTATATGCGATACCGGAAGAGGAGCGGGAATGATGGAAATACTAAATAAACTCATAGAATACTTTGCATACCCATTTGTTCGATATGCAATGATTGTCGGCGTGCTTATCTCGCTGTGTTCCTCGCTGCTCGGGGTAACGCTGGTGCTAAAGAGGTTCTCGTTTATCGGAGACGGGCTTTCTCACGTTGCGTTTGGCGCAATGGCAATCGCGGCGGCATTGAGTTTGAGCAACAGCTTTCTTCTGATTTTGCCGGTGACCATAGCATGCGCCATTTTGCTTCTCCGAATGGGTCAAAACACGAAAATAAAAGGCGACGCCGCTCTTGCCATGCTCTCAGTCGGCGCTCTGGGGATAGGCTATCTCATCATGAATATGTTCTCAAAATCCTCAAACCTGTCCGGCGATGTATGCGCCACGCTTTTCGGCTCGACATCGATTTTAACGCTGAAAAGCCATTTCGGGAGCACAAATCCTAATAAGGGCGGACTAATAGGCTCAATTATTTCCGGCAACGCCGATGTTGAGCTGTGCAGTATCTTGGCTGTGCTCGTGGTTTTGGTGTTTGTCCTGTTTTACCACAAGATTTTCGCCGTCACATTTGACGAGGATTTTTCAATGGCGACAGGTGTTCGGGCAAAGCTGTATAACCTGATGTTCGCCGTCGTGATAGCCGTCGTCATCGTGCTTGCGATGAGGCTTGTCGGCGCGCTGCTGGTTTCCGCTCTGGTGATATTCCCCGCACTGTCCGCTATGCGCGTTTTCAAAAGCTTCAAGAGCGTTACGGT
>Ga0099364_10015087_pt1 | contig 10212 bp, 9 predicted proteins | sample TergutTh196P3_FD_73070 | JGI IMG/M metagenome (GOLD analysis project Ga0099364, IMG submission 73070) | Microcerotermes parvus P3 segment gut microbial communities from Pointe-Noire, Republic of the Congo - Th196 P3 | ecosystem: Host-associated > Arthropoda: Insects > Digestive system > Gut ...
TTATAGCGTAGATGTCAGTAGCGGAGTGGAAACCGATGGTACAAAAGACACAGCGAAGATACACGACTTCGTAAAAAAATGCCGTGATTGCAGATAACTTGATCATAGCTTGTTGCTGCCATGGATATCCTCGAAAATACACAAAGGAAATTATAAAGCACACATATTAGCAAATCTAAACAATTAGCCTCAGAACCTTTGCGTATTAAAGCCAAGGCTCGGAGGCTATCGTTATAGTCGATGCCGGTATCATTACAGTTGCATCGTTTACCATATGGCAGTCTACAGCAAAAAGTGTTCGATGGGGAATCTGTCTCCGTGCCGGTCGGATGGTGCTGCTGTTTCCGAGGGATAACCAATGGGGAGGTATGCAACAGGGATAATATTCTCAGGGAGTTCAAACAGCTCGACGGTTTTCGCAGGATCGAAGTGCATTACCCAACATGTACCCAAACCTAGCTCCTGCGCCATGAGCATCATGTGAGTGGTGATGATGCTTGCATCAACTTGCCCGCTGAGGGCCTCATCGTATTGCCGTTGCCAACACACCGATTTGTCATAGCAAACGAGGAGTATTGTTGTTGAACCGAACCTGCCACGTGTACATTCATCCATTTTAGCGATATCTTCAACAGTGGTGATCACTTTAATACGCTGGGGTTGACCGTTCCGAGCGGTAGGCGCTATTCGCCCGGCATCCAAAATCTGTGCGAGTTTGTCTGCTTCGACTGCTTGTGAACTAAAACTGCGCATGGAATACCTTTCATTTGCCAGTTCAAAAAAAGTCTTCATTTGTTGATGGCTCCTCTCAATAATTTATAGTTCCTTTAATGTCACTAATAATATACCTTTTTGCTTACATGGGCAACTATTTGCGAAAATAATTGATTTATTTCAATTATTCCATTGAAATTGCTTGTAAAAGACGCACATCCACATTATACTAGTCGGAAATACATATATGAAAGGTGGCTCCGGAATATGTCAATTTCGGACTTTATGAAAAAGCAAGGTATCGAAATAACGTGGCAAAGAATCGGGCTTGATGCTCTAGGTGCTATGGCTCACGGTCTATTCGCATCCTTGCTGATTGGCACGATTATGAACACATTAGGTACACAATTGAACATCCCGTTTCTTAACCAAGTCGGAGGTTTTGCAACCTCAGGTGTTGGTGCAGCTATGGCGGTTTCAATCGGATATGCCATGAAAGCACCTCCATTCGTGCTCTATTCTCTGATTGCCGTTGGTCAAGCTGCCAACTCGCTTGGTGGCTCCGGTGGTCCTCTTGCGGTTTTCATAGTCGTTTTGATTGCCGTGTTTGCCGGAAAACTCGTCTCTAAAGTTACACCTATTGATCTTATCGTTACACCATTTGTCACTATATCAGTTGGCGTAGCGGCGGCTTTGCTGCTCGCGCCTTCCATCGGACGTGCAGCATCTGCTTTCGGTTACGCTATCATGTGGGCTACTGACCAGCAACCATTCTTAATGGGAATCCTTGTGTCCGCTATAGTTGGAATCGTTTTGACTTTACCTATCAGTTCAGCTGCAATATGCGCTGCTCTGGGGCTAGTTGGTCTTGCTGGCGGAGCTGCTCTTGCTGGTTGCTGTGCCCACATGGTCGGTTTTGCAGTAGCTTCTTATAGGGAAAACAGAATCGGCGGACTTCTCGCTCAAGGCATTGGTACTTCAATGTTGCAAGTGCCTAACCTGATGAAAAAGCCTGTTTTATGGATTCCCGCTGTAATCGCATCAATTGTTAATGGTCCTATTGCCACAGTGGTTTTTAAGTTAAAGCAAAACGGTCCTCCCATCTCTTCCGGGATGGGTACTTCCGGTATGGTTGGCCCTCTCGGAGTTATATCCGGTTGGTTCGCTCCTTCCGAAGCAGCTATCGCTTCCGGCGAGCTTGGAATAACGCCCATGTTCATGGATTGGCTGGGTTTGGCGCTGGTCGCAGTTGTCATCCCGGCAATAGTCTCGCTCTTTGTGTCAGAATTGATGCGGAAGCGTGGCTTGATCCAATTTGGTGATTTAAAAATCGATTGCTAGGTTATTGCTAGGCTCATATTTTTATGCAAGAGGCACTTATTCCACTGTAAATAATGCACGCATCCGATATAGGTTGCGTGCATTTCTCTTTTATACATGCTTGCGAGCAATATCATCAAGTTAAACATAAACTACAAGCGTCATCGCTGAACGCATATAACCCATGAACAGTGCGTACTGCTAGGGTTATGGCTTAAGACCCGTAGCAGCGAACTTCTTGTCTAAATAACATTGGGCTTAGAAGCACAGCATTATGAAAGTTGAGGTTAATTATTTAATGGTTTTTCAATATGCATTGCTGATAACAGTTTTCAGTAAGCACAAGGTAAAGAAAGTATTAATTACAGCCAAAGAAATCAACGGATGTATACGCTACAACTTATAAGCAGCAAATTCCTTTGGCCAATCATCGCTGAACGTAGTCCGTGGAATTACCATGCCATATTCATCGACAAGTATCTGATATAACCTCGGATATCCGGTTATCTCTTCCTCTATGGTCTCCCCATTGGCTCTCTTTCTGAATATCTTCCCGTCCACGGTTACGCTGCCTCCGTCTTCAGTGCGTTTTCGGCAGATGCGCCCTCTATTGCGGAAAGAGACCTCAGCTATCTCGTTAGCGGGGATGAAATCCATAACGGTATTCGGGGTGAGATATACTGTATACACAAGGGTTTCCTTGTCTTCATCTTGATTTCTGATTAGAGTTATGTCGCCAAATTGCGCGCCATGATGCTGCTTAATCGTAAAGACTTTCCCGGCTATTTCCTGTTTCCCTGATTCGTCAATATCGAGGGGACCATCTGCAGCAAGCCCGGAACCATAACCTACGTCGCAGAGATATCGTTTGCCATCTATATGGACAATTGTTGTTCTATGGCTCATGCGCCCGAACACAGGACGATCGAACAGCAAACGTCCTGCTAAAGGAATGCAATCATAACCTAAACCTTCAAGCACCGAATAAAAAAACCCGTTGATTTCAAAGCAATAGCCTCCGCGCCTATGTAAAACAATTTTATCGAACAGATGCGCTGGAGATATATCCAGTTTCCTCCTAAAATCGCTGCAATCCAAAGCTTCAAAGGGAATATTGTTAAATACTCCCAGCATCAACTTTTGCAGATTATCTTTGCTGGGGGAGTAGTCGCCCTTTGGATCAAGTCCCATACGCTCAAGAGCCATCCCAAGGTCCGGCAAGGGCGCAAAGTACTCGGGTAGTGCAGGTGAAAACATTTCAGCAAATGACATAGCGCATTTCTCCTATCATAATTATATTACAGACATCGCTTGATTATACATTACACTAGTGTTTCAAGCAAGCAAAAAGCGACTTTTGCAAAAGAAACACTAGCGAATGATACTTGACAGCGGGCAAGTGAGACCGCCTGTGAAAGCGAACAAAAACCAATTTCAGGACACAATTTCCTTTTAGATCGCACCTTCATAGAATTCGGTGTTTAGCACAAATAACATAGATACTGCAAACATGACAAAATAATTATTGTAATGAATAATGCATACCTCATGTATCCGCAATCATTGCTTTTGGAGCAGCGATTAGCATACGATTGAATAGTATGCAAACATTGCTTTATTTATGAATCAGCTTTAAGTTATACCATGTCTCCTAAGAATAAAGTGTTCCTTAGTTTGATTACTAATAAACCTCAACGACATCCCTATGCTAGTAATGTCTACTTCAGACACGATGCTCTACACCAGCATTGTTAACAGGCTTAGTCGCTTTTGACTCTTTTGGTTTCTTAACTGTTATTATATTTGCTTTAATTTTTACAACAATTGCTTTTTTTACATCAACCTCATACCCGCATTGTCGACAGATATATTTTTTAAAATACGGCTCATATGCCATAATCCTATTACACTTATTGCAAATCTTTATCACTAATCAACGACCTCCATTAGTTTGAAATAACCATTGTATGTGACACCTTCAAAAGGAGTCTGTATGACATTACCTGATGTAAGTATATTTTTAGCTTCTTGCATTGGATACGGTTCAAAATACACTATTTCATTGATTCCAACCTGAACAATTTTATTTGCGCAAAGATTGCATGGATACGTTGATGTATAAAGTTTCGCTTTTGACAGCAAGCCTGATGATCCCGTCTTTGATATACCAATAATTGCATTTTCTTCTCCATGAAGCGCACGACAATAGTCAAGTATCTTAAACTGTTTTTCAAACTCCTTATACGCTATCGATCGCTCTTCACTGTTTGTGACACTATTATCAAGACTAGTTTTGTAACTTTCTTTTAGTGTATCTCGATAACACATTCCAAACTCAGACAAACAGGGTTTTTGCGTAATTGGTACTTCATTGTAGCCGGAACTTACTATTGTGCCACTATCATCAACAATTATTGCACCTACTTTACGTTTAAGACAACAAGACCGCATACTGATTGCATAAGCCATGCTCATATATGTTTCAACATCAATCGGCCTGAATGGTATATCCTTTTTCAAAACATCAATTTTATCCTTTATTTTTGCTTTTAAGGTTTTCTCATTGTCGTTTCCACTTCGAATCGGGTGATTATTCATAAGAATAATATCAGCAGTTCGAAAACAATTAGTCACCTGTTGTCCCATTTTGTTATCTTCACCACTGTCACGTTTGTCATCTTTTTCGAAAGCTCTTCTATCATTGTTGTATGTCTTTTTAAGCCGCTCAAATCGGATATCTTCTTCTGCAAAGATTCCAAACAAGTAGAAATCGGGGTATTTATTCCTAAAGTAATCGATTTCAACGGGATTACGAATGCTATCAATAATACAATTTTTATCAGCATCAATTTTCTGATTTGCTAATTCCGCTAATATATTACCTCCTTTTTCTTCTCTGAGTTTATTGCCGTAATCTTGGAGCAACGATCTCTGCTTAATATCAATTTCTGGTTCATTTGTCTCTGCGTATTCACGGAGTACGTCTGAAAGCGAAATGTAACTGAACCCATGTTCCTTTTCTATAATTCTTGAAACATAAGTGCATCCACTTCCAAAGGGTCCGACAACACCAATAACCACTTGAATCCCCTTTATATTATTATCCACATTATCAAAGCGCATATTTATTACGTGTTTAAGTTAGATTGATTCACATTATACATTCCATAAGGATAAAAAGCAATAATGAAAAACATTGCTGTATTTATAAAAACAGTGCGTAATCGGAGTAGTTTGCGTCGGGGTAGGTCTCCTTCGTTGGATTCCTTCACGGGTCGTAGGTCATGTGAGATATAACGCTGCCGTCATCTTTTTCGGCTACGACGCTGCTGCCCAGATGACTGCTCCTGTACCAGATTTTGCCGATGTCGCTGGCGAAGTTGGAGCCGGCGTCGCCGTGGCGCGTTCCCTCGGCGTAGTCGAACTCGGCGGATACCCGGAATCCCCTAGAGTCATAGACATACCTTTGGGTCCAGCTGCCCTCCTCCGTAACCACGATGTCCCTGTTGGCGATGGATAGGTAGTCCACCACATAGCGCTTGACCACCGTCTCGCAGTCATTCTGGATCGTGGTGCCGATCTCCGTCTCCCATGTGCGCTGGCTCGTGTCCCTGCCGTCCCGGAGGAAACGGCTATAGTCCACGCCGTTGTAACCTATGAGGTCCGAGCTTGCGTAGCCCGCATTCTCGTTGGCCCTCACCTGGGTGTTGGCGATGCGGACACCTAGGGCGTTGTATGCGTACTCGCTGCTCTGCCCGTCGTTGCGCGCTCCGCTTATTAGCCTGTTCTGGGCGTTGTATGCATACTCAGTGGTTCCCTCGCGCCCGTCCTCGCGGACCAGGTTACCCACATCGTCATATGAGTAGCTCCACGTCCAACCGTGAGCGGATTTGCTCACTAGCCTGCTCTGATCGAAGCCGGCTCCATGATAATCACGACAAACCTCGTATTCAGTGAATGGGTCGATGTTTTCAAAGACCCGCGCTGACCTCCGCCCTTGCTGACAGGGTCGCTAGGCACGCCTGTGTGCTCGATATGAGTGGCGCGAGCTACCGCATAAAAGAAACCAGCGACTGGCTACAGACAAAGCGCGGATACACTAGCATAGATACAGCTGAATGTCATCAGATTGGTGGCGTTGCTGTTAGGGACAACTAGCCATGCTACGGTACACATTAGTGCTTATTGATTCTTGGTGAACTATGCTCATAATATACTATATGTATACTTTTTTCGAGGTTACTAGATCTATATAATGCACTATATGAGTGGCTCCATTTTCGATTAATTTTGTGGTCCCTTTTTCACTTGACAGTAACACAACAACCGTGCCGGTCAGTCCGTTGCCCGACAGCGAAAGGTACTCCAGCGAGCCGAGCCCGCCTATCGCTTCCGGGATTTCTCCGGAGAGCCCGTTGCCGGAAAGGTCCAGTATCTGGAGCTTGTCCAAGGTAAATACGCTGGCGTGGATCTGCCCCGTCATGCCGCAGCCCCAGAGGGAGAGCGACAGCAGGTTTTCCAGACCCGTGAGGTCCGGCATTGACCCGCTGCCCCAGGGGTTGCCCGACAGGTTCAGGCTCTCCAGCCCTGCCATCCTGCCGATGCCGTCGGGTAAGCCTCTCCCCGTGCCGAGCCTGTTGCCCTCCAGGTGCAGCAGCGTTATTCTTGTATTGCCCAAAATGCTTTCGGGTATCGTGCCAGTGAAGCCGTTGCCCACCAGCGTGAGGTGCTTTAGCGACTGCATCGTCCCGAATCCATCGGGTATCGATCCTTCGTACCTGTTGCCCGACAGATCGACCTCTACTAGCTTGGTCAGCGCGAAAAGCTCATCTGGCAGGGTGCCGGTGAGCCTGTTGCCCGAAAGCCACAAGTAGCGCAGCTCTGTCAGCTCCCCGATGGCAACTGGTATAGTGCCGCTGACTCCCATGTCACGCAAGCCTATCGCCCTTATGTTTGAAAAATCCCCCGCGCCTGTCACGGCGTCGAGGGTCTTCTGTTCCATATTCAATAATCGTTCTATCTCGCTGATGAGCCAAGTCTGACCTGCGCAAAGCCCGAGGAAATAGCGGGCGTACTCAGTCTGCGGGTTCGGCGTGTACGAAGTCCGCTCCAGTACTGGAGCAGCCAAGGGATAGGGCTGCGATGCTTGCGGCTGCGCTATTTGCACTGTGCGGACGGGCAGTTCATCCGCCGTCGCCTTTGCCGCCAACTTGGCTGTGCCGCCATCGGTGGCAGGTTTCGGTGCTGCTGCCCATGCCTTGACTTCCGGTTCATTCCACATTTGCGCTGACGCTGCCGTTGTCGTTGCCATTACCGGTGCTGCGATGAGCAGCGCAATAGCTGCAGCAATCAAAGCCGCCACTAATTTGCTGTTTTTCTTGTTCATTTCTTTACCCCCGGAATGCGCATAACCGCATATGCGCGTTTCGATTTTGCATAGATGATGCTCTTCTTGCTAGTTGCACACATCCTACTTTGGTGCATTATACACAATTCTAGTAGAAATATCAACTTCTTTTTACACTTATGTGTTTAACTGGTGACATACCTCTTGACAATTGTGAGAGTATTATAAAGAAAATATTTAATCGGAAACCTCTAGCGCCTAAGCCTTGGACAACCGTGAAAATTTTGCTCAACCTAGTATTGTGTATGAGCATTTTTTGTCATTCGACAAGCACAAAAATATTGACTGCAAAATGATGAAAGCTTTTTATTTTTACTATCGAGTTGCATTTTCTAAATGTAAACTACTTTGGTAAGCACAGTCTTCCACCTGCAAAACCTTTTCTTTAGTAAATCTTAAAACGTTATAACACCAATTTACTCATAACAAAAAAAAGCACAACCAAAAAAAGACCCTGAAAACTTAGCGTTTCCAAGGACTTTCCATATTGGTGCGCGAGGGGGGACTCGAACCCCCACCCACGTATTGTGGACTAGAACCTGAATCTAGCGAGTCTACCAGTTCCACCACTCGCGCATATTCACCACAGGCTTTGAGTCCTCAATCGAGACTAGAACCATATGGCAAGAGTAAGTATAGCAAGGAGGCCAGCCCATGTCAAGGATAATTCAAATGTGTGTGTGATTTGTGATAATGTCACCTTGTTAATTAATTTGTTAAAATGTCACCCATGAAGAAAGAAGTGACATCGCAAATGACAAAGACACAAATCAACAGATACCATACCATCAAGAACAGCCCCAAAGGACTGTATTGTAAAGGTAGGTTTTACGACCGAAATTTACAGGCAGTCCTTTTGTTTGCGGCACAGACGGATGGACACCCACAGGAGAGAAACGGAACGGAAAATACACCCGCCATAAAAAATTAACAAAAACCCTCTTGACAATTCTCATAAATGATATTATTATATTAAATGAGATTGGTGGAGGTGTGATATGCCCAAAGATATTTTTGATGTTATGCTTAACCCTACTCGATTGCGAATTATACAAGCTATTGTATATCACGGAAGAACAACGACCAATGAGATATGCGAAAGCATTAGTGATGTTCCGCGGGCTACTCTATATAGGCATATCAGTGTCTTGATAGACGCAAATGTCATAACTGTTATTGACGAAAAAAAGGTTCGTGGAAGTGTCGAGAGAACGCTCTCAATAAACGCGGTTGAGTTAAATAAACATAATACAACAGAGAATATGTCGCAGCAGATGTTAAGAACTTTTCTATACATCTATGCGAAGTTTGAAAAATACCTGAATAACAAATCCCGTACATCAGGGACTAACTTGATTTTCTTCAATAATACTATTATGCCGATGAACGACCAAGAGTTCGAGCAGTTTTTAACCGAACTTACATCATTATTTGTGAAATATCGTTTTGAAATGGCTGACGGACGGAAACCAAGAGATATATCAATAATATCTGCGCCGCCAGAGGAGGATAAAGATGAATAAAAACAAAAGCAAGAACAAGGCTGACACAAAGAAAACAAAGAAAAGAGGGAAAAAGATTATGACCGTTTTGTTGGTAATTATCAGCGTTATAATCACAATAAATCTTATCAGCTTGTTCGTTAATCAAGTATTCTTTTCTAAAGAACTTGATGGCATTGAACCATACGGAAAACTGGTAGAAATAGATGGGGGCAAAATGCACATCTACTCTATGGGAAATGGAGAAAAAACGATTGTGCTTTTACCGGGTATGGGTGTGCCGCTCTCAAGTGCTGACTTCGGACCGCTGATGAGAGAATTGTCAAAAGAATATACGGTAGTATGTGCAGAATACTTTGGCTACGGTTTCAGCGATACAACGGATATACCGAGAACCAATGAGAACTATACGCGAGAACTACGGGAGGCATTGTCTTTGGCAGGCTTTGCCGCACCTTATATTTTAATGTCTCATTCTGCCTCTGGTATTTATTCAGAATACTATGCAACCAAATACCCAAATGAGGTATCAGCAATCATTATGCTCGATACAACATCATCAGTAAAAGAATATGTGAAAGTACCCAAAATTCTCGGAACGATGGGAAATATCCAACAGGCCATTGGTCTTGGACGGTTATTCAATCCTATTATTGTGTCATCCCTCGGTATAAATAAAAAAAACGGCTATACGGCAAAAGAAATAGAGGATTTCAAAAAGTTTTACAATCATATTTACAACAATGCAACTAACGACCAATTATTCAGATTTGCCGAAAACATCCGCGAGATAATGGAAATGGATTTCCCGAACGAAGTGCCTGTATTAAAGATTATTGCCTCAAAGCAAAATCCCGGAACTGAGGAAGATTATCACACCAATCATATTGCAAAATTGGGAGAAAACACGAAGTTGATAACGCTTGAAGGCACTCACTTTATTTATCATATGGCTGTCACGGAAATTGTCAAGGAAACCATTTCATTTCTTGAGTTAGACGCAAGGTAATAAACGAAGATACTTACCGCTAAATAAGGCAGGGCATTAAACAGCCCTGTCCTTTTTCATTTTTAGACCATAAAAACCCCTGTCAATCTGCACAAAGAAACGGTTATTTAAGGGCGTTTTCCAAAGAGCCGCCACTGTAACTGTCAAGTAGAAATCCACCAATTATGAAAAATAAAAATTCCCCACCCGTAAAAAACACTTAAAAAATATTTTTTCTATTGGCGATTCTCCAACCCTCGCCCTCAAAAGTCAAAACTTGG
>Ga0099364_10015088_pt1 | contig 10212 bp, 5 predicted proteins | sample TergutTh196P3_FD_73070 | JGI IMG/M metagenome (GOLD analysis project Ga0099364, IMG submission 73070) | Microcerotermes parvus P3 segment gut microbial communities from Pointe-Noire, Republic of the Congo - Th196 P3 | ecosystem: Host-associated > Arthropoda: Insects > Digestive system > Gut ...
CTGTAATGACAATTTGACGAATCGTTTTTACCTCACCCTTCTTTTCAGTTGTGTATCCGGGTAAGGTGACATGTTGCTCACAGACTTTCAATGTCCTCTTTTTCAATTGGTGGATAGTGAAAATTCTAATTCCTTGAGCCGACACAATTCACCTTCTATTCCCTCAAATTTGAGATAAATAGCTCGTTTCCCTTTTAACCCTCCCATTTTTTGGAGAGCTTCATTGTTATCTAATCCCGTGATTGGCGCCATTACTTCCTGGTATTGACCGTTAACCGAAGCGATACTGTCTAAAACAACGGTAGCGATTGTGACCCATTGTTCAGGATGATCAGTTTGTTCAGGGAGGGCTACCATCACTGTCAATTTCGTTTTACGTATCAATGCCAGATTAAGTTTCAAAAAAAGAGATTGCCGGTCTGTATAGGGTTGTTTACCAAAGTCGAAATATTTAAAGCCTAAAGTAGTAGAGGGCGGGTTGATATTAACAATCGGGTTCAAACCATCGGAATTGCGTTCTGCGCCATTGATACAAGCATCATTGTCCCTGTAACATACGATACCGGCATAATACCGATGAAAAGGGTTTAATCCATTCATCAATACACCCTGAGAGGTCATTTCTACCTCAGGAATGATCACCCGGTCTCCTTCAATCGTAAGACTGATGGGTTCAATCATAGCCTGACGGTTAAAGTTATTGGGAGCTGGGCGATGATAAACCACATACCACTGTCCATTTACTTCAAATATACCTCCATGGTTATTGCCGCCTCTCCATCCAATCATGTTGTTAACAATTCTTCCGCCGTATTGCCAGGGTCCTTTCGGTGAATCGCTATAACAATAGGTTAACGCATGGTGCAATTCACTGGCACAATAGATAAAAACATACTTGTCTTTTGCCACCTTTCGTATAGAGGATGCTTCGAATAAAGAGGAACCGTTGAGTTGGGATGCATCGGGTAATGTTTTAAAAAAGGCATTACGGTCGGGCATCCGGGTTGTAGGGTGGATGATGGTATGCATGTCATTTGGGTCGAGTTCAGCCCATCGGTCTCCCCTGACCATGCCCCAATAGGCATAGACCCGTACTGAACCATCTTCCAGTTGATCTACTAAGACGGCAGGATCAAAAGTTCCCTTGTCATTCAAAGCAGGCCAATCACACATCACCGGATTAATGAAAGGACCCGCTGGGCTGTCACTTTGTGCCATGACACACTTCGGCCCATATTCACCAAATCCAGGGACCGTTCCGGATGCTTCCGGTAAAGGTCCTTCTTTACCATCCAAGCGATACAAAGCTCCCAAAAAGGTATATAAATAATACTTTTTTGTAATAGGATTGTAGACGCAATCAGGGGCGCCAAAATGCTGTTCGTTGACAATCCCGTAACCGATTTCAAACACCTGTTTGACATGAAACGCCTCGCCATGATTCGTCCATTGGGTCAGATCATTGACCGAAGCCGACCATACATCATGACCATATCCACAAAAAGCTGTTATCCGTTCATCTCTGGAACCGTACACAAAAACCCGTTTTTCTCCCTCGTATTCAAAAACATGAGGCTCTCCATCCGGAATAAAAGCTGTAGGATGCAAGAAAGGGTTTTGCCCTTGCAGGGGACATGCAAAATATAACAAAAATGTCCCAAAAGCAAACCTTATCGGGTGCATAACAAATTGTCGCATGCGGTCATAGCAACGTCTCCCCGTCATTGCGAGGAACGAAGCAATCCAGAAGCGCTGACTACATCGGATTGATCCTGGATTGCTTCGCAAGCTCGCAATGACGACTATGCGTAAAACGATAATTTGAATTGCACCCATCTTATCAATTTCTTTTTTATTAAGATAACCATATTGTTCTGTTTCATTAAGGAGGAGGGGATTCCCGCCTTTAATTTGTACTGAATGAAAGCCATACGGGTCCCATCAATCCGGAGGGCATTAATGGCGATTCTTTCGTGAATTTCACTACATTGGTTTGGGTGCGGCGCCGGTCTTCGGGCAGGAATTGGTCGCCTGTCAAACGGTTTGGCCAAAGGTTGACAACGGCTATTTCTAACTTGTTTTCTCCGGCTTGAATCCAATCGGTAATGTCTCCGGCAAAAGGTTTTTTCCACCATACGCCAGCGCTTTTGCCATTGATACGTACTTCGGCAAGATGATGCAACTCGCCGAGATTGAGTCTGATGCGAAAATTTTTGAGGATGTCTTCATCCAACGCAAATGTTTGACAATAAACGGCTGTACCTGAATAATATTTGATGTCGGGATGGGTATGCTCCGTCCACGAAATCAGTTGAGTAAACTCGACAGGGGCAGCGACTCCCCAATCAGGGTCGAATGATACCTTCCACACCCCTTTTATATCCTGATTATCGGGGTGCATGACCGATTTTTTTGTTTCAACACCGCCTTGTTGCAACGTGTAGACGTCACTGCGATGGAAAGATAGATTCCCGTTAGGCAGGTACGTGATGAAGGGAGATTCAAGTTGGGCAGTGACTGAAGGCGTCGGAAATAGTTCAACGCCGTCTAATTGGATAGCTATGACAGGTTCCTGCTGCGGCGCGCGGCGAAATACGACAAACGCTGAGCCGAATGGGTCTAAATGCAGCGGCAGGCAGGTATGTCCGTCTTTTTGGACATAAACGTTCACCGGTACGGTTTTTCCATTTTCGGGATACCATATTTCAGGCTGCAAACCGGTTACGCGAAAACCGCATTGCAGCCATTCGGGGCGCTCTAAACGATTGACTACATAGTATATTTGTATACTGTCTTTTCCTGCAGCATCCTGAACAGTACGATGGATATAATCAATAAATGTAGTTTGCGAAATTTGTATGTGGTTTTTTGACCGCCCGGAGCGCGCGTCAGGGTTTTGCAAATCGTCGTTGCTAAGATAGGTAAAATCGGCGACTACGCCTTTATTGGCGAGTGTTTCGCGAATCGTTTGACCCCATACTACTCTACCTTTTCCATAGACGTTTTCTGTGACGGCGGTCCCGTTGATTTTTCCCCAGAGGGCATTGACTACACGATTCAATTGTTTTTCGGCTTTGCTCATGTTACGCAGTCCAACGGTTGTTTCGGGTTTTGTCCCAATGACCGTAGCCCCTGCTTTGACCAACCGCTCGATTTTTTCGAGTACTTCGATGTTCATCGCTTTGCGTTCGGGCAACACCAATACATGGTAACTCATGCCATCGGGGAGGTAGATTTTGCCGTCGCGGGCAGTCATCCGGTTAAGAATCACGTCGGAGTTCACGATATCATAATCATACCCTTCACCCAGACGCGGGTCTATATATTTGAGCGGTACTTGATTAGGGACATTGTCGCCGTAATAAAAAGCCACGTCCGCCACGAAAAGCCCTTGCGAAAGCATAAAAGAATTTCGCGCCGACCAGTCTAAGAAAGCCTTCCCCAGCTTCCACCACGTTACGTTTGGGTTGATATGCGTACCTGCAAAATATTCATTTCCGGGAATACCCGCCTCTCTGGGCGAGTGTGTAAACGTATGAATGACAAAACGGTTCAGTCCTTCGCAATAAACCCTGTCCATCGTAGGTTTCAGCATCCACGGATCGCGCTCCCAATGGGGACCGATAGTCGTAGGTCCTTCGGCTTGCATAAAGCGTTTGCCGTAGATATGCGCCGCCGAAGCGCCCTGCTTGATGAACAGCCGATGTTGCGGCTCTACGCGGTGCGTATTGGCGATAGCCCAAAATTCACCCATCGGGATGTCGCTTTGACCTAAGTTTTTCAGCGCGTCAATAGGCGCCGGATGCGGACCTCCCGATTCGGGATGAATCCCGATACCACGGCTGTGAGACAGCTCCTTGAATAGCCGGTAATGGTTCTTTTCAATCAGGTCGGCAATAGTACGGCGGAAATCATACAGAAAACGTTCGCTCACATCATGGTTTTCGATAATTTTTCCCGCTATCACAGGCAGATACTTGCGAATATTGTAGCCGTTGAGTTCGGAAAAATCCTTTTCCATCAGCGGCGTCCAGTTGGCTGCCCCTAACTCCCAACTGTCGTCGTGAAGATAGCGCAAACCGGCGCTTCCGATTTTTTCTATATCATCGAGCAACGGCGTCACCGCATGACTGAACTGTAAATCCATAGCGGCGGCGTTCAGGTAGTCAATAGCTAACCCGCCTGCGCCGGGGCTGTGGGTCGAAACCCTTACACCCGTACCTGTATGTCCGAAGCGCAAAATGACATACTGTCCTTCAGGAACATCCCACTGAATACGTCCGTTTTCATCCACAAACTTGCTGACATCCGTCACATCGTCTAATCGTGCATGAAAACCCTTCAGTGTGTCAGGTAAAGGTCTGACAAATGTTTCCCAATCATACCCTAATCCTGCCCTTTGCGGGATGGAGATGTTATGTACCGCCTTGATGTTGAAAAAAGGTAAAGGCCGCACCGATTCGGCATCATCAGCAAGTTTTAAAGCAAGTGTCGCAACCGGTTTGAAATACGGCTTATCCGATCCCTCGTAGGTAAGCAGTCTTTCAGGCAACGGCAACGGCATATCCAAGCGTTGACCGCCCTTAACCGGCGTTTCGCTCCATACCAATTTCTGCGAGGCATATTCCGGCGTTACCCAAGGTCCGCCGGTATTCCATCCGCTGGTAATGTTCATGCTAATCTCTATTCCAAGACTGTCAGCTACTTGACAGGCATAGACAAACAACTCGCGCCATTCAGGCGACATAAAACCGGGTCCCGATTCGGTGCGGATAACCGCATTATGATCCGACGGCTCTCCGCCCGTGTAATAACGCGAACTGCCGGCATCAAAAACAATCGCCCCCATAATACCGGCTTCTTTCATCGCGGTAAGGTCGTCCAAAACGCCCTGTCGCGTAATATACCCTTCGAGCCACCACCAATAAGCGCGGGTACGGGCATAGTCTGGCGGATTCAGAAAATCGGCTTCGAGATTGACGCTTGGTGTATAAGGAACGGTAAATCCTTTATCTGTATGCAATTGGCTACCTGACTGACAGCCGGAAAGGGATATCAGAACAAGCAGGATGGATGGAGCAATTTTTTTCATGGTATTATTTATTTTTTAATGTTCAGGATAAAAAGGTTGGCGTTGCGATGCCAGTCGCCGTCGTCCCATAAGGTAAACAGAGGCTCGCCAAAGTTAGACAGGGATACCCCTTCGTAAGGCAAAGAGGCAGCGATGCGCGCTGCGTCGCCGTTGTAATGCTTGTACCATTCCCAACTGACGTCGGGATGGTCGGGCCAAAAAACGGGACCAAACGATTCGGTGATGACTGCCTGCATCCGCTTTCCGCTTGGGAAGATGCAGTTGCCCAGCGCCGAAGTTAAAAAATCGCGCGCACGGGTCAACATACCGGCATAATTATTGCGGCAGGCTCTGTCCCATACGGTAGACCAGCGCTTCAAATCCATTTTTTCCCATCCTGCAAAATTTTGTGGATGTCCCTGCGCTATATCTGTAAATTCCTTATTATCTTCGGGATTCGTGATGACGCCGGGCATGAAATGCACATCTACTACATCGTATATTTCAGGCAATCGTTTGGCATACTGTTCGCCGCCTAACGAGGAATAGGACAACGGGATATTTTCTCTGCCGATTTCATCTTTGATTTCTTCGCTCATCCATAAGTTGAGCAGCAGATAACGGTCGTTGAGCAGTTGGTTTTTATCTATTTTTATTTCGCCTTCGTTTTGGTCTAATGCGCCTATCTTGCGCACTGATTCGATGCTGCGCGATGCAAAATGGGGTACTTCATTCATCGGCGCCACCCAAGCCGCCCGTTCTAAAATCCCCTCTTCTCGCATGAGGCGCAAAGCCTTGACCCATGTATGGGCGAAGTCTCTCAGCGCCTTTTCTTCCTGCGCTTCGGGGATAAGGCTGCGGTCGCTGTCTAATACCAAAGTGGTCTTGTGTCCCATCATGTGTCCTTTTTCCCACGAATCTAAACCTAACCAGATATTATGTTTCCGGCAAGCATCAGCTAACTGTTTGAGTTTCTGAAGCGCGTTGCAGGTAAATTCGGTGGTTACTCTTCCCCAACAAGGTATGATAATCCCTTGACCCGGATTGTAATTGAATGAGAAGGAAGTACTTTTTTCTATCAGTCGCGAAGGAAAACAGTCAATGCGAAGCGTGTTATAGCCTCGCTCGGCAGCTTCGGCTACCCGCTGCTCGATGTTCTCAAACGAACCGCCTTTACCCTGGTCGGTGAGCCACGAAAAGTCCCACATGGCAATGGTTAACCGCGTCTTTTTATCCCAATAGTGATGGTTATCTTGTTGCGGTTCGCTGTTTTGCTGAGCGCTGTTTTCATCCTTTGGATGTAAAGATTTAGCATATACAGCATTAGGCGCTAATAATGATAATGCCGATACTTTCAAAAAATCTGCTCTTTTCATTTTTTATTTAAATTATTACAACTAATTTAATATCAACCTGTTACCTGATTTTTCATTTTGCTCTTTTTCCCCAGAGGCTTATCTCTCCTATCCAAACGCGTCCTGTTTCGGAGACGTACTGCTCGCTGTTCATTCCGAAATTCGATAGAATCTTAAACCGTACATACCGGATGGGGACTTCGGGATCGGCAATGTCTGTTTTTATAAATTCAAAAGGAATGCCTTGATTATCCTGTGTTGCTAAATCTACGTCTGATTGTAGGATAGTCATTCCGGGCGATGGCTTCACTGCCAAAAAGTGTCCTAACAACTTCCAGGATTCGTCAAAACTACCATCCGGATTTGGGTCTAAAGAACCGTACACTTCAAACTCTCTCGGATGCCCTCGCGCCCAATTGTCTTCATTGTAACTGATCGGGCGACCCGGCCGTATCCACATTTTCAAACTCGTCAGTTCTGCCTTTACACCCAAATCAAATGTAAATACTAACGGAAACTCCCGCGCAGGGTCAGCGACGTGGAATCCATTGCCGGCAGCCGTTCCATTCCAGATCATAGGTAAGGGGAAGTTCGCATTGATTGGCGGCGTATCGCCCGGGAGGGGATATTCCTGCCAAGAATTTTTAGCGAGGAAAATAACAGGGTCAATGATGATATTTACCTTCTGCGTTTGGAAATGGTCAATCGCCATACTGTCAGGTTTGAATGTAGTCTGACACCATAACGGACTATTGACGTCGAAATTGGGGATGAATGTGACGGTTTCGTCAGCGCCGACAAAAATGGTGCGCTCTACCTCGTCATTCGAATCCGTATAAGTCAGGTAAAGCCCCTGTTCAGTATTATCGGCGCCCACCCATTCAAGCGTAAGGTCTTCGCCGTCATACACTCTGCTTTTCAGTTTTCGGTTCACTAATGTCCGTTGGTACAGTTCGCCATAAACAGTACCAATCACTTCTACGGGGATAGAAATGTTCCCTTTTGCATCGAATGATTTGATCATGAACGAATAGGTATTTTCCGCTATCGGGTCAATCAATTTGGTGATCGTATCAGCGCCGGCTGGGATAAGTACCTCAATTGAATCGGTATAGTTATTCCAATAAATACGCGACATCACAACTTTAGGGTCATAGCCGCGTTGCCACTGTATTTCGATGCGTTCATTGCCGGGTTTCGCGATTGCATTAACTGCCTTTCCGGGATAAGATAATCCGTTGGGCACTAAGAAATCTTCGTATATGCTATCCTGTTTTTTACAACCTGCAAATGTCAAAATGACGCATGATAAAAAGATAAATGCTGTTTTTTTCATTTTTGATATGCTTTACTATTTAATAATATTCCCAAAGGCGCTCACTTCTTGAATAGAAATGACCGAAATACTCGTGAAATTGTAGGTAGACATGATTCTAAGCCGAATAAACCTGACCGGTACAAAGGGATCGGGCGCAAAATCGGTGGAATCAAATTCCATATCATGTCCTGCTCGGGCAAAAGCATTATCTTCCGCCGTCGGTGTATTGCCAATACCTGAGGGCTGTATGAACTCGAATTTTCCTAACGGTATCCAGGTTTCGTCTAAACTTCCATCCGGATTGGGATTCATTGAGCCGTACACCTCTACTCCTCTTGGATGTCCTCTCACCCATGTATCACCTGCATGGTAACGGGGCCACAATACCATTCGACTAAGATTAACGGTAATGCCTAAATCCCAGGTGATACATGCAGGAAACGGCGTATCCAAAGTATGGAAATTACGGTTACCATTCGTCCAATCCTGGTTCCACAAGTTGCTGACACGGTATTCGTTGTTATGTATAGGCGCGTCACCGGGTAAGGTATATTCCGCCCATGTGCTTTTAGGGATTTCTTCTTCAAAAAGAGGCGTCAGCGTTGCTTCTATCGTATCCGACATATTGTCCCATCGGTCTCTCAAATACACACCGAAGTTATTTTCGATAGAATCCAACCCCCTAACGGTGAATGAGGCTTGCTCGGCAGTCGTCCAGAATGTCTGAAGGATAGTCATATACCCATTTTTAGCGGTATCTCCCATTACTTCAACGGCTAAATTAGCTTTGTAGGGATTCTTAATTTTGACATTAACCCCGCCGAAAGTTTGGTCAATGGTTTTTGAGGCTTCAAATACAGGGGGAGTCAAAGGTTTGATGGTAACGATTTTAGGTTCGGAAACCTTTTCGTTTTTCCCGATGCTGAAAACTTTGACTGCGTGTTCTTGTGTATCGCCGAATCCTTCTAAAACCAATGAATCAATGAAAAAGGAAGCCTTTCTTACTTTGACATCTCCGGGTTTTATTTCATATTCGGCTTGCACATACAACAGATTTTCATCTACCGGCAAATCATATTTCAGCGTTGCTCCACCCGGTCTGTTGAATACTTGAATATTCGTCACCTGTGCGGGCACGGGGGCGTTCTTGTCAATGTGGTCAATACGCCCTTCTTCTTTACAGCCAATCCAAAAAAGCGGCAGCAAGAAAACGATACAATAATTTATTCTTCTCATGATTATTTTTTTTAAATTCGTAATTCTTAATTCTTAATTCATAATTAAATCCTACCATCCAATATTTTGCACCAAATTGGGGTTTATCGTCAGGTCGGCGTCCACGAGCGGCCAGAAATAATCCTTGATTCCAAACCTTTGTTGGAACAGAAATTGGCGGGTATAAAACATTTGATTGACTTCCGATTCCGTTCCGTCGTTGATAGAAGTGCGTATATCCCAACCTTCGATAGGTTCGCGGTATAGTTCGGGCGCAATTTTCCACCGGCGGATATCCCAAAAACGATGTCCTTCAAAACACAGTTCTATCATCCTTTCACGTTGGATAATTTGCCGCATTCCGGGTTGTGTTTCATATTTTGGCGAAGCATAATCGTCCCATGAAACCTTCACACCCCTTAGTCCGGCGCGTTCGCGTACTAAATCAATATACTTAAACATATCGGCGCTATTGGCGCCGTCCGGTCCTTCCGCCTCGTTGATTGCCTCTGCGTATAACAGATACAACTCGCTCAGACGCATGATAGGCCAAGGATAATTCGTGATGGTATAGTCTGAATACGCATTGATCCCCCGTATCTGATTGGAATAATACTGGTATTTTTTAGGATAATAACCGGTAGGCATCCCAGCGCCATCCGTTCCGTCTGCTTCGCCGATTTTCATTTCTGTAGCCCACAGGTCGGGTGTTTGGTCATCTTCTTTCCCTGCGCCAAACCAGATACCGCCGTCAAAGCCCATCCAAGCATAGAAACGGGGTTCTCTGTCGAAATGAAGTTCGATCGTCGTCCTTCCCGTTTTTATGTATAATCCTTCTTCCTCTTTGGCTGTTCTGAAATTATACAATTCGTCCATATTGATCGTTCTATCCTCTTCAAGTGGCACGCCATGACGGGTATAAAACATGGATGCAATCTTCAGTGGCGGTCCCAACACCCTTCTGAAATGGGTGTTTGCGGGGTAAGCAGGGTTCAATTTGGGCGCTGTGATTGTTTGAAGACCGCTGCTTCCGGCTGTGGTACTTTGCGTATTTGCCCAGATAATTTCAGGGTTCCAGCGCTCGCTGAACGCGCAGCGCAGCGACATATCCGTTGCAATCGTATCAGTAAAACCGCGAAAATTTTCATAATAAAATAACCTCAAATTAGCCTCATGGCATATATCAATAGCCTCTCGACATGCGGTTACGGCGGCTTGCCATTTAGTTGGGTCTACCGTTGCATTGAACAGTT
>Ga0099364_10015089_pt1 | contig 10212 bp, 7 predicted proteins | sample TergutTh196P3_FD_73070 | JGI IMG/M metagenome (GOLD analysis project Ga0099364, IMG submission 73070) | Microcerotermes parvus P3 segment gut microbial communities from Pointe-Noire, Republic of the Congo - Th196 P3 | ecosystem: Host-associated > Arthropoda: Insects > Digestive system > Gut ...
AGGGACATTGGAATGAATCATCCTATTATAGACGCGGCTTTGTCGAGCGGCTATTTTGTGGCGGCGCCGGCGACGGGGCATCCGTTTGATGTTTGGCGCAAGCGGCTCGACGGCATACCGCAGGGGAAGCATTTGAACTTTGAGCACCGCCCGGAAGCGCAGTGCGGCTGGCCGGTCGATGAAATCACGCTCTGGTGCGCCGCGATGGAGACCCCGCCGTTTGACGGCTGGCCGGAAGGCTATGGGGAGATCGCCAGCCATTACATGTTCCTGGGGAAGGCCGAAGCGAACCTGGCTTCATGGGTCGGCGCCATTGAGTCCATGGGGTTCGAAACGGTCAGCGATAAAATCATTCCGGACAGGGCGGCTGCGATACGGGCAGGGCTCGGCGTCCACGGCCAGTCGGGCATGCTGATAACGCCACAAAAAGGTACATATGTTACGTTGGCTACGGTCATGGTGCACATGGCGCCGCCCGAGGGGACGCCAGGGCCGGAAAACGATATGTCGCCGGGGTGCGCGCGCTGCGGGGCTTGCACGGAAGCGTGCCCTTCGGGGGCAATCGGCGAAGACGGCATCGACGCGTTGGCGTGCCTACGCAACCATATGAATTGGCCGGAGTTTATGGCGGACGAAATGCAGGCAAAAATGGGTGAAAACCTTTGGGGCTGCGACGTTTGCCAAAAGGTCTGCCCCAGCAACAGCGGGCTGCGGCACATATCGCCGACTCCGGAACAATATGCACCGTTTAAGTTGGAGAGCATGTTAACAGAGCCGGACATCGACGAAATTGCCGCGCAGACCGGCAAATACCTTGCCAACAAAAACCGCCTGCAGCGCCAGGCTGTATATTGCGCGGCGTATCATGGAAGGCGCGATCTGCTCCCACAAATAAAAGCACTCGAAAACAGCGACGATCCAACAATCGCACGGGCGGTGCGCTGGGCAATAAATACGCTTGCGGCCCCGCCCGCCAAATGAGTATGCCTTTATATTGACATCCGACACGCGGTGCGATGAAGCAAAACGCCCCTTTCGACCTATATGGGGCGCCGCGCCCTACGGGTGCCTATGTGTCCGTATGGTGCGATTGCTTATCGCCCGTGTGTAATATGTTTAAAACGTATGACTTGTTGGACGCTGTACACGGACGAACACTGTTCGTCCCTACGGGTGCCTATGTGTCAGTAGAGGCGGCCTCTGGTCGTCCGCCTGTTTTCTTATATTTTTATACCTATAATTCAAGCCATTCGAGTACGCGCTGGATTTTTTCGTCCCAGTATTTCCATTGGTGGTCACCGGAGCCCTCTTCGTATGTCAGGTCGTAGCCGAGCTTTTGCAAGTGGTCGCGGAACGTGAGGTTCTGTTTGTATAGAAAATCTTCCGTGCCGCACCACTGGTATACCTTCGGCATCATGCCCGCTGCTTTGCGCTTTGTCGCGAGCGCCAGCAGATCATTGTCGCTCCCCTCCAACGTCTCCAGGGGGCCGAACACATTGAACCAAAAGTTTCCGCGATCAGCCGTGAGTTCCGGGTTCCGCATGATGGCGCACACGTCCAACCCGCCCGATAGCGTAGCGACTTTCGAGAACGTCTCGCCCGCGCCGAGCCCCAGCTTCGCGGCGCCGTAGCCGCCCATGGAAAGCCCCGCCGCAAACGTGTCCTCGCGTTTTTCGGACAGCGGGAAGAACTTGCGGCATATCGACGGCAGCTCTTCGGATATATATGTCCACCATTTGAGCCCGTGGTGCATGTCAGTATACCACCCCAACTGCGTCGACGGCATGATGACGGCGATCCCATAGTCAGCCGCGTACCTTTCGATGGATGTCCGCCGCTGCCAGATGGTGTGGTCGTCCGACATGCCGTGCAGAAGATACAAGGTTTTGTACGGGCCGCCGTCTGCGACGTTGGATATGCCAATCTGGCCGTTGACGGCCTGCGGGATGATGGCGTCCATAGCGACGCACATGCCCAGTTTTTCCGAAAAGAATTGTACATGCATTAGAGCCATAATCTATTCTCCTTCAAATTTATTCACAAGTAATTGCATAGCCGCGACGGCGGCAGCCGACTTTTTCAGCGCGAACTGTGTGACGAGCGAGGCGAGCGGGAACACAGCCCCAGCCATCAGGCCGGCCCGCAGGCCGAACTGCTCGGCGCTGAGCGCGATCCCTTGCGGCAAAAAGCGCATGGAAAAGTCCGTAACAACGCCGCCGACCCACGGCCCGATGGAGCAGCCAAAGCTCCCGGACGCGGCCAGCAGCGCGAACATGGACACGCCGGCCAACGGCAGCCCCTTCGATGCGATAGCCAGCGTGCCCGGCCACATCAGACTGACAAACAGGCCGCACAGTGCGATCGCCGCCACGGAGGGCGCGGGCGTGCCGACAGGCGTAAACACGATGACGAAATACGCCGCGAGCGCGAGCACCGAACCGCCGATCAACACATTGTGGATGTTCATCCTGTCGCCGAGTATGCCATACAGCAACCGCCCGATCCCCAAAAAAATGGCGAACCCGCACAAACCGAGTATGTCGCCCGTCATTTTCGACAAGCCGAGTCCCCTTTCGAGGAACGACGAGGCGTATTGCGCGATGACCGTCTCCGCCGCGCCGCCGCAGGCTATGGCAACAAGCGCGAGCACGAATATCCTCATCCCGAAAAGCGAGCGGATAGGCATGGCCTTGTCGCCAGTCGCCCGCTCGGCGATAGGCGCCCGCGCGAACATCACGGCGTCGAGCGCCGGGACGACTATCCACATGATTACGATGGCCCGCCAGGGCAGCCCGAAGTACAAAAGCCCTGTGGTGACAAGCACGACCCCTGCCTGCCCCCACGCGTAAAACGAGTGCAGGAACGAGAGCGCCTTCGACGAATCGATGGCGTCCGACGGGATGGCGTCGACAATCGGCGAGAGGCACAGTTCCATAAGCCCGCCGCCCCCGGCGTAGATGAATATCGACAGCATGAAGCCCATGTAAACATTGGCCGCAAACAGCAGCGGCGTCAACGCGAACAAGACCAAGCCGCCCATGCAGACGAACAGCGCCGGCATGATAAACGGCTTCATGCCGATTTTATCTATGACCTTGCTGAATACAATGCTGACCAGGAGCTGGGTGATGAAATTGACAAAAACAAGGGTGCCGAATTGCGCGTACGTCAGCCCGAACTGCTCGCGCAACGGTATGAAGATGATCGCGAGCAGGTTGACATTGACTGCCTGCACGAAATAACCGACATAGCAAGCGAGCAGCGTCAGCCTGTAGTTCGCCGCCGGCCGGTTCGAATGTGGCAGGGCTGCCTCGCCCGGTTCGGCTCTATCCGGGGCGCCTTTTCCATGTTCAGCGATTGTCCGGCTACCTCCGTCGTGAAATTAGAAACATACGAACACATTATACAAGATATGTTCAAATGTTACCACATAAAGCCCCCAAAGCCCAAAGCCCCGTCATTGGTTACGCGCCGCCCCCCTGCGCCCTGCGGAATGCAAACAAACTGAATGCAATCGCGGCTAAAAGGAGGAAACCTAAAAAACCTATCCCAAAGGAATTGCTGTAATAGCCGATTATAATGCCCACGGTGGGCGGCCCGAGGGTCTGCCCCACATCCATGAGAGTGGACAACACGCCCAACGACGCGCCAAGCTGCCCCTTTTGCGCGACATCGGCCGCGAGCGCGCTCATGCTTGCTGTAATTATTGCAAACCCCAAGCCATATATGACAATCAACACGGCCAGCAGCACAAGCGATTTAGTCAGCATCATAAAAAAGAAGACGCCCGCGCTTATTCCGAGCCCTATTACAATTAGAGGCAAGCGCCCCAATTTATCCGATGCTTTGCCGAACAGTGGTTTCAAAACAATAATGCCAACCAACTGTACGCTCATTGCAGTCCCGATTTGCGCCCTCGTCATGCCAAGGTCGACCGCATGAAGCGGAAAAAGCATTTCAAAAGCGCCATGCGCGAAATAAACGAAAGCATAGAAAATGCCAACATATAGAAGCGGCTTATAATGAAACAACCCTATAAGTTTCTTAAAGAATGGAATTTTCTCTTCTGTTCCGACATTGAGCTTCGCGGCTTCCCTATCTTCATCCTTTTTATGCCTGCGCAGAACAAACAGCACCATAAATAATGCAGAAATGCCCGCAACTGCCGCTATTATATAAATGGGGATATGCCAGCTTATTTCGTAGTACTCGCCAATATCGGACGCCCCGCCCGCGACGATGGGGGCCGCAGCGCGCCCAATTAGCGTTGCCGATGAATAGAGCGAGAGGTTCTGCCCCGTGTTCTTGCCGCTGAACGCCGCGACGGTCGCCATTGCGACCGGGCCGAACGCCGCCGTGGCAAAGCCGTGGTAAAAGCGGACCGCTCCCAACTGGAATGGATTACGAACGACCAGATATAAAAACGGGGCTGTAGCGAAAATCAATAAAGAGCCAATCAATATTTTTTTGTAGCCGTATCTGTCTGCCAAATCCCCTGCGATGTAACTAATCAAAATGCCGGGTACGGTAGACGCGGAAGCAATCATTCCGACCTGTACGCCGGTCGCGCCCAAGCTTTCGGAAAATAGCGACAATAGGGACTTAGATATTGTTGAGCTAAATATTGCCAGCGCGCCGCAGCACCCAATCAAAACAATAATTCTAGTGGAAGGCGAAAGTTTCTTCATAAAAAATGGCCTCTAATTATTCTATAAGTATTTTCAACAGCAGTCCCTATGTGTTCTGCTGTGGATGTTTTTCGTGGCGATTATATTCGCTCCGGCGCCCGCTATATTTTTAATGATAATGTCGCCGGCGCTGACGGGGGCTTTAAGTTTCATGCGGTTTACACATGCCATCGCCTCGCGCAATAGAGCCTTTGGGATCATCCGGTCTGTCCGCGCGCTGACGAGGGGGTATACGCCGCCTTCAATCTTGACGGAGCATGTCAGGACCCGCATGGGATTTGTTAATTCGGCGATGGCGTATTCCTTGCCCTTCGCGCAGCGCGCCCCGGTTATATTGATGCCGCCATCGATAATATTTTTCGCACAACTGAGCCTGCATCCATTCGGGCATATTATGCAGACCAGTTCTTTTACTTCTTTTACTATATCTGCTATATCTGCTATATCATTTTGGATGTAGGCTCACCTCCAGGTCGCCGTGAAACCCGGCTTTGACGGGTATCGAGTTCATTATTGACGGCAAAAGCCGCACATATTGGCGGGTCGCCAATGTTTGCCCGGCGGCGCTCAATGCCACGCGGCAACAGTCAACAGGCTCGGAGCATCGAAACATAATATTGCAATCTTTATCGCCGGAAACCATCTGCGGCAACGCGTAGCGCACGCCGCCCGAACACGTCACTTTATAGTACCTCTCCGCCCGCCCGAGCGCGCCGATGGCATACATGGCGGCGTTCGCCCCCGCGCGAGCGCCTTCGTCCGTCACATGATCCACTATGTCATGCACATGCAGCGCATTCCCGCACGCGAATACGCCGTCAATTACTGTATGCATATTTTCGTCAACCACAGCGCCCCCCGTTCTGGGATCCAACCGGACGCCAATCAGTTTTGCCAGCTCATTTTCCGGTATCAGCCCAACGGACAGCACAAGCGTATCGCACGGAACAATAAAACTATCGTTTGAAGCATCCACGCGCGACAGCCGTACAGCTTCTATCCTTTTCATCCCGATTATTTCCGTCACCGTGTGCGACAGCAGCAGCGGTATGCCAAAATCGTCCAGGCATTGCGAAACATTACGCGCAAGGCCGCCGGGATAAGGCATTTTCTCGACCACAGCGGCGACTTCCATGCCTTCGAGGCTCATCCTGCGCGCCATAATCAGCCCGATGTCCCCCGAGCCCAGGATAACGGCTCGTTTGCCCACTCGTACATTTCTGACATTCATCAAATGCTGCACTACGCCAGCCGTATAAATGCCCGCCGGGCGCGTCCCCGGCACGCCCATCGAACCAAGCGCGCGCTCCCTGCACCCCGTCGCCAACACCAAGGACTTCGCTTCCACCACGCAGCGGCCAAAACCGCCGGAAATCGTAATCCGTAATACGCCTTCACATTCGATATCCACATCCACTGCCATAGCGCCCATGACAAAATCCACGCCGCTACTCTCGGCAATTTTGATTTGAATATCAGCATATTCGGGCCCCGTCAGGTCCTGTTTCAGGTTTTCCAACCCGAACCCGTTGTGTATGCACTGATTGAGAATGCCGCCCAAACGCGCGTCGCGCTCTATCAACAAAACCCTGGTATATTTGCTTCGGGCGCAGGCTGTCGGCGATGACGGCGCCAATGTTGCCCCCGCTCCAGTCCCCACAGGCGCCGCAACTGCCGAAGCCAATACCGACGCAGCCGCTGTCGCCGCAGCCAGCCCGGCGGGGCCGCCGCCAATAATAGCCACATCCGTTTTTATGGTATCAGCCATATCTACTTCACCATACCGCAGAACAATTCGCTCCCCTTCCCCCGGTATGTTATTTCATCGGCGCCCAATCCGTATTCGTTCATCAAGATTTCCGTAATTTTTGTCAAACAATAACCACCCTGGCACCTGCCCATGGTCGCCCGCGTCCTATACTTGATGCCCGCCAATGTTTTTACGCCCAAAGGATTTTCGATGGCATTTATCACCTCGGCTTTTGTAATGCCCCCGCAACGGCATATAATTTCGCCATATAGTGGATTGTCATTAACCCTTTCGCGCTTTTCGTCCTCGGAAAGCATATAGAACGGCGTTTCCAGCCGCCGCAATGCAACAGTGCTTTTGAGAACCGCGCCGCAGCGACCCGTATTGCGACAGCCTACGCCGCGACGGCTTGTACCGCAGCGGCCCGCGACTTCCGCTGCCACATCTTCCGCAATCGGCATCGAGGATGTGAGCCCTGGCGACTCTATCCCGACAAGGTTAAACAGCCCTTTGGATTTTTCGTCTTCTCCGATGATAAAGTCGCCATACCCGCCCGACGGAACCAGCTTCGCGCGTATCCCGCTGAAACTACGTATGACGTCCCGCGCCTCAATGCCCGGGCAAAGCATGGAGGCCTCCCTCAAAAGCTCCTCCATGGCAGGACCTGTGGAAGCGCAATCCTCCGGATTGTCGATATATTCGGCGCTGGGGCCGATGATAATGTTGCCGCCGACAGCAGGGGTCAGATGCACCCCCAGTCCGCCGATGCCGAGCCTTGGCACCGGGTAAACTGGCAAATCCAGTTTGACCCGGCCCGCTTTGTCTAGCACATGGTATTCGCCCCGGCAGGGGTATATTTTATAATATGCTCCCCCAGCCATGTGCGATATTTCACCACTGTACAGCCCCGCGCAGTTGACTATTGCCGACGCCCGAAAAATGTCCCCGCCGGCCGTGATATGAAAACCACCGTCTTCTCTGTCTTCTCTGTCTTCTCTGTCTCCTCTGTCGCCTCTATCGCCCCTGTCGCCCTTTTTAATAGCGGATACTTCATGCTCAAAGTAAAATTCCACGCCGTTAACCGCAGCGTTTTCCGCCAATGCTATAGTATATAAAAAAGGATCGAATATCGATGAATTTTCCGAATACATCGCCGCAACGGCGGGGATGCCGGGCGCCAGCTTTTGCGCCTCTTTTGCGGATATGAGCGAGAGCCCGTCGGTGCCGTTCTTCTCGCCGTCCGCAATCAACTTGTCTATGATTTCGATATCTTGCTTGTCAAGCGCTACGACCAGTTTGCCTGTGTTCTTATACGGTATGTTAAACCTCTCGCACAGCGCCTCCATACCCCTGTTGCCACGCACGCAGTATTTTGCCATCAACGAGCCGGGCCGGTTGTTGAACCCCGCATGCGAAACGCCGCTGTTTCGCCCGCTGGCGCCCGCAGCGACGTCCGCTTCCTTTTCCAACACGCACACACGCAACTCATACTCCGACAACTTATACGCAATCGCGCACCCGAGCGCGCCAGCGCCAATGATCACCGCATCATATGCCGGTATATCCATGCATTCCATCTTCCATATAAATTATATCTATATATCGCTTCACGACAGCCGAATATGGCCTGCTGCGCAACATACTGCGATATGTATCTTTAAGTCTATGCAGGGCACATGTATCTATATGCAGATACCATGTGTTTTTCATTTCAATCACCTTATGAAACTAATACCTGGGACTTTATCGAGATGATTATACCACAATCGCCATTGCGGCTTATATGCTGCAGCTCCTGCGCAATGTGAACTTTGCATTGTAAGCCTGCAGGGCTTGGCGGGCCGCTATGATGCTTCTCTCACTTTCTTGCAAGCAATATTGCGCCGTTGCCGCGGTTGATATCTTCACACAAAATTTCGACGGAGCCAAATCCGGCATTTCGCAGAAGCTCCATTTGTGTTTCGACGCTGCAAGGAATATCAATGTGGTATTCCCCCGGCGCCGCCTTGTCCGGCAAATTTGCGGTTATTATTTCATATCTTTGCCGGTACTGCTTGACCGCAAGGGCATCCACCATAAAGTCGCCCTCCATATAACAGCCGCCCGGCTTTATCGCATTGCGAATTTTGCGATAAACCCCAACTTTCTCATCCGGCCACAAGTGGTGCATCGTCATGTTGGAAACCACAATGTCATAAGCGCTTTGGGGATATGCCCAGTCGATATATGAAGCCTCTATTATTGTTATCTTGTCGTGGCTGCCCGGGTGGTCGTCAAGCAACAGATCAAGCATCCCGCGCGATACATCGACACAGGCAATGTGCGCGTTCGGGGCTTGCTCCCATATATAGTCGAGCTCTATGCCCGTTCCGCACCCGATGTCGAGTATGTTCAATGCCCTATCTGTTTTTGGAAAACACGCCCCGAGTTTTTTATAGTCCTCTAGCCCGCTTCCCGACAGCATTTTGTCATTATATATATCGGAGCGGGCGTCAAAAAAAGCCCCCATTGGTTCAGGTCTATATAGGCTGTGAATATCCCATTCGGGGCCTGGCAGATCATCGGTGCAGTAGAGGCGGAAATAGTCAAACTCGCAGTCATGGCCGTCATACGGCAATATCCGCGTATCCCCAAAGACAAATCCAAGCTTTTCGATGACGCGCCGTGACGCTTTGTTCTCCGGCTTAACGATGGCCGACAATACTTCCTGCCCGGCTTTTACAAACGCCCACCAAATCATCGCCTTGCCTGCCTCGGTGGCATAGCCGCTGCTGTGGTACTCGTCGGCGATTGAAAAAAGAATTTCGATTTCGCCGCCCAATTCCCGCTTCGGGGCGACGCCGATTAAGCCGATGCATTTTCCGTTAAGTTTTAACTCGATCGCTAAAACGACACAGGGGATATCGGTGCTGAACTTCTCGTTGTTGAGCCATCGTATCCAGCCGAGCGCCGCTGCTTCGCTCTCCAATACCATATCCGACATAAAATGCGAAACAATAGGCGTTTTGCTATTATAGCTGGCGTCCGCCGCGTCGGATTCCACAAAGGGACGCAGGATCAGCCGTTTAGTTTCTATTCGTTCCATTATTAATTGCACTCCTTAATTTTAACGCTTCAAATGTGACGGCAGATCAAGAGTTCCGTCCCCGTGATCCTACCCCGAGTATGGCCAAGACATTGTTTAATTGTTCATCATATGTTTGCGACCGGTCAAGAAAGAAATCAAGGTCATCGGAGTAACGGTGTTTATAGTATCCTCGGCTAAGAGCCGTTCCCCCTGTCAGAAAAAAATTTGTGCCGCTCTGACTTAAAATATTCAGTACCCCATCTTGTAGGGGGTAAAGGTTCTCTTCGTAATACTGCGAGGGCAAAATCAAAATGGCGCCTCCTTTCTTTAGGCCAAATACGGTTTGCGTTTTCCGGCGTATACAGCTCCTTAATCGCCTCAACCCCCCAAAGGGCTGTTACATAATGCCAAGGGAGCCTCTCTAATGAACGGACAAATAATCTATCACGAGTAAATGCTTTAGAACGTGCGATATGTCCTTCAATTACAGCAAGCATATCTTCGCATTTATCGAGAGTATCCCAATTGAGCAAACCCATCAGTTCGATTTTCTCGTCATATGATAAATCCAACATACAAAGATTAAACCTCTCAAAAAAGTGCGGATCAGTGGGACGTTACTCTTGATCCGCTTTAAAATTTTTGCGGTTCAAGAGAACCGTCCCCCTGATCCGTTATGTATTTTTTCAATATTTCAAACGCTTTAG
>Ga0099364_10015090_pt1 | contig 10212 bp, 8 predicted proteins | sample TergutTh196P3_FD_73070 | JGI IMG/M metagenome (GOLD analysis project Ga0099364, IMG submission 73070) | Microcerotermes parvus P3 segment gut microbial communities from Pointe-Noire, Republic of the Congo - Th196 P3 | ecosystem: Host-associated > Arthropoda: Insects > Digestive system > Gut ...
CGGCCCCCAAGCGGAGGCCCAGGGCGGCCGTGAAGGCCGAGGCGCCGGAGGTTCCAGCGGTTCCGGCGGCTCCGCCGCCCTCCGCCCCGCCCCTGCCGCCTTCGGCCTATCCTCTGGACGGCGTGCCGGTGGTCAGATAGAACGAACCGTAAGCCGTTAGTGAGTTTGACGCATGTAAACAGGGCGGCGTTCCCACCAGACGCCGCCCTGTCCTGCTTAAGCGGCAGGCATACGGGGAGTTTTGGGCCTCAAAAGCCTGAATTATGGACTCAAGGGCATTTTTTGGGCCCTGATGCGTCTTTTTTACGGCATTTCGGCCAAAATCACTTGAATTAATTTTCAATAGGTTTATTATTATGATATTAATTAAGACAGAAAAAGGTTCCCGCCAGGAGGTGATTGTATGTATTATGTGCCCATCGTCATTGAACAGACCGGAAGGGGCGAGCGTTCGTATGACATCTATTCCCGCCTCCTGAAAGACCGCATTATAATTCTGGGTTCCGAAGTGAATGACCAGGTGGCCAACGCCATCTGCGCCCAGTTGATTTTCTTGGAGTCGGACGACCCGAAAAAGGATATCCAACTCTACATAAACTCCCCCGGAGGTTCGGTGACGGCAGGCATGGCCATCTATGACACCATGCGCTTCATAAAGCCCGAGGTGGCCACTTTATGCCTGGGCCAGGCCTTCAGCATGGGGGCCCTGCTCCTGGCCGCCGGCGCCGAAGGCAAGAGGAGCGCCCTGCCCAACAGCCGCATCATGATCCACCAGCCCCTGGGCGGCTTTCGCGGCCAGGCCACAGATGTGGAGATCCAAGCCCGGGAATTGGCTCGCACCAAGGCCGCGCTTAATGATATACTGGCCCTGCACACCGGCAAGCCCCTGAAAACCGTGACCCAGGATACTGAGCGGGATAATTTCATGAACGCGGCCGAGGCCAGGGATTACGGCCTCATTGACAACATAATTGAGAAAAGGTCTTGAAAATTCATCCCGGACGGCCCCAAAAGCCCTCCGGCCGGTCTAAAGCGGGTTTAAAATGAGTCAGGATTCTGAAAAACCGAATCACCCGGTCTGTTCCTTCTGCGGCCTGCCGCAAAGGGAAGGGGTGCGCATGATAGCCGGCCCGGAGCCGGACAAGATTTACATCTGTGAACTCTGTCTGGAGCAGTGCCGGGAAATAATGGCCGCCGATCCCGTGACCCGCCTGGGCCGCGACCGGCAGACCATTCCCAAGCCCCATGAAATCAAGGCCGTGCTGGACGATTACGTTATCGGCCAGGAAGAAGCCAAAAAAATTCTCTCCGTGGCGGTCTATAATCATTACAAGCGCATCGAGGCCCAGGACGACGGCGACGATGTGGAAATTTCCAAATCCAACATCCTCTTGGTGGGGCCGACCGGCAGCGGCAAAACCCTTTTGGCCCAGACCCTGGCCCGTATTTTGAACGTTCCTTTCACCATTGCCGACGCCACCGCCCTGACCGAGGCCGGCTATGTCGGCGAGGACGTGGAAAACATCATCGTCAATCTCCTGCAGGATGCCGATTACGACGTGGCCAAGGCTTCCAAAGGCATAGTCTATGTAGATGAAATAGACAAGGTGGCCCGGAAGGGCGACAACGCTTCCATAACACGCGACGTTTCGGGCGAAGGCGTGCAGCAGGCCCTCCTGAAAATAATTGAAGGCACGGTGGCGGCCGTGCCGCCCAAGGGCGGCCGTAAACATCCCCAGCAGGAATTCACCAAGGTGGATACCACCAACATTCTCTTCATCTGCGGCGGCGCCTTCGTGGGCTTGGACAACATAATCAAAAGCCGCGTAGGCGTCAAGACCATGGGTTTTACGGCCGATATAGCGGCCAATGCCGACGAACGGCAAATCGGCGATGTTTTGGCGGATTGCCAGCCCGAAGACCTCCTGAAATTCGGCCTCATTCCGGAATTCGTAGGCCGGCTGCCCGTGGTGGCCACTTTGGGGGAACTGGACGAGGCGGCCATGGTGCGCATTCTCAAGGAACCTAAAAATTCCCTGGTGCGCCAATATCAGAAGCTATTCCGCTATGAAGGCGTGGAACTGAAATTCACCGCCGAAGCCTTGGTGGCCGTGGCCCGCGAGGCCTTGAAGCGCAAGACCGGGGCCCGGGGCCTCCGCTCCATCCTGGAATCAGCCATGCTGAACATCATGTATGACCTGCCGGCCATGTCCAGGGTCCGCGAATGCCTCATCTCCGAGGAGGTCGTGTTGAGAAAAGAGGAGCCCATCATAATCTACGACAGTGAGTCTCCGAAGTACGCCGACCCCAAATACGCCGACAATGACGTCGCCTGATCGCTCCCCCGGCCGCCCCATGGGCTGCCTACCTGAAAAAGGGTGCCCCAATGATATTCGGTTCCAGCAAGAATAAAGCCAAGGTAGCCGGGCAGAGGATGCATCTGCCGCTTTTGCCCCTCCGGGACGTGGTGGTCTTCCCCCATATGGTGGTTCCCCTTTTCGTCGGTCGGGAAAAGTCCATCAAGGCCCTGGAACACGCCATGAGCCTGGATAAGACCATCTTTCTCTGCACCCAGAAAGAGGCCAAGGTTGACGAACCCCAGGAGTCGGACATCCACGAAATCGGGACCATAGGCGCGGTGCTGCAGCTTTTGCGCCTGCCGGACGGCACGGTCAAGGCCCTGGTGGAAGGGCGGGTTCGGGGCCGCATCGACAGATTCCTTGAAAACCAGGATTTTTTCTATGTCGATATCGAAAACCTGATTGAACCTGAAGAATCCCCTCTGGAACTGGAGGCCCTTTTCCGCAGCCTCAACTCCACCTTTGAAGCTTATGCCAAAATAAACAAGAAGATCCCCCCGGAAATAGTGGCCACCGTGGGCGCCATCCGTGATCCTTCCCAACTCTGCGACAGCATGGTCAACCACCTGTCCCTGAAGCTGGACGACAAGCAGGTGCTCCTGGGCCTGATCAGCCCCCTGGCCCGCATGGAATCGCTTTATGAAATGATGCGAAGCGAAATAGAAGTGCTGCAAATAGAGCAGCGCATCAAGAACCGCGTCAAGAAGCAGATGGAAAAGACCCAGAAGGAATACTATCTCAACGAACAGATGCGCGCCATTCAGAAGGAAATGGGCGACAGCGACGACATGAAGAACGAGATCGCCGAGCTTGAGGAAAAGATCAAGCGCCGGCGCCTCTCCAAGGAGGCCAACCAGAAGGTTCGCCACGAGCTGAAGAAGCTCAAGATGATGTCGCCCATGAGCGCGGAAGCCACGGTGGTGCGCAACTATATCGACTGGATCCTGGCTCTGCCCTGGTTTGAGCGCAGCCGCGACCGCCTGGAAATAAACGCCGCGGAAAAAATTTTAAACGAAGACCACTATGGGCTGGAAAAACCCAAAGAGCGCATTCTGGAATATCTGGCCGTCCAGAGCCTGGTCAAGAAGAACAAAGGGCCTATTTTATGCCTGGTCGGCCCTCCCGGCGTGGGCAAGACCTCCCTGGCCCGCTCCGTGGCCAGGGCCCTGGGGCGCAACTTCGTGCGCCTGTCCTTGGGTGGGGTGCGGGACGAGGCCGAGATCCGCGGCCACCGCCGCACCTATATCGGGGCCATGCCCGGCAAGATAATCCAAAGTCTGCGCAAGGCCAAAACTTCCAACCCGGTCTTCTGTTTGGACGAGGTGGACAAGATGTCCACCGATTTTCGGGGCGACCCCTCGGCCGCCCTCCTGGAAGTGCTGGACCCGGAACAGAATGCGAAATTCGGCGACCATTATCTGGACTTGGATTATGATCTCTCCGAGGTGATGTTCATCACCACCGCCAACAGCCTCTACGCCATCCCGGTCCCTCTTCAGGACCGCATGGAGATAATCCGCATTTCCGGCTACACCGAAGATGAAAAATTGAACATCGCCAAGAATTTCCTCATACGTAAACAAGTGGCGGCCAATGGCCTTAAGGCCGAACAGTTGGACATCACCGACCAGGCGGTTCTGGCCACCATCCGCCGCTACACTAAAGAGGCCGGGGTGCGCGGCCTGGAGCGCGAAATAGCCTCCATCTGCCGTAAGGTGGCCCGGGAGAGCCTTAAAAACGCCCAGGACCGCATCAAAATCTCCGGCAAGAACGTGGGGCACTATCTGGGCGTGCCCAAATATCGCTACGGCGTAATTGAGGAGAGGGACGAAGTGGGCGTGGTGACCGGCTTGGCCTGGACCGAAGTCGGCGGCGATACCCTGACCACCGAAGTGCTCATCATGCCCGGCCGCGGCAATCTCACCCTCACCGGCAAACTCGGCGAGGTCATGCAGGAATCGGCCCGGGCGGCCATGAGCTATGTCCGGTCCATCTCCGCCAGGCTTGGCCTGGACCCCAACTATTACCGCAAGACGGACATACATATCCACATTCCGGAAGGCGCCATCCCCAAGGACGGCCCCTCGGCCGGCATCACCTTGACCACCGGCCTGGTTTCGGCGCTCACCAAATTGAAGGTACGGCGCGATGTGGCCTTGACCGGTGAAGTTACCCTGCGCGGCAGGGTGCTGCCCATTGGGGGCCTTAAGGAAAAAATTATGGCCGCTCACCGGGGCGAAATTAAGACCATAGTCATCCCCAAGGAAAATGAAAAGGACCTCAAAGACATACCGGACCGCATTCTGCGGAGTTTGCAGATAGTGGCGGTTAACAACGTGGAGGATGCCCTGCCCGTGGCCTTGGTGGTGCCTGAAGGTGAAACGCTTTTCAAGCCCTGCCCCGAACCTGAGACGGTGGTCGCTCCGCCCGCGCCCCCGGCGGAGGAACCCCTGGCTGCCCACTAATGAATTTTTCCTTCGATCCTACTTTGGCTTGGTTCATTTTGGGCATTCTTTTTCTGGTCCTGGAGGCCTCCGCCCCGGGCCTGTTCATCTTGTTCTTCGGTCTGGGGGCCTGGGGCGCCGCCTTGGCCGCCTTGGCCGGACTGAGCCTGGCGGCCCAGCTCTTGACTTTCATATTCATATCCCTAGGCAGCCTGGTCTTCTTGCGGGACAAACTGAAACGGCTCCTTGCCGTCCGTACCGGACGAAACGAGGAAACCGAAGACCCGGTGGTCGCCGCCGGTTACCTGGGGCGGGAAGTAACGGTGATCGGCGAAGCTGATTCGGGCCGGCCGGCCCTGGTGGAATTTAACGGCTCCAACTGGCAGGCCCGCAGTGAAGGCGAGGTCTTGCGCCGGGGTGACCGGGTTCGGGTGGTGGGCCGGGAGGGGCTGACTCTGGTTGTGACCAAAAATCCCGGCGTCACCTCCGGTTAATCGACTTAAATAATTGCTGATTTTTTTTCGGAGTCAAGGAGGGTTTCATGGACGGTTTTTCGGAAAACGCCCTGACCGCCCTGGTGGTGGCGGCCTTTTTTTTGATTTTCATCTTTATCAAATATGTGCGCATCGTGCCCCAAAACGAAGCCTTCGTGGTGGAGCGCCTGGGCCGCTATCACGGCACCCTGCTCTCCGGCTTCCATGTCCTTCTGCCCTTTTTGGACAACGTGTCATATAAACATACCTTGAAGGAACAGGTCATTGACGTCGCTTCCCAGACCTGCATAACCCGCGACAACATTTCCGTGGAAGTGGACGGGGTTCTCTACATGACCGTGATCGACCCCAAGAAGGCCAGTTACGGGGTGGACCGCTATCATTTCGCCTCCATCCAGATTGCCCAGACGACCATGCGCAGCGTCATCGGCAAGTTGGAGCTGGACCGCACTTTCGAGGAACGGGAGAGCATAAATTGCCAGATTATCGAGGCTGTTGACAAGGCTTCGGAGCCCTGGGGCGTCAAGGTCAACCGCTATGAAGTGAAAAACATAACTCCCCCTCAAAGCATCAAAGACGCCATGGAGCGCTACATGAAGGCCGAGCGGGACAAGAGAGCCGCCATCGCCGAATCCGAAGGTCAGCGTCAGGCTGAAATAAACAGGGCCGAAGGCGAAAAAATGGCCAAAATCAACATTTCCGAAGGCGAAAAGCAGCGGCTGATCAACGAGGCTGAAGGTCAGGCCGCCCATATCCAACTGGTGGCCGAGGCCACAGCCGCCGGCCTTAAAAAAGTCGGCGAGGCCTTAGGCCATCCGGGCGGCGAAGGGGCCATGTCCCTGCGCATCGCCGAAGGCTACCTCCAGGAGTTCGGCAAGCTCGCCCAAGGCGGCAATACCATGATCGTCCCGGCTAATGTCGCTGACTTGGCTTCCTTCGTGGCCATTGGCCAGAAGGTTCTGTCGGCCTCCAAAACCTAAAGTCATGATTACAGCGTTACCGAGGAGAGGTGTCCGAGCGGCTTAAGGAGCACGATTGGAAATCGTGTGTGGGGGCAACCCCACCGGGGGTTCAAATCCCCCCCTCTCCGCCATTATACTGTCTCATGTTGTTTCTTACCGTCTCTTTTTCCTGTTAAATACCTTTGATTACAGGTCATACTGACTATCTTTTTCCGGGCCATGATTGGGTTTGGGGGCGGGTTTTGCCGCCTCAGCTTTTATCTTTCCCTCAGCTTGCGTTTCTGCCCTTACCGCTCTTTCCGTCATGGCGCTAAGGGCCGCCCGAACTTCTCCCAGCTCGGCTCGGAGATCGGCCACCTGGCCCCGGAGGTGGGAAGCCTCGGCTTGTTCTTTCATTGCCTCATTTAGAAGACCCTGCAATTTATCCGCTCTCTCTCCGTTGGTCTTGGCCATGGCTATGCTTTGCTGAAGGTCGTCGGTTAACGACATAATTTGTTTTTTCTGATTTTCTCTATCCGCCTCCAGTTCCGCATTTTGTGCTAAAAGATTCTCGGCCGCTGTGCGAATATCTTTAGCTTCTTCCTCCAGTTCCCGCATTACCGCCTCCGCCTTTGCCGTCAATGATTCAATAACGGCCTTAGCGACTGCCTGAAGCGCGGTCGTTACGGCCTGGGGGCAAGGTACGGGTTCCATTGCTTGTTCTGATTCTTGGCTTTGCCTCCATGTTAAAAGGTGTTTGGAAAGCGTGGTCTCCGAGCCAGTGTTGCCGAGTCTAACTCGAACCTTGGCGATTGAGGGATGTATCCCGTCTGCTTTTAAAGCCGTTGCCGCCGCCGCTACCTGATCATAAGTGATTCCGATTCTGGTCATGGGTTTCTCCTTTGGTGTGGTTTTGATTGTATGTAGATATTATAATTACTACACTACATGGAGGTTGCTCAGGAAGTAACAAAAAAAGGAGCCCCCGTAAAAGGAGCTCCTAATCGAGAGGAAAGGCAACCAGAGGTGTTTTCTTCCCTCTGACTGGCGATCGTGCCTTAAGAAAAGGCCGATTTATTGGATTGAATCCGCTTCATCCGGCTGAAGAATACTTTTATTCTTATAACAAGATATTATCTAAATTAAGGGATTTATACGGTTGACTTGCTTTTATATAAAAAATCAATCAGTTACACCCAGAGCCGAAAAGATTGACTTTTTGATTACTTTATGCTTCAATACTTAAAGGTACTAGTAATACCCGATGGCGGTCACACGCCCGGTCAGCCGTGTCTTTTTTTTGATGTCCTGAAAACTGGCATGGCCGGGTGTGGACTGAATACAATACCGTTAGGAAATATGTCCGCAGTTCCATTGGCTGTTACTAGCGCCCGGTCTCTTTAATATTGAGGGGCCAACCAGTTAGTTACTGGATGGTGCTTGTGCCAGCATCGTTTTATACCAGATTAGCTTCTCCCTTTATTAATATATTTGCAGTATTATATTTTTGTTTCGATGCTCTTTTCAGTTGATGGGAAGAGCTTTTTATTGCGTTGTCCGTGGGATGAAATAGCATAGACTTAGGAACCCATACCAGAATTATGGAGGTATTTTAAAATGTCCCTTAAAAAATGTCCAGATTGTGGCCATGAAAAAGCGGCTTCGGCTCCTAGTTGTACAAACTGTGGAAGCACGAAAGGATCTCCCATTCACCCTGTTGTAAAAATTATAATCATTCTAGTTATTTGCAGTGTTGTTATATGGGTGGGTTCATTATTGGTCAGCCGCCATAAAGAAAAACAGGAAGAACAAATGATAAAAGATCACATACTGCAAATGGAACGGGAAATTAATCGCATGATGAGGTAGCCACGCTTATTCCATTTCTAAATCAAAGCCAAATGCAAGGAAGTTGGTAATCCTTCATTGCAAGGCCCAATAAAAAATTATGCTATGTCTGATTTAGAAATGGAATTACTATTCTTGTTTTTTTGGGTTGCCGAAAATGGTCTGAAATACCATAGACTTAGGAACCCATATCAAAATTATGGAGGTACTTTAAAATGTCCCTTAATAAATGTCCGGATTGTGGCCATGAAAAAGCGGGTTCAGCTCCTACTTGTCCAAAATGTGGAAATACGAATTTCACTTTCTTTTTTGTAGGTTTATCTATGAAAATTTGTCTAAATTATTTTGCGATTTTAACAATAGTTTTCTTCATGCTCGTTCCCTCTCTTTCGGCACAAGAGCCCGGCCCGGACCAGTTTGATATAACGGGTTTCAAACTGGGCGTTCTGGGGGGGCCGAAACTTAAAAAAGAAATCGAAACTCAGCCCGAAGGCTACAAATGTTTGGATATAAAGAACACGCAAGATAAGCTTATAGGCTATAGTTGCTATGCCCCGGAAGCGCCAAGCGTTTTATCATATTTAGAACGAGAAGATACACAAATAATGTATCAGAAAGTCTTTCTGCAAATGATTTTCTTATTTGATGAATATAACTCTACAGTTTGGTTTATTCAAAGGCGGGTAAAGTTAAAAGAGGGAGAACAACCAACACATGTAAATATGGTTGAGGCGGTAAGAAAAAAATATGGGACGCCTATAAGTGGAGGAAACTACCCTACTCCCGAAGCAGAGAGGTGGATTTTTGGCCGCTCCGGGGAAAAAGTGATTGCTGACCAATGGGGTTCAGTTAGCTCTCAATATACGCCGTGCGTGCGATCAGGAGAGAATCAAGTAGGAGTAGCCACTATTGGAACTACATATCATAATAGATACTACACCAATCTTATTATTCCCAGGACATTTGGGGAAGCTTGCGGTGCTTCCCTGACTGCTCAATATAAAACCGAATTAAGCCAGGATGTCCCAAAGGAACACCGGTTGGTTTCATTATTTACCCTAACTTTGTATGACGGTAGAGAGCAACATGACCGATTGGTAGCAGAGAATGCCCGAGAGGCGGCCCGAATCAAAAAAGAAAAAGAAATTGAATTGGAAAGAAGCAGATCTGTACCCGCGCCAAGCTTCTGACTATTTCCATTTATTCGTTTATAGCCACCGCGTTTTTAGACTCGAGGACTCCAGCCAACCCGCAGCCTGGTAATTTGCCCGGGAATAAGGATGAAGTAAAATGAAATTAAACGGATGGGAATACTTGTTTTTTTTAATGACAGTCTTCATTTTTCTCAACATTTACATGCTCGTCCCCCCCCTTTCAGCCCAAGAACCAAGTTCGGAGCAAATGGATATAGAGGGTTTCAAACTGGGCGTTCTGGGAGGGCCGAAACTTAAGAAGGAAATCGAAGCTAAAGGCTACAAATGCTTGGACATATGGAACCGTAATGCGCCTAAGAATCCTTACTACCTTATGGGCTATAGTTGCTATGCCCCTGTGGCGCCAAGCGAGTTAGGTGCGAATAGAAATGAAGATATGATAATAATGGCCCGGCAAGTCCTTCAGCAAATGTTCTTTTTATTTGATGAAGATAGTTATAGAGTTTGGTACATTAACAAGCGAGAAAAATTAGAAGAGGGAAAACAACCAACACTTGCAACTATAGTTAAGGCGTTGATAGAAAAATATGGTACGCCAACATATACAGGGGAGACTGCTAATAGTTGGTTTTTTGACCGCTCTGGACAAAAAGTGACTCCGCCTTCTGATCCTAAATATAACCATTGCGGCGGTGGAAGATGGGATAGAATGTATACGGTATCCGGTATAGTTAATGATGCTATAAAAGGTCCTCTTGTTTTTCCCACTTATCCCGATAATTTAGACTACATTGCTTGCGGCGTTATCCTGAGTGCGAGTTATTCAACTATTGCTTCAAAAAGCGGTAGTACCTCACAAGAGGACCGGTTGGTCCCGATGGTAAGCCTTAATTTGTATGACGGCAGAGCTCAACAAGATCGAGTGGCAGCGAAGAAAGCCCAAGAAATAAAGGAAAAAGAAGCTGAAATGG
>Ga0099364_10015091_pt1 | contig 10211 bp, 6 predicted proteins | sample TergutTh196P3_FD_73070 | JGI IMG/M metagenome (GOLD analysis project Ga0099364, IMG submission 73070) | Microcerotermes parvus P3 segment gut microbial communities from Pointe-Noire, Republic of the Congo - Th196 P3 | ecosystem: Host-associated > Arthropoda: Insects > Digestive system > Gut ...
ATCTACGTTGTTACATTTAGCCCTTTCAGCCCTCGCGGCTCGCGGGGACGCTCGCCCTCCATTTGCACGAGGGCTTTCAGCCCTGTTGCCGAATATAACAACGTCAAGTTAAAACACTATAATATCCATAAGGGCTTCGCCCTACCGTACCAACGTCAAGTTAAAATACTATAGAATGCACAATGGACAGGATGGTCTCTTGTATCCTTTGTGTCTATTGTGAAAACCATTGTGTCCATTGTGGTTAAAATCGGAAAACAATGTTGCTCGTTTCACACAGAGCCACAGAGGTTACACAGAGGATTCCTTTTTGCTTTCTCTGTGTAAACTCTATGGCTCTGTGTGAAACAATAAGGAGAACAGAATGTAACAACGACAAATTAAAACACTATAGAAGAGAACGCAAAAAAAAAAATCATGGCATCCCCTCGGGATGCCTCTTTTAGGCGCATCCCGTGCCCCATCGGTCGCACCTGCGCCGATGGGGGTCCCTTTTCCTGTGGACATGGGGGAAGGATGTTTTTCTACCGAGAGACACATCCCTAACGGGATGTAAGAATGGAACACGTTTAAAGTTAATTCACTATAACATTCGGCAACACGCGTTTGTTTTTTTTTGTTTTTTTTTATTTCTTTCATTGACAACTCATCCCTTTATCCGTTAATCTTGTGCGACTTTTTCACCGTCATCGGGGCGTAGCGCAGCCTGGTAGCGCGTTTGCTTGGGGTGCAAAAGGTCTCGGGTTCAACTCCCGACGCCCCGACCATTTTCCTTGATTCATAAAATGACGGGTGATCCATCGTTTAAATGCGGCGGCACGCCAGCGCGTGCCGCCTCGCGTTCACATCCCGCCAGCAATGCTGAGGAGTTGGCCGTAGATGAGGGCGCAACGCAGTTCGGTCTGGTGGAGGTATTCGGAGGCGGAGAGACGGGTGTCGGAAAGTTTGTAGAAGGTCTCCGCGTCGGGGATCGCCTCGCGTACGGGCTCGGGGAGGGAGTCGAGGGCGGCACGGTAATCACCCCAAAGCTCGATTGTCTCGCGTAGGTCGGCGAGGCGTCCCGCGAGTTCACTGCGGACGCGCTGGCGGATGCCTTCCGCCCGCAAGGTTGCCGCATCCATCTGGGCGGTCGCCATTTTCGTTTCGGAGTTCATCCATGCGAACAACGGGATGTTCAGCGCGAGCCGTAGGCGCAGGTCGTTTGCGTCGGAGGAGTCGCGCGTGGTGTAGCCCGCCTGGACAAACGAGAACCAGGGGATCTGGCGCGCCTTGGCAGTGTCGAGCGTGGCGCGGGCCTTCTCGTATGCGGCTTGGGCGGCGGCAAGTTCAGCGGAGCAGGAGAATGCGGTTTCGACAAGTGCCCGCTCGTCCTCGAATGTGTCCAGCACGGCTTGCCAGTCGGGGGGGGTGGGGTCAAGCGTCAACTGCCCGCCGGGGATTTGGGTCAGCGCCTGGAGGCTCCTGCGGGCGGTTTGCGCGGCAAGCCGCCTCTGCTGGATGGACGCCTTGAGGCGCAGGCGCTGGAGGTCAATCGACAGCACGTCCGCCTGTGTCGCGACATGCGCGTCCAGGCGCGTCTTCATGTGCGCGGCCCAGTCGGACAACACGCGCTCGCGCTCGCGCAACACCGCCAACATGCGCTCTTCCGACAGGACCTCTTGGACAAGCTCATAGACCGTCAGCGCGATTTCCCGTTTCAGCATCTCTGCGCCGGCCTCTGTCTCGCGCCGTGCGGCCTCCCCTGTGCGGAGGAGGTGTCTGTTCACAAACGGGTTGGGGGTGTAGAGACGGATGGCCCCCCCGTAGCGGTCATCGTCCGCATCACGGTCGGTATAGTCGAGCGTCAGCCGGGGATCCTGGAGATCGGTCTTCGACTTGTAGCGCAAGTATTCCGCGTGAGCCTCGGCGAGGATGGCGGCGTGGTCGGGGTTCGCGGCGACCGCGTGAGCCACGAGGTGCTGCCAGGTGTACCCCCCCTCGGGCATGGGCGGCAGTGCTGTGGGGGGGGGGTGGGATGATTGGGCGCGCCGCTCCGAGACCGCCGGGGGGGGGGCAGGCGTGCGCGTGGCGCAACCGCCGAGCAACACTGCGAGCAACAGGCCAGGCACACACAAGGACGGAAAAGAACAAGGACGAAAGGAGGTCCCCCTCCCCCCTGTCAGTAATAACGTTACACTTTTCCCCACCGATCTTTCTCGTCCTAACATGTTTAAAACAATTAAGTATGGCGGGGATCCGAAGGGAACGCAAGCGCAAAGTTCAAAAAGTTGATAAAACTTGCCCTCTAACCGCTATAGTATTTTAACTTGACGTTGGTACAGTAGGGCGAAGCCCTTATGGATATTAGCGGGCAACGCCCTATGAAACGGAGCGCAAAAATATCCCCGCGCTGCCCTGAAAGGGCTACACATATTAGCGTAAGGCAACGCCCTACGTTTTTGCGTGAGCTCTTGCTCCCCTTGGGTCGCCCCAGCACCACCCCCTCCGCACGTTTACGGGCAAGGGCTTCTTTGGTTCCCACATAGTCCCGCAGGGACAGCACTTTATTAACCGTAGGCTTTAGCCTACGGCAGGAAAACGCTTCCGATAAGTCTCGCAGGGACGACACGCTACACGCTACAAAAGTGCCGTCCCTGCGGGACTTGGAAGAGGGTAGCCACTGCATCCGTAGGTTGAAACCTACGGTTAATAAAGTGCTGTCCCATGCGGGACGGGATACACTATTTCAGAAAATACTCTAACATGCTCTAACGATGTGCGTTGAGAAAAGCTGTGACGGTGAGGCGGTGGACGTTCAACAGGCGACCGATGGCACTGATGGAAATCTTATGGGCAAGGAGATTCTGGATTTCCGCCTCGCGCCCCGTCAGTTTTTTGCGTGAGCTCTTGCTCCCCTTGGGTCGCCCCAGCACCACCCCCTCCGCACGTTTTCGGGCAAGGGCTTCCTTGGTTTCCACATAGTCCCGCCGGGACAGCACTTTATTAACCGTAGGCTTTAGCCTACGGCAGGAAAACGCTCCCGATAAGTCTCGCAGGGACGACACGCTACACGTTACAAAAGTGCCGTCCCTGCGGGAAATGGAAAGATTAAAAACCTCCACTATACATACGGCAAATTTGATTTAATAATCTGTTCGCTTGTTATATTAAATCCAGACAATCGGAAAAAACAAATCAAATCTTCTGGGGTTATCATACATTTTGGACCTAACACAATTTCTGTAATAAAATTATCTACTATGGGTATTTCATAACATATTCTTAATTGGTTTTGTTTAAAATAATAACTCATTTTTAAATTCGCATTTTCATCGGGAACAAAAACTAATCTCCATTCCCTTTCCTCTTCAAAGGCAGGATGTTTAAATACGGGAAGTATGTTATATACCCAGCTTCTAATCGTCTTTTGATCCATCACATATTTGGCAATACTTTCCGTTATACAAGACATTTGAATGTTAGCATGATATATTGCTTGTCTTAAATATACATTATGTATTTCCAACTTAGAAAGAATATCTTTATTAAAACCTATGGCTATGCCACGCCCATCGTCACCATATCCTCGCCATTGTCCAAGATGATCTCTCGCCATAGAAAAACAAGTAATATATGTTCGGAAAACATTTTTTTCAAGATCGTCACATAAGTGGTCAAACAAATCTTCTACAACGGCAAGGCAGGTGTTGGAATTTATTATTTCAGAAGGCATAGAACTAACATTCTCTTTGCACCATGATAAAAATGATGGGAACACAGAGCCCCTATTTTCCATGCTTGAAAATTCATTTATTTGTTTGTTGAACGTTTCGAGCATTTGTTCTTTTGAAATAACGTTTTTGCTATTGGTTATCATCTCATAAACTACCTGTCGTAATACGTTTAGTGTCCACCCCATTTCCATTGAGTCGTTTGAAGATCTGCAATTCGTCAACCACAAACACTTACTTCGAATAATCTTCATCACTGAATCAATGTTACAATAATGATAAAGAGTATCATTAGTTGGTGATGGTTTTTCTGCCGGATTATTGCCCAACCGCTCTTTACTTCGTTTTTCTTCCTCAGTTTTGATTCCGTCGGGGATAGGAACGGAGTGCGGACATTCTTGTCCGCATTGTGCTTCGGGCGGACAAGAATGTCCGCACTCCGTTCTTGTTTTCGTTGGTTTTTGCGGACAGGAATTCCCCTGAAGGGGCGCATATAGTCCGCACTCCGTTCCACACTCCTGCCATAACAGGAATCCGTCTTTCAGTCCAGCTTTTTCCGGATTATCTCTGATATAGAGTGCATAGGTATGGAAGTGCGGTTCGTTGCGAACAAGCCTGTCCCAAAATTCAGCTTGCCAGAGCGTCCCCTGTGTCTTCATCCGTTTGTTGATTTCACGGGCGGTGAATCCCTTCCATGATTTCAGGATGTCGGCAATCGTATGTCCTTCATACGGACGGAAAAGCACATGTACATGGTTCGGCATGACCACAAATGTGGCGAGGTCGTAACGTTCCCCGTTGAAGTGAAGTAACGCATTGGAAACAATTTGTGCGTTTTCTGTGTCCTTCAAAAGGCATGAGCCAACCCCTTTGTCCAACCATTTTTCAATGTGATGTGTAAACCGTTGGTGATATTCTTCCGTTGTCGCCTCGTCCCATGGTTCGGGGTGTAGCCGGAGCCAGTGCTGTTTCTCTTCCGTCCATTGCCTAAGTGTCTCGGCAGGTATTGAGTCTGCCAAACGCCATGTCACAAAACACCAGACTTGCCCTTGTTGCCAATGCGGTAAATGATACCGTTTGCGCATATCAATGTCCGTGTATGGCGAGAAGAAACCGGAGTGTGGGTTTTCCGATCCACGATTGAACGGAGTGCGAACCATATGCGCCCCTTCAGGGGAATTCTTGTCCGCTGGCGGGTTGGAAAACCCGCACTCCGTTGGTTTTTGCGGACAAGAATGTCCGCACTCCGTTAGCTTTTCCATTATTTCCCCCCCACGATTTTGATTTCCTCTTCCGTCAATCCGTACAACCCGTAAACCAATGTGTCAATCTGCTGTTCCAAATCTGAAGTGTCGGCTTGCGGGTTGGATTTTTTGGCGGAAAGAATTTTCTCTACTAACGATACGATAGGTCCTTGTTGAGATAGAGATATATCGGGAATAGGAATCTGACCAAAATATTTCCAAATAAGTTGATAGCCGTTTTGTATTTGAGTGCAATATTTGCGAATCAACCACCAGCCCATTTTTGAATTTAGGATTGCCAACAACACTTTGTTGTCCGTTGGAATAAACCACATTGAGTTGTTGCAGAACAATCCTTGTTCATCAAATATAAAACAGGGCTTCACTTGAAATGCCTGATACATTATTTTAGGTTTAGAAAAACTGTTGTAATAATCGCAAGCTCTCAATTCCCACCAATAATCTCCCTTGTCTGTGCGTTTCTTGCCCTTACTCGCAAATGGTTTTAACCATTTAGATATTGATGGATATGTGTTAGATATCCAATCCCAAGCGTCTGATTCACTAAGAGAACACGTCCTCTTGTTTGTAAATCCTTTTTCAAAGAGTATCAAATAGTTGCTTTCATTGGCTTTATCATATCTTTTTACATCTCTACCTTGTAGAAATGGTTTTATCAACTTTTCGGCTTTGGGGTCTTCCGATACTATTTGATTCTTTGTTTCACGGGTTATCAAAAATGCTTCTGTAAGAGCAGTTTTAATACCGTAATTAGCCTCTCCATTTACAAATTTTTCGAGCGTCACATTTTTCTTTTTCAGACGTTCAAGAAGTCGGCTGTCTTGTTGTGAAGATATTACCCATGTTTCTCCGCTGAATTGATTCGTATTGAATATCTCTGCTGTTTGGGCAACATTGCCATTAAAATCCTTAACATTGAGAGTCTTCAAAACTGAAACCAAAAATTCATTCTTTGGGTTGGCATTTCGAGCTAAGAATATACAGGGGTAAGTTGTTGCGTTTGTAAAAATTTGAATGTCGCCAAAATCAATCAACTGGAAAAGTTCTTTTGTAAGCAAATATTCCCTTAACAATTTTCCGTATCCAGTCTGCATCCATTTATTAGGCATGATATACGAAATAAAACCTCCGTTGTGCAATAAAGAAAAACCTCTTTCTACAAAAATCTGATACAAATCGCCACGCTTATCATACGTCTGATAATTCATTTTCGCCAGTTTTAGGGACATTTCTCGTATGCTTTCTAATCGTACATACGGCGGATTTCCAATTACCATATCGAATCCAACAAAGTTACCGCTATCGTCCAGTATTTCTGGAAACTCAAAACTCCACTCAAACGCATTGGAATAGGTAGTTTTTAGTTTTTGCTCGTAGCTCCTTTTCAACTGGGAGTATTCCGTTGCCAGTCGTTTCTGTTCCTGTTCCCATGATTCGCGCTCTTCTTCAACGCTGATTGAGAAAAACCTTTCTTTCAGTTTGGCTTCTAGTCCCATCAGCCGTTGGTAGTCTTTGTCACGGGTATCGTTGATTTGGCTGAAAGTGGCTTTAATCTCCGCGATTTTGCCGCAGATTATTTTTTTTGCGGCTTTGTTGTTCGTGGATTTGTAAAGCCTGACTTGGGATTTATATTGCCCTGTGGCGTCGCGTAACTTTTGCTGCATTAAGGCGGGCAGTTTCCTGTAATCGCCATGCACGTCAAACCGGCTAATCAGGGAGTTGCCGCATTTAATGTTGATGTCAATGTTGGGGAGGGTTTCCAGTTCGTTGGTGCCTGTACGGTAATAGGCGTGTTTCAGCAGTTCAATCCATAAGCGGAGCTGGCAGATTTTTACGGAGTTGGGGTTGATGTCCACACCGAACAGACAGTTCTCGATGAGGATTTGTTTTTCTCGGAAAAAGGTTTCCTGTACGCGCTGGCTTTCGGTGTCTTTGGGGTTGTAGGCGAAATACTCGCCTTCATTGTCGGCAACAATCAGCTCGTCGTTCGCGACAGCGACGCGGTAGCTTTTGAGCCTTTTGCCGTTCTTGTCCGCCAAGATACCCAGTTCCGACTTCAGGTAAATCATCTCGTTCAGGGCGGAGACAAGGAAATGCCCTGAGCCGACGGATGGGTCGCAGATGCGTACCGAGTTGAAGATGGCATTGGCTTCGGGAATGTCCTCTATCTTGTTATAGAGGTCTTCGATGGTCTGGCACTTCCAGCCTTTGGCTTCGTTGAATTTCTGGATGACGGCGCGCCCGATGGCTTCGCGGCACATATACATGGTGATGAAGGAGGGCGTGAAGAATGAGCCGTCTTTGTAGCCGTTGATTTTCTCGAAAATCAAACCCAGCACGGAAGCGGAAATCAGCGGCTTGTTTTCTTCCTGAATGTCCTCCGAGCCTTCACTGCTAAAATCGTAGGCGTCCAGAAACCGCAAGAGGTATTCCAGCGGACGGATACCGGACATCTGCGGTGCGTCCTTGCCGTGCAAAATTGATTTGGCGTGCAACGCAATCTGAATATCGTTTTGCAGGTTGTCAATATCGATTGTTTTATCCTCGACATCCGTCCTCTCAAACAGCGAACTGTTGAGGTACGGGACATCTGCAAACTTGCTTTTAAGGCTTTCTTTCCGTTCGTCCTCTTTACAGGCGAGAACAGCAAAGAACAGCATATTCAAATCACTGTAGCCGCTTATTTTCCCTGGCGACAGGAACGCGTAATCGCTGTTCCCTTTGTGGTATCTCACAATCTGAGACTCGAGCAGTTTCAAAAACAAAATGCGGTTAATCCATGTGATCGCCAAGTCGAGCGCGACGCCAAAGAGTTGCTCCTCTTCCGTTTTGCCGAATTGCTCCGCAGGCAGGTTGCCCAATTTGTTTTTGAGTTTAATCTGGTCGATCGCGTTTTCGAGGAGCGAGCCATCGTCGCGTTCCTTTTCTTTTTTGCGCCGGATAAATTTCTGCTGCCCCTCTTTCACCTCTTCCAGCCCGATAATATGCAGCAGCTCCGCATAAAACGCTTTGTTCAACTGGTTGTTGTCGTTGGCGAAAGGCAGCTTCAACAATTGCACTGGAGACAGGAACTTATAAAGCGCAATCAATTTCCTGTCATGCTCTTTGTCTGCCTTGCGGAGGACATCCTCATACTCGCGGACATCGAGATGGATGCAGGGGATTTCAGCTTGGCGTTTTCGTATCTCTGGCGACGCGATTTCCTTGTAGAAGAAATCAGTGCTTGTCCCTGATAATTTCCCTGCCTGAAACTGCTCAAAGCGGTCGAGCAAGGCTTTGTCCTGATAAAACAGTTTTTCAAAATCCTGTGCGTCAAAGACGAACCATTCATAAACATTGGTGATCATCAGGTAGCGGAGCTCAAAATTCTTTCCCGTCTTGCGTTCCTGCAAATAATACAGCACCAGTTCCTGAAACGATTTGACGTCCAGATTGTCATGCGTCACCATTTCCGTTTTATTGGTAGGTCTTTTGACCTCAATCAATACCCCGACGGAGGATGCCGCATCCTTGCCGTTATGAATGACCAAATCATTCTTCCCTTTGGTGTTGATATAATAGTTGTCCCTGTAATAAACGGGATTCAGGAAATCTGTTATCAGGTTTTTGTGGAACTCTTCACTTTCCTTCGGGTTGATGCGGTCCAGTAAAGCGACCAGCTCTTTTTTGAAAAGCTCAATCTCTTTCCGTTCCGGCTTTTGTTTCAGAAAGCCGGGGTTCAACGCTTGTTTGATTGTCTTTGTGAAAGGTCTCTTATTCATCTTGATCGTCTCCTGTTTTTTTTGAGGACGGATGTCGCCCAGATACGGAACTGCGTGGCGCGCTTGGAGTTCACGCGGTAACCGACGGCGATAATGGCGTCAAGGTTGTAGTACTTGATGAGGCGGGACACCTCCCGGCTGCCTTCTTGGCGAACTACCGAGAAATCCTCGACAGTTGCTTCTTTTTGAAGTTCCCCCGTTTCGTAAATGCCCTTCAGGTGCAAAGAAACATTATCCGATGTGCAATCGAACAGCTCCGCCATCGCCGCCTGTGTCAGCCAGACGGTCTCGTCTTCGAGACGGACATTAACACGTAATGCGCCGTCATCGGCTTGGAAGAATACAAATTGAGATTCGTTGTCGGCACTCATTTTTTCGCCTTTATGGTTTTGATTCCCTCTGTCACAACCCCATGTCTTCGTTGACGACGAGGACGTGGGTGTCGGTGAAGCGGGGGCGGCGGTCGAGGACGGTGGTGACGCGGCAGATGCGCTCGGGGGAGTCGCAGTCGGTGCAGATACCCGTCACGGCGCAGGGGGTCTGCTTGCCGAGGCGCATGGCGTTGGGGGGGGAGGCCAACGCCTTGACTCGGGCGAGCGCGTCGCAAACATCCCCCTCGACGAGCTTGTTGCGCCCGGCGACAATAATGACCTTGGCGGGGCCGAAGATCATGGCGCCGACGCGGTTGCCGTTGCCGTCAATGTTGACCAGAATGCCGTCGAGGGTGAGCGCGTTGGTGCCGGTGAGGAAGAGGTCGCAGGTGAGCTGGCGGCGCATGATGTCCATGCGCTGCTCGGGGGAGAGGTCGGGGAGGCCGTGGTTGAGGATTTCCTTTCCGGCGTCGAGGAGGGGGGTGGTGAGCTTGAGGTCGGCGACGGAGAGGGACCCCCCGAAGCCGACGTTCGCCGCGCCCTCGGCGTGTTTGAGGATGTAGTCCGCGGCCTCCTGCGCGGTGGCGCAGTAGACGGCGGTGAAGCCGCGCCCGGCGAGCGCGCCGACGGTCCTGCGGCATTTTTTCTCGGATGTCCAGTTGATGAGTTCGATGGTTCTCGGTTGCATGAATCCTCCTAATTTTTAAGCGGTTAAACGCAGGATATTGTGGCGGGAACGCAGTGGAAAAGCAAGTGCAATGTTTAATTGCGGGCAAATTCACAGGCAAATTTGAGCAAATATTTTCGGGATTGCCAAACCTAGCCGCTCGTCACTTCCCACGAATCACTTCCCCGCCCGTACTGGTATCCCTGCCGCAGCGCTTCCCGAAAGGCCTCTGCGGTCCGGCCTTGCACAAGGAGTGTCTCATGCCCCCGTTGCGCGAGCGCGTCCGCGAGATGCGGGTGGCGGAGCAAGTGCAGGATACCTTGCGCCAGCGCCTCGTGCCCCCCCCCAGTCACCAGCGCGTTGTGGTTCGAAAAGACAACCTTCGAGTACCCCCCCTCCATCAGCACGATCGGCTTCGACGCCTGGAGGTAGTCCAG
>Ga0099364_10015092_pt1 | contig 10210 bp, 2 predicted proteins | sample TergutTh196P3_FD_73070 | JGI IMG/M metagenome (GOLD analysis project Ga0099364, IMG submission 73070) | Microcerotermes parvus P3 segment gut microbial communities from Pointe-Noire, Republic of the Congo - Th196 P3 | ecosystem: Host-associated > Arthropoda: Insects > Digestive system > Gut ...
GCCGGGCCCACTCCATCGCGCGTAGTATGTGACATCTTCGTATATTCGTGTATGCGTGGTAAGCTGAGTGCCGCCGGAGATTGCGGTAAACCATCCGACGAAAGTGTATCCATCATCGCGCGTGGGTGGCACCGGCAGCGTAATTGTACCGCCGTAACTCGTAGTCAATGAAGATGGTGTCGCGCTTGTGCCGCCGTTAAGGTCAAAATCGACTGTGGGATTTGCTCTCCAACGAGCGTATACTGTGATGTCATAGTTGACGATGGTCGCGGCAGTAATCTCGTTTCCGCCCGCTTCGGCAGCAGTGTCAAACCAACCGATGAATGTGTATGCCGCACGTGTGGGCGGTTCCGGCAGCGTAATCGTATCGCCGGGCATAAATAATATCGAAGTAGGTGAAGCGAGTACTCCGTCATTTAGGTCAAAGTCTACAGTGATCGGGTCTACATCCGAAGCGGGCACGACTACCAAAGATGTCATGGAGGCTTCTACTTGGTTGGCGCCGGTTCCATGCCTGACCGTCACGGTATACTCGACTTCCTCGGTCGTCACCCCTCTGGTAATAGTCTGCCCATCATCGGATATCGCGGCGGTATTGCTTGATGATTTGACAACGGTGTAGTCGGGCAGCACAAATGATCTTGTGTTAATCGGTGTCTCCATTATCGCAACGCCCGGAATGTCGGCGGTTATGTAGTCAAGCAGCGCTTGCGCCCCTTCGCGGCGTGTGTCGGGATGGCGCAGCAGCCTCTCATAGTCGGCTGTCTGGACGGAGATGTATTCGATGTAGAAATCTTGATCCGCAGTACCGACAGCCGACTTGGACGCCATGATGCCGAATTTCACATCCCTGAGCACGGGCCCTACGGCAAATTGCGGCTCGTTGGCCGATGCTTCAACCATAGGCCCGAAACGCCCGTTGCCGAGGATGTAAGTTTGTCCGTCGTTTGAGACTGTTACTTGATAATTGTTGCCGCCCTTTTCGAGGATGAGGTATATAGACCTGTTTGTGCCCGGAGCTTGGGGGGTAACGCCGTTGCGGAGATTGCGGTGCCGGCCGTTGATCATGAGACCGGCATTCATAGTTAGGTTAGCTGTGCCTGTGTTTGCCTGAAGACGGAGATCTACGTAGTTATCCTCGTCTTCGAAAGCGTAGATGCCAAGCTCGGATGTGTTTGCGGCTTGCGGCACATAAACCTTCACGACTATCTTCCAGTCGCCCGCCGCGGGGATAGTGAACATATTGCTGAGATTGGTAAATTGCCTAGCTTGCCAGATATTAGTGCCACTGGGATTGGTTTGCCGCTGGACTCCGACGGTGGATGTGGTGAGCTTGAGCCCGCGGCCGGGCACAATATCCCATTTATCCGGATCTTCGTTTATAAAGTCGTAGTCGATGCCTTTAGTCCCGTCTATCTTGCCGTTTACGAAATTATAGCTCACAACGGGGTTTCTGAAATGTACGTTATATGTCACGCTTTCGCTGCCCGCGCTTATCCTAACCGTAGCTGTACCCGGAATGGATCCCGCTTGTGTCACCACTCCCGTATATCTGGAGTCCGGCAAGCTCACGGCGACTTGCGGCACTGCGGTAGTGCCCACGGGATAGCTGATTGAATAATTGTATTTGTCTCTGGTGAAGCGCTCAAGCCTATCGCCGTCTACGGTGATGACGCCTGTCCAAGGCAAGAAGTCCGATACGCTGTATGGTATGCTCTTGGTAAAGCCGCCATATTCGACTGTGATTAGACCCTTACCTATTGATGTGGCGGTAATCTTGCCCGCTGAGTATTCCGCGTGACCGCCTGTGAGAGTCACTGTCGCAAATCCGGTAACGTTTGTCGTGGGGCCGGTGGCGTTTATCGCACGCACTGTGAGGTCTACTGTGCCGCCGTTTATGAGACTGAAACGGTCAAATGTAGCGATATCAAACGTGATGCCAACGGGAGTTCCCGGACTCGGATTCGCGACCTGCCTGAACTCAAACCCGTTAAAATCGCAGATTTGATCCCCGGTCAGCCCATCCGGATCAGTCGGCTCGGTCGCATGCGTCCTGAACACAAAGTATATGGAATACTTGCCATTGAGCGCGTCAAGCGCGGGCACGGCTATGGTCTCGGTCCTTGCATTTTCTCGACCCGTAGCCCATGTACCGTTGACCGGAATCGTGCCGATGAGCGTACCATTCTCCGGTCTCAGGAGGGCCCCTTCGGGAGCGCAATACACGTCTATGAAACCGTCATTGCCCTTGGGGACTATCTCCACTTCGAGCTGCGTGTGTGACCCACTCGCGGGGGCGTTCGTGCCGCCAAATTTGAAGTATTTCCAGCCTACTACCGTGCCGTCCCTTATAGTCACCACGGGGGCGACGTCGTCCCTGCCGAGGGCGGGGGCGGGGCCGCTGCGGTCAGGCAGGATGCGCCTGTCGTGGTCTATCCAGCTGCCGTTCGTGTAATGGCAGGTGGTGCCGGCGGGGTATTTGAGATATGGGTTCAGCCCATCCTTGTTGAGACCCATCGAGGTAATGTAACCCTCTTCGATGATAACGGCGCCGGTGGCCACATCCAGCCTGATGTCCATGGCTTCAATAGCGGCGTTTCTTGAATTCCAGCCGTGACCCGTAGGCCTGTGGTAACTCATGAACCAAGTGTCGTTTATCAGCACCATCTGGCCGTGGTGGTTATGCATCTGGAAACCCGTAGTGCCGTAATTGGGGTCGTCAGCGTATTCCCCCACGGGGTCGAGGGCTATCCCGCCGTATGTGAACGGGCCGAGCGGATTATCGGAATAGGCATATGCCAGCTGCGCGGCCGCCCAATAAGTGCCGTCTGTGGGCGAACCCCTGCGCTGGTAAGTGTAGACATATTTTGAAGTATGGTTCGGGTTAGCCGGGTCTTCTTGCATGAATGGGATAGGCAGGCCAGTGTCTTGGTAGAACCAGACCCTGCGTATTTGCGGCGCTTCATAGAACCGGAAACCGTCGTGGTCGATGTCGCGGACATCGTCAATGCCGCTCGGGATGAGCTTAGTCCTAGAACTGCCGGGGTTTACAGCTATACCATGGGGTAGCATGGGTATATAGCCCAAGTGCCGCTCTAGGTAAGTCTGCTCGACAGGGGTTGCGTCGAGCTCTGTGACGAACCCGCCGGCGGTCATGTTAGAGTCTATCGGGCCGTGCATAAATATGCGGTCTTCATATTTGTCATAATACACGCCGGGGTCGCTGTCGCCGCCGGAGCCGGTGAAACCAGTGCCCGCCAAATTCCAATTGGCTACCTTGCCGGTATAGGGACCTTCGGGCCGGTCTGATATCGCTACTGTGTTTGTAGTGGATCCGGAGCCGCCTTGGGGGTAAGGATAGAAGTAATACCAAGGCTTGCCGTCAGAATCTTCATAAACCATAAGGTCAGGCGCGTAAAGGTTATGACCTCGTCTATTGGAGTCTAAATAACCGCCGTTATAATTGTATACGTTTTCAAAACTCACGCCGTGGTATGTCCAGTCATTCAAGTCTTCAAGCGGCGCAGACCACATCACCATATCAGAGCCGCAATAGGCGCTAAACGTAGTGTCATGCGAGCCTGTGAAGTATAGGCGGTATTGACCGGGTTTGTCCGGGTCTTCCGCGACGATGGGAACGGTATCGGGTATGAAATTCCACATCGGGAATATCGGGTTACCCAAGCTGCGGTAGCGGCTCTCGCGGGGCAGGACGCTCATCTCTACCGAAGTTTCATTGAGCACGCCCAGCTCGGCACAGACTATGGCGTATGTGATCTTATACACGCCCGGCTCTGCGGCCATGAAGAAAAATTCTTGAGATGCGATCGTGTTGGAGCTTAGGTCAATCCCTTCTTCCGGACCGTAATAGCCTGTGTAGCCGAGGGATGTGAGCGAGGCTGCAAGGTCGGTGTTGGTCGCCATATAGTCAAGGTTTCCAAGGACGTTCCACCAGAGAGTGTCGGACGTCGGAGCAGCAGAGAGGCCGTCTGATGTTATGAGGTAAGCGTCGTCCACAGAAGGGATAGTGGTGGGGTCGTTGTACCAACCGCTTACCGCTTCTATCTTGAAAGCCCGCGTGGTGTTAGTGCTACTTGAATAATCAGCACTGTCTTTGTTAAACGAGACTGTGAAGACTGCGGATGAATTATGCGCCAGGCCGGTGTCGTCCCTGTGGTGCTGTGCAAGACCCCGCGTGAGTAGAGGGTTTAAGCTGCTGAGCGTGGCGAGCTGCTTCGGGAGTTTCTGGGTCAGGCCGGTGCCGCCGAAGTAGGCGCTGTCTTCAAACTTCGTTGGATAGCCAGAAAAACCAAAAACAGTGCTACTAATGTTGTTGTAGGCGCCGGGTCGCGGCTTGCGGGCTATAGAGATGGTGCCCATTTCGGCGTTTAAGGGCGCGATGCTAAGTCCGGCATCAAACGGCGCGATGCCGGCCACGATGCCCTCCGGTTCTTCTTCACCTTCATCATCTTCTTCGGGCGCTATCGCCTCACCATCGCCTTCGGGGGCTATCGCCTCACCGCCGCCGTCAGACTCCTCCAACTCAGTCACAGGTCCCTCGCCTTCTTCAAACCCAAGCGCCGGGATCATGGGCATAAGCGAGAGCGTCATAACAATCGCAAGCAGCAGGGAAGTCAGTTTCTTAGTCTTTTTCATGTTTCCTACAATCCTTTCGTAAATAATACTACACGTGACACGGCGGCATTATAAAAAGGTACACTTTTTTATATCGGCTCGTTTTTTATGGTATTTCTTACAAAAACAGCTTGCATTTATACAATAATGTGTTATTATTGTACACAAAGCGTGATTTCAGCGCAGAAAACGACACTATAAAAAAGTGTACCTTTTTATAGCTTATACTTTGCCACTCGCAGCACGATACTCCCGCAAACGATTGTAGAATGTAGCTTCTTTTAAGCCTGTCTGCGTCAAGACATCGGAAATATGCACTTCTCCTCGCTCCCACCGTTTCACGATTGCCCCGAAGTTTTCAGGGGGCTTTTTTATAGGGCGGCCAAAACGAATGCCCCGCGCTTTGGCGGCAGCTATCCCTTCGGCTTGGCGCTGCAAAGTGTAGCCACGCTCCAACTCCGCTACTGCCCCGAAAACTGTCAGCATGAACTTTCCCGTAGGCGTAGATGTGTCTATGTGTTCCTTCTGACTGACGAACTCCACACCCTTCACCGTGAGTTTGTCAATTAGATCAAGTAAATCCTTTGCGTTCCGGGCAAATCGGCTGACTGATTCAACTATAATGGTGTCGCTGCGTTGCACTGTCGCAAGCAGTTTTTGCAATCCCGGACGTGCCGTGTTCTTTCCGCTCAGTTTATCAATGAAGATATTCTGCTGCGGTATTTTCAACACTTCCATTGCATCGAGTTGCCTGTTTTCATTCTGGTCTGTCGAACTTACGCGAACGTACCCATAGGTAGCCATGTTTATCACACTCCTTTTCCGTCAATGCGGGGGCAGATGAACTTCACGTATTCAGGTATATTGCATTTGCGTGAAAATTGCTGTAGAATTTGTGTATGTGGAAGGAAGGTTATTGTGACGGGATTGGTTTGTTTTTGAGGGTTTGATTTGTTAAACTTAGTTTTTGGGCGTGCCGGGGTGGGGAAGACGGCGGTTGTTATGAATGATATTCGGCGGAAGATGGATGCGGGGGAATCCAATCTTTTGTTGATTGTGCCTGAGCAGTATTCGCATGATGCTGAGAGACAGCTTTGCGCCGTTTGTGGTGACAAGCTGTCTTTGTATGGTGAGGTATTGAGTTTTACGCGGCTTTGCTCGCTTGTGTTTTCCGAGCTAGGGTGTGCGCCCACTCGATATCTTGATGCCGGAGGGCAGATGATAGTTATGCACAGGGCACTTGAGTCGGTTGCCTCAAAACTGAAAGTATATGGCAGAAAAGGCTTAAGGATAGAACTGCTGAAGAGCTTGCTTGGAACGATCAAAGAGTTTAAGGTTCACAACATTTCGGCGGATTCGCTCATGCTGGCCTCAGAGCGGGCAAAGGGTACTCTCGCGGATAAACTGTATGATTTCGCGCTTGTTTATTCGGCTTATGAAGGGCTTTTAGTCAAGCATGGCAAAGACCCGATGGATAGATTGACATTACTTGCGGAAGTGATTGCCGACAGCAACCTTGCTTCAAGCGGATATTTTTATTTTGACGGATTTAATGATTTTACAATGCAGGAAATGAATATCATCGAAGAACTCTTGCGAAAAAACGCTCATTTGACTGTCTGCCTTACATATGACAGTGAAGATTCCGGTGAGATTTTTGAGCTGCCGCGTAAAACCGCAAACAGGCTTAAACGACTGGCGGAGAAATACGCGGTTGAGGTCAGAACCCGAAATATAGGGACGGCGGATTGCCCTGCCCCCGGCTCCGCCCCCACGCAAGAGAGTAATACTAGGGCAGACGAGTTAGTTTTTCTTGAAAAACGGCTTTTCAGCCATAACAAAGCTGAATATCCGAATAAATGTGAAGCTGTCTCTGTTTACGCGGCGCCGTCTGCTTATGCAGAATGTGAATATGCCGCGCATACGGCTCTGGGGCTTGCGCGGTTCGGATATCGTTGGCGTGATATTTCAGTGATGGCAAGGGATTGGGAAGAATATGGCGCGATTTGCGAAAACGTATTTGAGAGATATGGTATTCCGTTTTTTTCGGGCGGCAGAACAGATGTATTGGATAAACCCGCCGCCGCGCTCATCGACTCCGCGCTTGATATCGCTGTTTCCGGTTGGGAATACAAATCAACATTCAGATATCTCAAACTGGGGCTTTCCGAGCTGACAGATGACGATGTCTCTCTGCTCGAAAATTATGTGCTCATGTGGAATATTCGTGGTTTCTTGTGGGAACGCGACTGGACTTTACCAACTTCGGGATATGGCGGCGAAGTAGACCCTCAGCGGCTTGAAAGGCTTAATCAACTGCGGGTACAAGTAATAACCCCTATTTTGCGTCTGCGGCAGGGTATAAAAGGCGTTAGCTCGGTGGGGGAGAAACTGAATGTCCTTTATTCCTTCTTAGATGAGATAGATTTACCGAAACAGCTTGCAAATAAAGCAAAACTGCTCGGAGAGCGTGGTGAGGCCCGGCTTGCGGACGAATATTCACAGCTCTGGAATATTATTGTCAACTCTATGGAGCGGATGTTTGAGGTGTTGAACGATACCGACACGGACGCGGCTGATTTTCGCAAATTGTTGGGTCTTGTCATTTCGCAATATGACATAGGCGTGATACCAACTTCGCTTGACAGGGTATCACTCGGCGGTATGCCAATGAGCCGCAAACGCAATTTGAAATGCCTTATAGTCATTGGCGCGACCGATGAGAGGCTCCCGAAACTTACCAAAACCGGCGGTATATTGTCTGACAGTGAAAAAATGGAATTGGCGGCGATAGGCATCGAAATGCCTATGGGTGTGGAAGATCGAATAATCGCAGAGATGAACATGATTTACTCCACTCTGACATTACCTTCGGAGAGGCTGTTTCTGATGTATCCGACAGATAATGACTCGCATCCGTCTTTTGTGGTCAAAAGGGTAAAATCCTTATTTGGGCTCGAAACGCTCTCCCTGCGCGAAGAAGAATACATGGTTTCAGCCGAGACCCCATATCGTGAACTGCTATTTATTCGCGGCGGAGAGGCAGTTTTTGATCGCGGAAAACTCTCCGAAAAGGCTGTCAGGAGCCTCTATGGCAAAAAAATCTCAATGTCGCCAACACGCGCCGAGAAGTATTACTCATGCCCTTATCACCATTTTATGAATAATGGCCTAAAACTGTCACAACGCCTTACTGCCGGGTTTGACGCTCCGCAAGCAGGTGTATTTATGCATACTGTCCTTGAAGGCATCGCCCGTGAAATCAAGAAGTCGCCGGGATTCAAAAATACGAGTGAGACCCTGTGCCGCGCTTTGACCGCAATGCATATTGAGCTGTATGTCGATAATGTGCTTCAGGGTTTTGAAGGTAAGAACGCGCGGTTTGTTTATCTGTTTAAGAGGTTGGAGGAAAATGTTTCCCGCATCGCGTTTGATATGGTCAATGAGTTAAGAGACTCTGATTTTGAACCTCTGGATTTTGAACTTGATATTTCGGAAATAGGGCTGAGGGGGATCATCGACCGTGTGGACGGTTGGAAACATGGGGGGAAACAATACATCAGGGTAATTGATTACAAAACGGGTAAGAAATCGTTTAGCCTGTCTGATGTTTTATACGGAAAAGATATGCAAATGCTAATTTATCTTTTTGCATTGGCTAAATATGGCGCGGGGAGATATGGTGACAATATCGTTCCGGCAGGTGTGCTGTATGTGCCTGCGCGGGATTTTGTTTTGCAAATGCCGAGAAATTCCACAGATGGGCAAATTGAGAAAAAACGCGCCAATGAGCTCCGGCGCAGAGGGCTTATATTAAATGATTCTGATGTTTTGGATGCAATGGAAAACAGCGATATAAAGAAGTTCCTGCCTGTCAAGCAATCAAAGGACGGCGGCTTAAAAGGCGACAGCTTGGTGAATACGCGGCAAATCGCTTGCTTGAGCGAGCATATCGATATGATGCTGACCCGTGCGGCGGATGAGATATTAAATGGCAGGATCGAGTGTTATCCGTATTATAAAAACGATAATGATAATGCCTGTTTGTATTGTCAATACAAAACGATATGCGGTTTTGACGAAGACTGCGGCGACAAGCGGAATTTTGCAAGGAATATGAGCGCAGGTGAGGTTTGGGAGGAATTAGGAGTTAGGGAATTACGAAATGGATAAGATAAAATATACATCTGAGCAGGAGGCTGCGATAAATTATCGGGGTGGGGCTTTGCTTGTGTCGGCGGCGGCGGGGTCGGGGAAAACTAAGGTGCTTGTGGAGCGGCTGCTCAGTCTTGTTGATGAAAACATCGATATAGACAAATTTCTCGTGATTACTTATACACGCGCAGCGGCGGCGGAGTTACGCGAGAGGATTCTTGAGGAGATATCAGAACGCTTGGCAACTGAGCCTGAAAACAGACGTTTGCGTCGTCAGGCGATACTTTGCCGATGCGCCCATATAGATACGATTCATGGGTTTTGCAAGGATGTATTACGTGAGAACGCGCATTACGCAGGTCTGCCGCCTGATTTCCGTGTCACTGACGAGAGTGAGAGCGCGATAATCAAAACGGAAGTTTTAGAAGATGTGCTGAATGAGGCGTATGAGGCTCTTGAGTTAGGAGTTAATTCCCCTCTGGGGAGGGGTGGACGCGAAGCGGACGGGGTGGTTTCCCCCGCGGAGTTAGGAGTTGCGGGGAGTTTTCGGGAGCTTGTTGATACTTTAGCGGCAGGGCGTGATGATTCGCGGCTTATACGAATCGTACTTGATATTCATGGGAAACTGCAAAGTAATCCGAACCCTCGGGAATGGGCTGAAACTCAAATCAAAAACCTGTCGCTTGAAGGGATTACTGATATTTCGGAGACTTTATGGGGTAAAGAGCTTTTGGGAAAAGCGCTCCGTACGGCGCGGTTTTGGTTGGGGGAAATGAAAGGGCTTAGGGAAGAAACACAGGTTTTTCCTGATTTTGAAGCGGCGTATGGCGCAAGTATTGACGCGACGGTTTTGTCGATTGATATGTTTATCTCCGCATTTGACAGGGGATGGGACGCGGCGAGGGATTTCAGTGTGATTGAGTTCCCGCGAGCGAAAGCTGTCAAAGGTTACGAAATACTCAAAAGCAAACGTGAGCGTTGCAAGGCGGCTTTGAAGAAACTCGCTGAAGAGTTCGCCTGTTCGTCAGATGAGCATTTTCAAGATATGCGGGCGGCGGCACCGGCTATGACAGCATTACTGCGGCTTATTCTTAAGTTTGACAAAACCTATTCGGCTGAAAAACGCAAACGCGGCCTTGCGGATTTTTCTGATTTGGAACATCTGACATTATCATTGCTCATAGACAGTGAGACAGGGGAGAAGACCGAAATCGCGAAGTCAGTATCAAAACGTTTCGCGGAGATTATGGTCGATGAATATCAGGATGTCAATGCCGTACAGGAACTGATTTTTAACGCCGTCTCACAGGATGGCAAAAACATCTTTATGGTAGGGGATGTCAAACAGTCGATTTACCGTTTCCGCCTTGCCGATCCGTCCATATTTTTGGAGAAATACAGGCAGGGGGTTACGGAATTA
>Ga0099364_10015093_pt1 | contig 10210 bp, 7 predicted proteins | sample TergutTh196P3_FD_73070 | JGI IMG/M metagenome (GOLD analysis project Ga0099364, IMG submission 73070) | Microcerotermes parvus P3 segment gut microbial communities from Pointe-Noire, Republic of the Congo - Th196 P3 | ecosystem: Host-associated > Arthropoda: Insects > Digestive system > Gut ...
TTCTAGCATAAGTCATTGTGAAACTCCTTAATAAAGTGTGTCTTTGACACTTTATATCAGGACTGAGTCTCACTTCCAAATTTCAAATTGACATTGTAAGTCAATATTTTATAATGACTTGCGCCAACACAATAAAATTTGCATTTGACACAGATCAGTCCGTCGACAAGTTTGAAATTGGGGCTGTCAAGGTCGTCAACCTATCTCTTTTCTCTCAAACTCGTCCAGCACTTTCCGGAGCCAGACGACTTCGCTATGACTCGCAGGAAAGGATGACTACGCTTGAGACATACCTTTGAATACCCAGTGTCCGCACATCCATGTATGTTCGGACAGTTCTAACTTTTCTGGACGTTTAATCTTTTCGTAACATTTTTATTTTAACGTCTCTCAAGTGCCTCGTTGACGAGGCGTTCTTTGGCTTTGTTTCGCTGTTCTACAATTGCGCCCATTGTCATGACGACGAGAATCGGCACCATCGCAACAACGGCAACGAAACCAAAACCGTCCAGCAGAGGATTGCGTCCGAGAGGTTCCGCCGCATTTGCCACGACTATCATCAAAAACGCCACCAACACGGGACCTGTTACTACCGTGCTGGCATCGTATGCAATCGAAGCGAACATCTTCGAACAAAAATAACTCAATGTAATAATCGCAATGTAGCCCGGTATCACGATCCAAAGAATCGAAAGCCCAAGCACAAGTTTTGTCATACCAATCGCTCCGGCAAGAGCAACACCGCTTGCCATCAAAGTCAAGAGCAACCGACCGGGAATCGCACCGTCGGTAACTTCTTCGACCTGTTTGCAAAGCACATGCACGGAAGGTTCCGCCAAGCCGACGGAGAGTCCGAGCAACAGTCCTGCCGGTACGAGAGCCCAGCCTGACCAAATACCTGCCAGTGTACCGCCTAACTGTGTTGCCACCGGAGCAAAGCCCACGTTGACCGCCTGCAAAAATATAATCAAACCGAGGAGCGACCAAAAGGCTCCTTTTAACAGTCGGGCTTTATATTCCGAGGAAACTTTCGATGGAACTACTCCGACGAACCAGCCTATCAACAGTAGGGGAACCAAGCCTTTGAGTACGCCGATGGTTGTGCCGCCGATGCTTGCGAAATCGCGGATGGTAGAGGCAGACGGCAGACGGCGGTCAGCAGCAGAGTCGTCAACGTCTGTGTTCTCTGGAATGGCTTGTTCGGCTTGAATTTCGTCTGTGTCTGCTACCGCTGCCGTCTGCTGTCTGCCGTCTGCCGTCTCTGCCTCACCGGTTCCCCAAGCCAAGCCGAGAAGCAACACGCCGAGGATAGGTCCCCAAACGACAATGCCCAGCAGTCCGAATCCATCGGTGGTGGCGGAGCGTCCTGCCATGTTCGAAACGAGTCCCAGTCCGATGGCAAGAAAAAACGGTACGGTCAGCGGACCGGTCGCCACTCCGCCGGAGTCTAACGCCAACGGTACAAAGGAACCGACACCGACGAGTTCGGAGATGACCGCCAAGAGCAGTGCCAGTCCGACGAGTCCGCCGAGCATTAGGGCAGGATGGATATTCCATATAATCCGCAAAATCGCAGTCAAAAGCAACAAGCCGATTCCCGACATCACGAAAATCATGACTACCAGTGCGGGCGGTCCTGAGCCTTCACCCGTAACAGTTCCGACTACGCCGTTTAGCACTGCCACGCAGGGGTCAGCCGCACAAGCGAGAAATCCGACGAAGAAAACAACGATACATAGCACAAGCATACTCGGCAGATAGAGGAATCGAGTGCCGATGAGTTCCCCCATGGGAATGAGACAGAGATCGACACCTCGAAGGAAAAAGAGCAATCCGGTGCCTGCCAGAAAGGCTCCGATAAGCCAGTAAGCCATGTAGCCGGGCTGCATAAATCCTGTCAACCAGTGGAGTATGACGACCAGCACGGCAATCGGTACGATGGGGGCAAAGGCTTCTTTTATGCTGTTGATCATTGCCGCTCTTGTCTTACCGAGTAGGAGATTGTAAATGAAAAATCGAATGTAGGAATTATTCTACACGTTTTTTATGGGTTTTCAAGAGTGACCATGGCTTTTCGTGCTGCACCGAGGATCATTTGCGTATCGGCGACGCTGGTTCCGCCGAATTTCTGAACGATGAGAGGCATAGTTTTGACAAAGACTAAACTGGCGGGGTGTTATAACATAGAGTCTTGCTACCGCAATCGTAAGCCGCAGTAGCGACTGTGTTTCGGTCAAGAGGGCTTCTGGGTGAATTTTTCTTTTTTTAGTTCCTTTCGCTGTTCGTTTTTTACTCTTGTCATCATAACCGCACTTTCCGCTTTCAGTGGTACTACCAGACTTTCAAGGCGGACTCTAGTTCGATTTCGGAGTGCAGAGCAACCTGTTCTTGTACCAGTCGAATAAGCCGCAGAACATCGTCAGAGATACATTCGGCATCGACCGTAATGAAAGCGGCATTACGTTCACTAATAACCGCTCCGCCAACGCTTGCGCCTTTAAGTCCAGCCCGCTCAATCAAATCGCTTGCAGGCGGTCCCGTTTCTGGATTTTTGAACGCTAAAACCGAGGCGGCATCCCCCGCCGGCTGCTGCGACTTGCGGATAATCCAAAGTTTTCGCATCCGCTTCGCCAGTTTCATCGACTCTTCCTTTTCCAAACGCAACGTCGCCGAAATGAGTACCACATCTTCCAAACTGCTGTACCGGTAAGCAAAGGTAATTTCATTTTTTGAGAGTTCGGAGACATTGCCGTCCAAGTCTGCAACCCGCACATTTTCAACCCACTGTCCCAGGTCGCCGCCATGAATGGTGCCAGTATTAGCACGCACCGCTCCGCCAAAACTACCCGGCATACCTACGAAAGCCTCAATTCCCGCGAGTCCTTGCGACACAGAATACGTGATGACCTGTCCAAACTGTGCGCCCGCTCCAGCAGTGAGTCGCGAACCGTCTACGGCAATCCGGCAAAACTCCGGCTTGGAAAGAGCGATGACCATTCCCGATACACCGGTTTCAGGAATCAAGAGATTCGAACCTGCTCCGAGTATGCGGACGGGCTGATTTTCCTTTTGGCAATATCTTAATAGGGCGGTCAATTCTGCCTCGTTTTCCGGTTCAGCAAAGAACTCCGCTGTGCCGCCGAGATGCAACCGAGTATAGATCGAAAGCGGAACCTCCTGTCGGACAAATTGCGGAAACGTATCACGCAGGGACATCATACAACAATGGGATAAAACAAGCCTTTGTCCATTGTACTTGTTTTCCATCGAAATGTAAGACGGGCTTCTTCAATTCTGCTCTTGCATTTTTTCGACAAAATCGCTACCGTAAGGCATGCGGTCGGTCTTGCTTTTTGCAGTTCTTTGTTTCCTGACAGGTTGCGCCAGTTTCGGTGAACGGACGGCAGACATCCGCACCGACTTCGCCAACGGAAACCTCGAAAAAGCAAACGCAGACATCGACAAAGCACTCAATAATAAAGCCTTCTTAAAACGAAAACAGTCCGATGCCGATGTCCTCAAATTGAACCGCGCCATCATCGCTCTCTCCAGCGGCAAACCAAAAGAAGCCGAAGCACTGCTCCGAGAAGTCCGAGACAGTTTCGATAGACACGAAAACGAAAGAGCAAGACGAGCCGCCGAAAAAACCGTGTCGATGCTCCTCGACGACAATACCGTTTCCTACGCAGGAGAAGATTACGAAAAAGTTCTTATCCGTGTCTTTCTCGCATTGTCCAATTTAATGCACGACGGCACCGACGCACCAGCATACGCCTTGCAAATCGGACACAAACAGAACGAAATCGTCCAAAAAGGGGCGGTTCAAGACCCCAAAGATTCAAAGAAACAGGTCAATCCGAAGGCGGCAGCCTACCGACAGGTCGCCATCGGACAGTACCTCATCGGACTCTTGCGGGAAGAGACATTCCGCCATCACGATGACGTGGTCAAGGCATACGAAGCGGTGACCGCCTGGGAACCGAATTTTGCACAGGGACGACAGGATTTGGACAGGGCGAAGCGCGGGATTCATTCCCAGCCGGGCAATGGCGTTGTTTATGTTTTTGCGTTGGTCGGTTCGGGGCCTTTCAAAGTACAGCAGAATTGCGAAGTGTTGCAAGAGGCGCAAATTTGGGCAACATTTCTGATTGCCATGATGAGCAATCGTCCGACGATTCCCGACTTTGCACCGGTGATGATTCCGCAGATAGTTCGTTCAGCGGAGTCTCGGACAGCATTTGCCGTTTCGATAGGCGGCAAGTGGAACGGTTGGACGGAAACGTTGACTGACATCAGTCGGATGGCGGAAGAGCAATTTGAGGCGGTCAAGCCGCAAATCATTGCCAGAGCGGTGGTTCGTCGCACCTTGAAAAAGGGGATGGTCTATGGAACGAAAGAAGCGGTGGATGCGAACACTTGGATGAGTTTGCTTATGGATGTCGGCGGAATGGTTTGGGAATCGCTTGAGACGGCGGATACTCGGTGTTGGAATCTGTTGCCGGCGGAGATTCAGGTTACGCGTTTGGAAGTTCCGGCGGGCGAGCATCAGTTGACGTTGCAGCCGATGAGCCGGATTTATTCATTGGCGCATCGGGGACACATTGTATCAGACCATTCAGTCCGCGTCGGCAGTGCGCAAAGCAAAACGATACGAGTCGATTCGGGACGCAATACTTACGTGTTGGTCAATTTTCCCGAAAATGAACTCGTCGGAGAAATTGTGGTCAGTAATGAAAGGTAAGGCTTTCCAAGCGTTCATGTATTCGAGTTTGCTAACTTGCTCAATATCTTTGGGGCTGGAAGGTCGGCATCCTGCCTGTCTTGAACAAACTTGCACACCTACTGGAATGGGGGGTGTTTTTCTTTACGATTATGTGGTATCCTAATGACTGTAAAGTGTCCCAGAGAAAAAATGCCATTCAAACTCGTCAACACCAATGGTACGTTACGGTATTTACGGCGGAGCGTTCGATCCGATACATTTGGGACACCTTCTACTGGCGGAGACTTGTCTTCGGCAGGCGAAGTTGGATCGTGTCTTTTTCGTGCCGACCGGTGCGTCTCCTCATCGCTCCGGTAAGGAAAATTACCGTGCTTCCGCAGAAGATAGACTCAACATGATTGAATCGGCAATTGTCGGTTGCGAAGAATTTTTGGTAAGCCGGTACGAAATTGACCGGCAGGAGACGAGTTACACTGTGGAAACGTTGCAGTACTTCCGCCAGTCATTTACATTGGTTGAACCGCAATTCTTTCTTTTGATGGGAGCGGATATGTTCAACGATTTGCCGAATTGGCATGAAGCCGGCGAAATTTGCAAACTTGCTCTGCCATTGGTGGCGATGCGCCCGGACACTCCCGCCCCTTATTTTGCTGCGTTGAACAGCGTTACATCCGCGGACCGACTGGAAGAAATTCGGCACTCCGCCGTGACGATGCCGCAAATCGACATTTCCTCAACGCTGATTCGCAATCGAGTTGCCGCGGGTGAAAGTATCCGCTTTCAAGTTCCTCGGAGCGTGGAGGCGTATATTGGTACGCACCAACTCTATCAACAGAATCGCAATTTTTAGGGCACCCCTTTTCAAATTCTGTCGAGATACCCGTATTTTTAGAGAGACCCGTAAAGACAATCGGCATTGTACAATGTTCCCCCATCTTTAAGCAGGAAACGATTGCAGCCCCGCTATTTTGTGATACAATTCTACTATCATGGAAGTCATCTTAACGGTCGAACACTTACGCCGACACTTTTCTGCGGAACCGGTGTTGCTCGATACATCCTTTCAACTCCGAGCAGGAGACAAAGTCGGACTCGTCGGTCCCAACGGCTGCGGAAAAACGACGCTGCTCAATATCCTTGCCAATCGTGAAGAATCCGAAAAAGGAACCATCGAAAAAGCCTCCAATGTTACCATCGGGTATCTGGAACAACGTCCCGAAGCGTCCCATCGCACCGTCATCGAAGAAGCAAAACTCGCCCTCGCTCCTTTAATCGAAATGCAAAAGGAGTCCGAAAGACTCGCCGAAAAAATGGGACAAACGACCGACGCAACAGAACTTGCAAAACTTGCCGACCGATACGATTACGTCCATGAATCCCTGCTCCGGCACGATGCGTACAATCTTGACCATCGAGTCGAAAAGATCATGCACGGCATCGGTTTTCTCGATGACGAATTTACCAAGCCGGTCTCTGCGCTCAGCGGCGGAGAACTCAACCGATTGAGTCTCGCCAAACTGCTCCTCGAAGAGCCGGATATTATGCTCTTGGATGAACCGTCGAACCATCTCGATTTACTGGCGACGGAATGGCTCGAAAATTTTCTGAAAGAGACCGCCGCCGCCGTGATTTTGGTCTCGCACGACCGATACTTTTTGGATAGAGTTACAAACCGCACACTCGAACTTTTGCACGGCACTATCGACGACTATCCGGGCAACTTTTCCAAATATACAGGACTCAAGGAAGAGCGATTAACCGTGCAGATTCGGACTTACGAAAAGTACATCGAAGAGGTCGAAAAGGCGAAGGAGTTTATCCGGCGTAACCATTACGGTATGAAAGCGGCGCAGGCTGAAGACCGCCGCAAGAAATTGGAGCGGTTCATGGAAACGCCTGCCGAGTTGCCTCGCCGCATCGACTCGCCGCCAATGAAGTTTAACAAACCGAGCCGAACCGGCGACATCGTCTTCCGAGTCGAGAATCTCTCAAAAGGATTCTCAACAGAGCCGGCGACTGTGTCGCCGCAAATCAAACCGTTGTTCAAGGAATTGACGTTTGACATTAAGCGGGGAGAACGCTGGGCGATTCTCGGTCCCAATGGTTGCGGTAAAACAACGTTGCTCAAATGTCTCTTGCATCAACTTCAACCGGATAGTGGTCGAGTGGTTCACGGACAAGGTTTGAACATTGGATACTTCGATCAGCAGTTGCACGTTTTGGACGACTCGCTGCAAGTGGTCGATGCGATTCGACCGAAGAGCAAAAAGATTTTCGAGGAGCCTGCGCGGCGTAACCTTTTGGGGGCATTCGGTTTAACGGGAGATCAACAGTTGCAGAAGGTGCGCAGTTTGAGCGGCGGTCAGCGTTGTCGGGCGGCGTTGGCATTGCTTTCGGCGGAGGATGCCAACGTGTTGATTTTGGACGAACCGACGAACCATCTTGATCTCTGGGCGAGGGCGGGATTGGAAAAAGCGGTCAGAGAATTTGAAGGCACGGTAATCTTCATTTCGCACGACCGGTACTTTGTGGATCGCGTGGCGGATCATCTTTTGATTATTCAACCGGATGCAAGGTTCAAGACGTTGGAAGGCAATTACTCGACGTTTCGGCACATGGTCTCGAAGGGACTGATGGCGGATCCGTTTTTGCAGGAGTTAGGAAACAGGAGTCAGGAGACAGGAGACAGAAGACAGGAGAAATCAGAGCCGCGACCGGAAGGTCGCGATCACAGAGCCCGTGGCGTAAGCCAAGGCAATAAACACAAAAGCCAAAACAAAAGCCGGAATGGAGCGCAGCGCAATGACGGCAACCCCGGCAAACCGCGCAAGTTTCCTTACCGCAAAATTAGCGACATCGAAGAGGAAATCTTCGCTCGTGAGACGCAAATCATGACTTGGAACGAAGATTTATTGCGTCCCGAAGTTGTTCGGGACAGTGAGCGGGTGCGGTTGATACATCAGGACATTCAAGCGGAGCAGGCAACGATTGCCTTGCTTTATGAGCATTGGGAAGAGGCGAGTGAACGGAATTAGAGCGGCAATCAGAACCGCAACCGAAAGATTGGTGCCCGTTAAGCCCCTCAATTTCCTCTTGCGTTTTTTGCACACTTTGCAGTGAAAAAGAGGGTTAACGTTTGATCGTTGCAATCCGCCCCGCCGGAATAATCGTTAAATTCGGCACATCTGTAACAAGCGATAGAAAAGATAATCCCCACAGCATTGTCAAGCCGATAGGAGAATTACGCTTCTGTTAGCAACACACTTCAAGTGTTGTAGGCAGAAATTAACCTATGCAGGGCGAAAAGAGAGCAATTCCTTTTTTTCCGTTGATTTACCGGACAGCCTTTGTTGCCGCAGTGCTGGTTTTCCTCACGTGTTCGGTGTGCGCACGAGACTTGCAGCAACGGCAACAAGAGGCTGAACGTCTTTTTTCCCTTGCTATTGCCGCCGAACGACAAAACGACGTTATCGAGGCGGAACTTCGCTACGAAGAATGCCGGGAACTCGCCCGAAAATACCGATTGACCGTAATCGAAGCAGCAGCGATTCACCGTCTTGCCGTCATCAGAGCACGAAACAAGAGATTCTCCGAAAGTGCCAACCTATTCAGACGCGCACTCGAACTTGACCCTCGAAATGCTGCAATTTTATGCGATTTTGCACAACTCTATGTTGATCGTAGAGATTTTGCCGAAGCGGAAGTCATTCTCAAGAACGCTCTGAGCATTGACCCGAACAACCAGAGGGTTCTATACAATCTTGGGGTTGTCATCGCCTCACAACGCGGAGAACAGCGGCGAATCGAAGGATTACGTTATCTGAAATTAGCCCTTGGTGAAGCCGATGCGTACTTGGAATTCGCCCGGATATGCCGTGCCCAGGGGGAAATTGGGCAGGCAGAATTTGCGGAACAGAGGGCAAAACTCGCCGCTCGACCACAACCCGTCCCCAGTACGTTGGCAGCCGCTCCTTCCGAGAGCCGTGCTTTGCCGATTCAACCGCCGCAACGAGAGCCGCAACGTCCGCCGACATCGCCAGAATTTGTCAACCGTATCCGGCAGGAACTCGTCGAATCGGAGATACGTGAAACTCTCGAAACAGAGCGAAATGTTGCTACTCCGCCAGTTGTTCAACCCCCTTTTATACCGACACCAGTGAGTCCGGCAATTCCTTCGGGAAACGCAGTATCAACCCAGGATTCCACAGCAACTCAGGGGGATGTATTCCCTGTTATCTCTCCCGAAGTACCTCCCTCAATTATTACCACTGCGTCGAGGCAACCGACGGTCTCCACACAGGTTATTAATGTTACTGCGCCGCAGGGACAATCCGCCCTGAGACCTCCTGTTAACCCTTTTGCTGATGCTATTCGACCGGCGCAATCTCCGCTTACACCCGTCCGTCGATTGGAAGCACCCTCAATGAATGCTGTTCCGACGCAACCAGCGGTGCGGACGATACCGAGTCAGTCGGAAAATTCGCTGGCAACTCCGTTGTCTGAGCAGAGTAAGATGTCCGATACATCGGCACTCGAAAAAATAACAGAAATCAGAGCGCCGGACAATGATGTCCCAGAGTTACAATTAGTCAGGATTGCGTCCGCCAACCAAACAATGCAACGGTTGCCGCAACGCGAATTGCTTGCTGTCGAAACGTCTCGGCAAACCAGTTCTTCGCCGCCCAGGGCATTGCCGAGCGGCAATACACGTACAGAACGAACGGAAACGAACAACCCGCTTCGTCAAATCCCTGCTGACAGAGGTAATTTGGTTGACCCCAGTGCCGACACTTCGCTGATCGCAGCATTGCCCGCCTATTCAGCACTGGGTGCCCGAAGGATTCCTCGTACCGACCAGAATGCTCCGCCGGAACGGTCGAGTGACACACCGGTTGTTGCCAGATCGCTTTCGGACAGGAGTCTTGCGCTCAGAAATGTTGAACCGTCGGCAAAAACCGAGGTTCCTCTCGCTCGGACACCATTGCCTGTCAGAGATGTCGATGTACTGCAATCGACATCCATGGCAGTCGTTCGCCGCGAGGTACCGACAACCGGGTCAACACCATCTTACGCAGTGGTAAACGTACCTTCCGAACACACTGCGCAGACGAGTCCGGGATCGGAGCGAACAGGAATTTTTCTAGGGGACCATCGGTTTAGTACGGCAACGACCCCTGATGTTTTGTCCTTTGTTAACCGGGAGACAATTAATCGAGAGCCGCCGCCAGCCATTCCTGCACAGGAGCCTGCCGAAGTTGCGGTTCGACCGTTGGAGCCGGTTGCCTCGCCGTCCATTGCTTCTTCGCTGTCGAAATTGCCGCCGATCACCATCGATAACACGGTCTATCCAAAGGTGGCGGCGATCAACGCGACACCGGTGATACCCGCGGTACAAGACGTTGCCCCTACTGACCCACTTCCTGTGGCAAACAATCTGCCTTGGTTGGCTGCAATAGAACCGACACCGCCGGTTGCCGCACCGGTCGA
>Ga0099364_10015094_pt1 | contig 10210 bp, 7 predicted proteins | sample TergutTh196P3_FD_73070 | JGI IMG/M metagenome (GOLD analysis project Ga0099364, IMG submission 73070) | Microcerotermes parvus P3 segment gut microbial communities from Pointe-Noire, Republic of the Congo - Th196 P3 | ecosystem: Host-associated > Arthropoda: Insects > Digestive system > Gut ...
GGGGTTTTTCCCGCACCAAGGTCAAGAGCAGACGAGTCCGGCCGCTGTCGCCGACCAGACGCAGCTCCCCGGCGGTCAAAACAGCCTGGTGGTCGGCCCGGGCCGGACGGGCCGCCAGATGGGCGCCGGCCAGCCCCCCCAGGAGCCCGGCGGCCAGGGTCAGGGCCGCGAAAGAGAGATGCTTACGGATCATCACGCCCTCCTGTTTGAAAATATCTCCGTGTCTTGCTATTATGACAGAATGCGGGACGGCAATACATCCTATACAACGCCGAGAGAGGGAGGCCCTTCGGCCGGCATGGCGGAATACACTTTCGGTCCGGCTCTCCGCTCCCTGTGGTTTTTATTTTTCGGGCTGGCCCTGGGGCCGGCCGTCCTTATTTTTGAGCGGGACCCCCAGGGGAACCCTCTTATGTGGCTGGGCCTGGGCTTTTTGTCCCTAGGCCTGATTCTACACCGTTTGAGCTTGAAATACACCCTGACTGATAAAAAAATCGTGGCCCGTTCCTGGTGGGGGCGAGGCCCTGTGGAGACGGTGAGCCTGGACCGGCTGGGCGAGGTGCGGGTTCGGGCCGGGCTGGCCGGCCGGCTGGCCGGGGTGGCTCACCTGGAGGTATTGAGCCTGGCCCCGGAGGAGACCGGCCTTACCATTTTAGGCCAACCCCGCGGCCAAGCCTTGGCCGACCGCTTGCGAGCCTTGGGGGAGCGGGCCCGGGCCGAGGCGGATAACGCCGATGGCCGCTGTTGATTATTATGCCGTTTTAGGGGTGGGGCGCCAGGCTTCCGCCGAAGATATCAAGAAGGCCTATCGCCGCCTGGCCATCCACTGGCACCCGGATCGCAATCCCGGCTCCCGCGTGGCTGAAGAACGCTTCAAAATCATAGCCGAAGCCTATGCCGTCTTAAGCAACGTCATCAAGCGCCGCCAATACGATACCTTGGGCCCTGTAGAGTTCAAGAATGACTTTAGCCGGGAAGATATTTTTCAAGGCTTTGAACCTCTCGATTTATTTAATTTTTTCGGCCGAGAGGAAACCTCCGACTCCATCGGCCGCCTCTTCCGCGAGGGCCGGGCGGCCGGCCCCTTACAGGACAGCGTCGTCGGCGATTTTTTCACCGACTTCGGCCAAAAAAACATTCCCGGCGAATCCCGCTCCCCGGACATCGGCGTCACCCTCCAGCTCACTTTCCAGGAAGCCGCCTTGGGAGTTGAGAAGATAGCGGCCTACAACACGCCGTCCGGAGCGGTCAAGGTGGCGGTTCCGGTTCCGGCCGGATCAAACAGCGGTCAAAAAATCGTGCTTCGGGGCCGGGGGCCGGTCGGCCGCCCCGGCCAGAGCCCCGGAAACCTCATTGTCACCCTGGCCGTCAGCCCGGACCCGGACTACAGCCGCCAAGGCTGGGACCTGGTCACCCGCCTGACCCTCAAGGCCGAAGACCTGGCCCGGGGCTGCCGCCCCCTGGTCCGGACTCTAACGGGCGCCCCCTTACGCCTGACCGTCCCCCCCGGCTCGAGCGCCGGGGCAGTATTCAAAATCCCGGGCCACGGGCTCTCCAAACCTGGCGGCGCCAGGGGCGACCTTTTGGTGAGAATTCAGATTTCAGGGAAGCGCTGATTATTTTCGGTTCATCCGGGATGCTTGACGGAATGAACGATAAGATAGATGGGCGAGTCTCTAACGCGCTATTTTAACAAGAGCTGCTTTATCAAGGCGATCTTGGCCGGGTCGCCCTTGACCTTGACCTTGCCGGTCAGGAAGGCGCCCAAGGGGTTGATGGTCTTTTGGTAGAGCCCCGCCGCCGTCTCCGCGGCCAGGGTGACGGTTATATCGGCCTGGCCGGCCGGGGCGCCGGCCTCCAGGTTCAACCGCCCGTCCGCGGCTGAAAGGCTCCACCGGTCCGCCTCCGGCCCGGTGAGTTCCAAGAGGGCCAGGGCGCTGAAGCCGGCCGGCAAATCCGGCCGGGCCGAGGCGGCCTTCTCTTTCAATATGTCGAACAATTCGCTGGTTTTCATATGCTCTTCCGGGTTTGGGGATTACCGGGAACGCCCGGTCTTTCTTTTTCCAGGGCGCTGTATTATAATACACAATATGTAGTATTGAGATCCGCCCCCAAGCCGCTCTCACTCTAACACATCTTAGGCCTGACCGCCAGAGGCGCGGCCCTTGGATAATGGCCGGCGGGCGGGGGAGTTAATCCTGATGGATAAAAGCGGCCACGCCCCACGCGCCGCCCTGCGCTGCCCGGCCTGCGCTTTCATGGCGCCACTGCCGGCCACGCACTGCCCTCGCTGCGGTGCCAACCTCAGCACCGGCTTTATCCCGGTGAACGAGGAGCTTGAAAACGCGGCCCGGCGTAAAAGGCGGCTCGTCGCCGGTTTGGCCTTGCTCCTCATAATAGGATTGAGCGGTCTTCTTTTCGCCCTCTTCAAGCCTCCGGCCCCGGCCGCCCTTCCCTCCGGCCCGGCCCACAGCGCGGGCGCCGCGGCGGAGACTTTACAAAGCCTCTCGGAACAGTCCGGGGCCGCCGTTGGAGTGCGGCCGGATATAATCATCAATCGCACCAAGGCCGTGGCCGGCCAGGTGGAAGAAAAACAGCGGGAGAACCTCGATTGAGGCCCGGTCCCTTACACGCGGTTCTTATCCTGGCCTGGCTATTGTCAGGCTGCGCCTTCGGCCCGGCGGCGGACCGGGCGACCCCGCCCCGCTCCCAGGTCTCCGGGGAGGCGGTTTACAGCTACACCATCGACTGCCGGAGCCCCGGCGACCCTGAACTGGCCAGGCGTTTCACCGAGATCAGCCGCCTGGCCCTGATGCGGGAACAGCCCGCCGACCTGGCCACCCTAAGCCAGCGGCTGGCCGTCTCTCTGACCGAAGCTGAAAGTTTGTTAAAAAATCAGGGCTATTACGAAGGCCAGGTCAGCGGCCGCCTGGCGGAGCCGTCCGGCTCCGCAGTCCAGGTGACGGTGATTTTCAACCCCGGCCCCCGCTACCGGGTCGGCCGGACCCAAGTGCTATTGGCCGGGCCGCCCCCGCCCGACTCCCTGGCCGATCCCCCTCCCTTGTCCCTGGCGGGGTTTGAGGGGGCTCCGGCCATGGCCGACGATATACTGGAGTCTGTGGAACTCCTGGCCGAAGCCTGGCGCAATCGGGGCTTCCCGGAGGCCCGGATCCAAAACGCCCGTTATGCCGTAAACCGCGCCGACCGGGAACTGGAAGCGGAAATCACCTTGGCCCCCGGCCCCTTCGCCCGCTTAGGGCCGGTGCTGGCCCACGAAGGCGCCCCGGTGGACCAGAGCTACCTGGACGCCCTAAAGCCCTGGCGGGACGGCCAGCCCTGGAACCAAGCCCTGGTTGAGGATTACCTGACGGCTCTGCGCCAGACCGGCCTCTTCCAATCCGTGGAACTGGCCGGGCCGGCGGCGGACGAAGACGAAATCAGGCCGGTCCGGCTGACCCTGGCCGCGGCCGCTCCCCGCACCGTGGGCGGCCAGATCAACTACGACACCAATTTCGGGCTCGGGGTCAAGGTCTATTGGGAACACCGCAACCTGTTGGGCCACGGCGACCGTCTGCGCCTGGACCTGCCGGTGTGGGCGGACCTGCAGGAATTCACCGCCACCTATCGTTACCCCTTCCTCTTCCGCCCGGACCTGGATTTCATCGCCCGAGGCGGCCTGGTGCATCAGCAAACCGAAGCCTATCGGCTGCGGTCGGGCGCGGCTTCGGCCGGCGTGGAACACCGGCTGTCGCGCCACTGGCGCGGAACCCTGACCGGCTATGCCGAGGGCGGCCTATTGGAAGACCCGGACCAGCCTGTGGAGCGGTTCCATATTCTGGGCCTCCCGGTCACGGCCGGCTACGACCGCACCGACAACCTTCTGGACCCCACCTTGGGCGCCCGCCTTAACCTGGCCGCCGCCCCTTATATCGGGGCCTATCACGACCGCTTCCAGGTCTTCCGCACCCGCCTGGAAGGCCAGGCCTTCCTGCCCCTGGGCACTCCCCGGGCCGTCCTCGCCCTGCGCGCCCACTGGGGAAGTCTCTGGGGCCTTGACGACAGCCGGGATGTCCCCAGTTCCCTGCGCTTCTACAGCGGCGGCGGCGGATCGGTGCGTGGTTACGACTATCAATCCGTGGGCCCGCGCAACGACCGGAACGAACCCTTGGGCGGCCTGGCCCAGGTCGAGGCCGGGGCCGAAACCCGCCTGCGCTTCACCGAAAGCCTGGGGGCCGTGGCCTTTCTTGATGGAGGCATGGTCTATGCCCGGGCCACGGACGACATATTGCAGAACCTGATGTGGGGCGCGGGCGCGGGGCTGCGCTACTTCACCCCGGTCGGCCCCGTCCGCCTGGACGCGGCCGTCCCCCTGGACCGCCGCCCCGGCGACAGCTCCTGGCAGCTCTATTTAAGCCTGGGGCAAAGCTTTTAGCCAGAGCCGCTGGACCCGTGTGAGCGCCGGGCAGCGGGCGGGAATTGGCTAAACCGGGGAATGTGGGTATATGCGCCGAACCCTAATAAAAATTGCGGCCATCGGCTTGGCCCTGCCTTTGGGCCTGGCCTTGGCCGCGGCTGTGGGCTTGTGGCTGTGGCTGGGCACGGAAGCCGGGGCGGACTTTGTCTTCCATCGCCTCAAGGGTCTGGCTGGGGGCGCGGGCCTGACCATTGAAGCCGAAAGTTTTGAAGGCCCTTTGCCGCGCCGCCTCAAAGCCGGGGGCGTCCGAATTGAGGACTCCAACGGGTTCTTGTTCCAGGCCGAAGAGCTGGAGGCCGAACTAAGGCCGATGGCCCTTTTGACCGGCCTGGTCCATCTTTCCAAGGTCCGCCTGACCGGGCCGGTCCTTGTCCTGCCCCCGCCGCCGCCCGATTCGCCGGCTGAAGAACCTCTCTCCGCCTGGCCTCTGCGGCTGAGGCTGGACGAACTTATCCTGACCCGGGTCAGCCTTAAGACCGAAGATTTGGCCATCGGCCAGGGGAGCAGCCTCCCGGCTCTGAACCTGGCGGGTTCCATCAATATGTCCGCGGACTGGGCCGATTTTCATCTAAACTTGGATTTGGACCGGACGGACGGACCCGGAGAGGACCTGAACCTGTCCCTCATGGCCGGCCTGAGCCCGAATCTGACCCGCTGGCAGGTGAAGGACCTTAAACTCAAGGGAACCGGCCTGGATTTGGCCGCCGCCGGCCGGGGCGGCCCCTATGACCATATAAAAGGGCGCGCGATTTTGGACCTGTCAGGAGATTCGCCCTGGCTGGAGGAAATTTTGTCCCGGACCGGCCTGGGCTCGCGGGTGGGGCCCGGCGACTTGAGGCTCTCGGCCGAGGCGGCCTGGAGCCCGGAGGCCGGCCTGATTGCGGAGGTGGAAGCTCATAGCCCAGGGCTGACCACGCCGCAAGGAATCTGGACGAACCTGGCTCTTAAAGGGGAAGTGACAGGCCCGGCGGACTGGCCGAACCTGTCAGGGCGGCTGGCCTTCCAGGCCGGGGGAGGCCCGGCCGGCCCCTTCAGTCTTGAGACCGGCTGGCGCTTCCAGCCCTCGCCCGGCGGCCGGGGAATATTGGCCTTGGAAGAGCTGGAGGCCCAAGCCGTAGGGGTGGACCTGGCCGGCGGCTTTTTGATTGACCTTACGGCTGCCCCCCCGGCCTTAAACGGCCGCTTGGCGGGCGAGGGGGAAAAGTTGGCCGCCTTAAACGGCGGCCTGGAGCTGGACGGCGGGCCGGCCCGCCTGGACCTGACCCTGGCCCTAGACGGTGACGGCCGGCAAAAGGCGGCCCTGGAGGCCCGGTTCTCCGACTTGGCCTGGGCTTCAGGCCCGGATATGGCCCTCTCCGAAGCCCGTATCCGGCTGATGGCCGAGGACCTCTTTGGACAGCCGAAGGTTGACTTTAACCTTGACCTGGGGCCCGGGCGAGCCCAGGGCCTGGCCTGGACCCGGGGGGAGTTTCGGGCCGAAACCCTGGGAACCCAGGGAACCTGGCGCCTGGACCTGGCTTCCGCCGACTGGACCGGCCAGGCCCAAGGCCCCGGCGGCCAGGGGCGGCTGACCGCCGCCGGCGAGTTTGACCTTGGTCTTTCGGCCGCGAAATTGGCCCGGCTGGAACTTACGGCCGGGGCCGCCGGTCTCAAGCTGGCCGCCCCGGTGGACTTTTCCTGGGCTGAAGGGGTGAAAATCAGCCCGGTTAAGGCCGGCATCCTCCCGGCCGGGGAGTTGAGCCTCTACGCGGAGCCGGGCGACAACGAGTTGAAGATAAAGGCCGAAATAAAAAAACTGCCCTACAGCTTCTTAAACCTATTCGCCTCAGCCGAACTCCCCGAAGGGCAAATCCATAGCCTGACCCTTGACCTGGAGCAGCGGGGCCCGGCCTATGCCGGGGGGTTCACCTTGAAAACAAGCCTGGCCCCCGGCGGGCCCCTCGGCCGCCTGACCCCGGAACTTAACCTCTCCGGGCGCCTGGAGGGCGGCCGAACCCTGGCCGGTCAGGGCGCCTTGACGGGAGGCCCCGGCTGGCCGGCAACGGGCAAAATCACCTTCCGTCTGCCTATGATTCCGGATGAAGGCGGTGGTCCGCCCCGGCCCGACCTGGGGGGTGCCGTCTTCGGCCGCCTTGATTTTTCAGGCCCCCTGGCCCCCCTGTGGAACTTGGCGGATCTCCCGGACCGCGCCCTGACCGGCCAGGCCCAGGCGGAGCTTGAACTGGCCGGCAGCCTCAGCCAGCCTCTGTTGTCCGGGTCTCTCAAGCTCACCGGGGGACGCTACGAGGACAAGGTGCTGGGGCTCTGGCTGAGAGATTTGAATCTCAGTGCCGAAGGCCGTCCGGACCAGGTCATCAAAGTGACCCTTACCGGGCGGGACCTGGGCCGGGGCGAAATGCGCCTGGCGGGCGAAATCCGCGATCTGGCCCGCCTGAGTGCCGAAGGGCATTTAAAATCCTTTAAACCCTTCCACCGCGACGATTTTAACCTTATCTTAAGCGGCAGCCTGGGGCTGGCCGGCCCCTTGACCGCCCTCACCGCCACCTCCAACCTGACCCTGGAAGCGGGAGAGTTGAACCTGAACCTCGTTTCAGGTGCGGGCTCCATAGCCACCCTGCCTTTGAGCGAGCCGGACGAGAGCCCCGAGACCTCGCTAAGGTTGGATATTCAACTGAACATGCCGGGGCACTTCAACATCACCGGCTACGGCCTGGAGAGCGAATGGCGCGGTCATCTGCGGGCCAAGGGGCCCCTCGGCCGCCGCCTGGACCTGACCGGGGAACTGGCCCCGGTGCGGGGTTGGTACGAACCGCCCGTCTTTAACAAGCAGTTCAACTTCGAAAGCGGCCAGGTCAGCTTCGCCGGCGGGCTGATTCCCAATTTGAACCTGGAATTGGCCAACCAGGGCCCGGATTTCACGGCCATCATCAAGATCACCGGCCCGGCCCGGCAGCCCCGGATTCAACTCACCAGCCGGCCGCCCTTAAACCAGGACGAGGTGGCCGGCCGGCTGCTCTTCGGCAAAAGCGCTTCCTCCATCAGCCGCCTGGAGGCCCTGCAACTGGCCGCCGTGCTCAGGGACCTCACCAATTTCGGGGGCGACAGCCTGAACCCCCTCAAGACCGTCCGCCGCTCCCTAGGCCTGGATGTGCTGCGCCTGGGCGGCGCCTCCGGTTATAACGAACGCTACGTCTCGGAACTATCCGGCTCTATGGCCGGCGACCTCAACGCCCGGGCCGGCGAGCGGCAGGAGAACGAAACCGTTTCCGTGGAAGCCGGCAAATACATAAGCGACAATATCTATATGGGGGTGGAACACACCGGCGACGGGCCCGCCGTCCGGCTGGAGGTGGAACTTTTTCCCAGCATCTCCCTGGAAGCCCGCACTTCCTCGGAATCCAGCCAGGTGGGTTTGGGGTGGAGAAGGGATTACTAGTAGGGCATTTTACGATTTAAATAGCGCTGAATATATACGTGCCCTCTTTTGTAGGGGCGGCAGCCTGCCGCCCCTACAGTAGCTAAATAAATTGTAAAATGCTCTAGTCGCAACCCTGAGGAGGGGTTGCGTTGACCCTGGATTGCCGCGGCGCTACGCGCCTCGCAATGACGGCTATTCCATTTGCGGCCTCGCCTTTCCCTCGTCATTGCGAGCCGAAGGCGAAACAATCCATCTTCACCGACAGATGAGGCGTGGCCTGACACTAGCCGCGTTTTAAAAATTTCTTTCCTCAGGCAAGCTTTTGTGATAAATTCAACTGGATTTATATCCATTAAAATTTATTCGCCCGGCCTCGCCGGATTTCAGGGTTTCGCTATCTTATGTTGGCGCTTTCAGCAGAAAACAATCCCCTTTTAAGCCCAAGCATTTCTATTTTGGCATGGTTTTTGCTCTCTCTCTCTCTCTCTCTCTCTCTCTCTCTTCTGTAACTTACTAATTTCAAAAATAAAATATTCTAAAAAGTCCGGCGCGCCCCCTGGGGTCAGCCGGGCGTTCGCCCTCTTTTCAACTTCTACGGACAAGAGCGCTTCTTTCTCTGGTCTTCAGGGGCTTGTCCAAGGCTGGCGGCAAAGCAAAACGATAATTAATTTGGAGCTCACGTGATAACCCAATGCTCCAAATGCAGCGCTTTTTACCGCGTCAATGACGAATATGCAGGCAAGTCATCACTCTGTAAAAAATGCGGTTCTGTCTTTGTCTTGGAAAATATTGTGGATTTAACGAAAAGCGTTACTCCTCAGGCGTTTCCCGCTAAAGAGGGTCAGAGCCGGCAGCAGCCTGTTCAGTCACGGCACATTTCACCTAAAGCCGTTCAGTTGCAGCCAGCCTCTACTGCGCCTATATTCATTCCGGCGGCGCCAGATCAAATTGCCCCACAGCAGCAAGGTTCTTCCCAGGAGGCGCCGTCTCAGGCGGTTCAGTTTCCAGAGGTTCAAACTGTCCCGTTTCACCAGATTTCGCCTCAGCAAGTTTCGCCGCAAATTGTTGCCGCCAGCCCCACCGAAGACGGCCCAAGGATTCACGCTGGTATTAATTTTCCTCAAAGCGTGCCGGCCCTGCCTCAATCAAACTGGATAACCGAACAAGCTATTCAACCTAAACAGCAGCTTCCACCCCAACAGGCTTTCTTCAACTCAACCGCGGTCAGCCCAATTTCCCAAGCCAATATTCCAACTCCTCAAAACGCGGCTTCTTCAGATAGGTCGAAGCAAGCGGGCGGAACCGGCGCAATCGGCGGACTTAACAATATCGCCATGTTTCAGGCGCTCTCCAATAATGCTTTCATCAAATGGTTTTTGGCGGTCAACTTCGCGATTACCATAACTCTGGGGCTTATTTTTCAGAGTCAAGCCGCGGCCATCACAGTTGTAATCATCGGTTTCGGGGGGGCGTTCATATCTCTATTTGCCTCAAAGCACCTGGCCATCAAAGCGCATAATATATCTTTGATTGATCCGGACAGTTTCCAATCAGAGGAAGAAAAAACTGCCTATACCTTAGTTGAAGAACTGAGTCAACAGGCTGACTTACAAATTGTCCCGGCCGTGGGCCTTTATGAAAGTCCAGATATGAACGCCTTCGCCACCGGGCCCAATCAGAACGATTCCCTGGTGGCTTTCAGCAGCGCCTTGATGTCTAAAATGTCATATTCACAAATCCAGGCAGTGGCCGCCCACGAAATCGCCCATATCGCCAACAAAGATATGCTCGGAACGATATTGATTCAGGGAGCCGTCAATAGCCTGATCATACTGGCTACCGTGCCATTCACCATCGCCAGGTTCGTCACGGCGGCGACCGAAGAGAATGAGACTGTGGCTGAAACTCTAGATTTTATTTATACAGTCGTTGGGTTTATCCTGCGCGTGGCCTTAACCGCGATTGGCAATTTGTTTAGTCTGGCTTATTCCCGCAAACGCGAGTTCAAGGCGGACCGCATGGCGTCTATTCTGGTGGGGCCAAGCAACATGATTGATGCTCTGGAATTTTTGGGCGGCGACGAGGAGGAAATTCCCAGAACCCAGGCGGAATTTTCCGCATTCAAGGTTTCAGGTCGCATCAAGTTCGCGGAATTCTTTTCCACGCACCCGAGCATGGACAGAAGAATCGCGGCCTTGAAAAATTTATGAAAGCGAAAATGAGCGGGGCACGGTTTTTTGAAAGTACTCGCCTTGGGAGGGTATCATGAAATATTTATCGGCGGTCGCTGTTTCCTGGATCATACTTTCCTGCTCTCA
>Ga0099364_10015095_pt1 | contig 10209 bp, 6 predicted proteins | sample TergutTh196P3_FD_73070 | JGI IMG/M metagenome (GOLD analysis project Ga0099364, IMG submission 73070) | Microcerotermes parvus P3 segment gut microbial communities from Pointe-Noire, Republic of the Congo - Th196 P3 | ecosystem: Host-associated > Arthropoda: Insects > Digestive system > Gut ...
CGCTAATGACTTTTCACGCGATTGGTATTCGTACAACGAAACGGACGGAGACTTTGAAATGAATAATTTCAGCATAGCCAATGACAGGCAGACGCTTATGCCTTTCATTAAAGCGGCGCTGAAATTCAATTCCGACCTCAATATCTGGGCGTCACCCTGGAGTCCGCCCGAATGGATGAAAGACAACAAACATTACGCCTGTCAGCCATTGGATACGTCCTTTTTCGACAACATCGGTCAAAACGGCATCAAACCCGAGCAGGTGCGTCGTGAAGGAATGAATATGTTTATTCAGGAAGACGCTTATTTTAAAGCGTATGCCCTCTATTTCAGGAAGTTCATAGAGGCATACCGGGCTGAAAACATTGATATTTTCATGGTGATGCCTCAAAACGAGTTCAATTCCTGCCAGCCTTTTCCGAGTTGCACATGGCAAGCCGCCGGTTTTGCTACGTTTATAGGCAAATATTTGGGTCCGGAAATGCATAACCTTGGCGTCGAAGTGATGTTTGGAACGATGGAACGTCCGAACGCTGCATTAGCCGATACGTCGCTGATAGACCCCGAATGTAAAAAATATATTACCGGCGTTGGCTTTCAATGGGCGGGAAAACGCTCTGTCGGAGATATTCACAACCGTTATCCCCACCTGAAAATTTATCAGACCGAGCAGGAGTGTGGTAACGGACGAAACAACTGGAGGGGATGCGTTTATTCATGGGGGTTGATGAAACACTTTTTTAACAATGGAACCAATGTGTATAACTATTGGAACATATCCCTCGAAGAGGGTGGACTTAGTCGTTGGGGCTGGCGTCAAAATTCGTTGGTTACCGTAAATAAGGACGACAGAACCTATCGCTATACCTACGAATATTACCTGATGAAACACGCCAGTCATTATGTATTACCCGGCGCCCGCTTTTTGCCAGTATCGGGTGAATTTACCGATTTGATCGCTTTTCGTAATGCTGACGGCAGTTATGTGCTGGTAATTCATAACTCGGGCGACGAAGCGATAAAACCGGTCATTCAAATAGGCGACCGTACAATTTCCGTATCATTGAAACCGCAATCATTTAATACAATCACTATGTAGCACCATAGTACAGTATACGGATATAAACCAGTTCATTTTGAAGTAAGAAAATCTCTTATGTAGATATGTTCTATTCCCTCGAAGGTGTTTTCAAAAGACTTTTCACCTGTTACTACCACTTTTGGGTAGTTATCATTTATTCGAAGCAAGTTGCCAAACTCTCTTTCCAGGGTTTCTGATTTTGAGATTTCGACGGCTACCTGAACGTACAAAATCTCACCGTTTTTTTGGCATACAAAATCAATTTCTTCCGAATTTAATGCCCCTATTTTCACATTATATCCGCTATAAACCAAATGATTATATACCATATTTTCCATTCGCCTCGCTCTGTCCTGCCATTTGTATCCTGTTATAATATTACGTATCCCCATATTTTCAAAATAATATTTTTCGCCTCTTTCAAAAATTTTTCTTCCTGCAATATCATACCTGTTCACACGATGTACTAAAAAAGCATCTGCCAACGCCATTGCATACTCACTTACCACGTATGGCGACATATTTATTTTCTGTCCTTTCAGGAAATCGCTGATGCTTTTTGATGAAAACAGGTTTCCCGTATTATTAGCAAGAAAATGAATGAGTTGTTCCAAAAAAACCGTATTTCTCAAATTCTTCCGCTGCACAACGTCTTTCAAAACGATGGTAGCATAGATACTTTTGAGATATTCATTCACAATAGCTTCTTCCATTGGTAGATGCATTAAATAAGGCAAACCGCCGTAATGCGTATATTTTTCGAGCGAAGCATCGTTATTTTCTAACCCGTGGAATTCCAGAAATTCCTGATATGACAGGCTGTATATGACAAACGAGATGAATCTGCCGCCAAGCTCATTTGCAAGGTCGCTAGAAAAAATTTCAGCATTGCTGCCGGTGATGTAAATATCAAAATTTTCACGAAGCGCAAGCGAACGGATAGCAATTCTAAAATCCTCTATTTCCTGTATTTCATCAATAAAAATATAATTCATCCCATCCGGAATGGATTTTGATTCAATATAACTATTCAAGTCTCTGAAAGTTTTAATATCCACAAATTCAATATCTTCTTTATTAATATAGATGATGTTTGCATCAGGCTCCTCTTGCCGTATCATTTCAATCAGTTGATACAGGATATAACTTTTACCGACACGCCTGTGTCCAACCAAAACTTTTACAAGCGTTTTTTTTATAAACGGCTTAATACGAGACAAATATACATCTCTTCGCTTTACATTTCCAATTATTTTCATGTCTATATATTTCAAATATGATTGTAATTATCCGCAAAAATACGAATTATTTTAAATACGATTGTAATTATCCGCAAAAATACGAATTATTTTAAATACGATTGTAATTAACCGCAAAAATACGAATTATTTTAAATACGATTGTAATTAATATTAATGTCCTGTCAATTGTCAGTAACGACAAACCGGTAACCACCCTGCACTAACTCTACGATCAGACAGTCTTTTTCTGTTCCTTTCTTTTCAATGTCTGCAGCGTTTTCGACGGGTTGGCCGCTTTCCGTGACAACGGCATTACCGGAAACGGGAATATATACTGTTGCATGGCTGCCTACCGGTATGGTGACATTCATCTCAAGGCGACCGCCGTTCTTTTTCACTTCGGAGACCACTTTCCCGTAGGGCGTCTGTGGAGCATACAACGCATAGTCTAATTTTTCCGGTAAATTCGGTTTGATGATGATATGTTTATAACCGGGTTCGTTTTCGTCGATATTGACTCCTGCTAACGTGCGGTAAAACCAGTTCAGTCCGCCTCCGAACATGGGATGGTTGCGTGAGGATTGTCCGTTCCAGTGTTCCCAAGTGACGGTAGCGCCCTGTTCTATCCAGTGACCATAACTGGGAAAATCGCTTTTGTTCATCGCTTCATAGGCTACGTCGTTCATCCCGTGCGCCGCCAGCGTCTCGAAGAAAAATTGCGTGCCATAGATTCCGGTATTCAGATGTCCGTTGTATTTTTCTGTAATTTCTTGACGCAGTGTTTTCACAACATCGTCATAATACGCCGGAGGTACACCCATCACTAAGGCGAAAACGTTGCTGCCGAAATCGCCATACGTCTTATTTTCAGCGTCATAGAACTTATTATGAAACGCTTCCTTCACATCATTGGCAATGATTGAGAAATACGACATATCATCTTGCCGTCCCAATGCCTTGGCGGCTCGCGCAGTGAAATCAGCGCAACGCCACAGGTAAAAAGTATGTACCAATTCCTCTAACGGGATTTGAAACGCCGGCGCCCAATCACCGAGGCACATCCAGTAATTGGCTCTTTCCGAATTAATATTGGTGCGCTGCTGAAACATGGTACCTTCTTTTGTGAGCCAGGTCAACATATAACGCACTTGTTCCTTCATGGCCAAATAATTATCTTCGAGTATCTTTTTATCGCCATAATGGATATAAAATTCCCATGGCATGACATTCATCGCCGCTCCCCACGGCACTCCTCCGCCACAACCGGGCTGCCAGGGCGCACTGTTAGGGACATATCCTGTTTCAATATTCTGTGCGTCGCGTATATCGCGAATCCATTTTGTATAGAAAGCGGCTGCATCAAAATTATGCAGGACGGTGACGCAGGCCACCTGTCCATCGCCTGTGTACGGGGAGCGTTCGCGGTGGGGACAGTCGCTCATGATCCCGCCATGTATGTTATCCAAAAAGCTCCGTCGCCATATCGTATTGATTCGGTCGAACAAAGGATTGGAGGTCTTGAACTCGGCAGCAACCTTCATGTCGGTATTGACCGCTTCGGCAGTCAACATGCCGGGCGTCAGGTTGTCGATGCCGCTGATAACAGCTTTGCTGAACACATACCAGGTAAAACGCGGAGCATACGATTCTTTTCCGCCTCCTTTAAACACATATTTCTGCACACCCAAGTCCGATTCGCATATATATTTCACATTCAGCGTGTCTCCCTTCCTGCCCTGTATATCCTTGAAATGTATCCAGCCGGATATTTCCACGCCAAAATCGACTTCATAATCACCTGCGTCGTTTTTGGTCAGTGACACGGGTTTCAGTATGTCCGTCACCTTGTCGGTCGGGGCGGTGTGCGCGTTCAGTTCGCCGGTTGGGGGTTGGCGCATTACGGCGTTTTTCCAGCCTGAATCGTCGCAGGCGGTAGTAGCCCATCCATCGGTCTCACGGTTGGCATCATATATTTCACCGGTATAAACCCCATTCATGACGATAGGCGATTCCTTCACTTTCCACGTCTCGTCCGTACAAATCACATCTTTTGTCCCGTCTGTATAGGTGATTTCAATCTGACAGAGGAAGCGAGGCGACCCGAAGGGGGCTACCCAGCGCAAATTTGTACAATCATAAAAGCCGTCGCCGAGGATAGCGCCTGCCACATTCCGCTGTTTATTAAGTATGTTCGTGATATCATAAGACAAATACATCACACGGTGTCCCCTGAAATTATTGTCGATGGAGATAAGTAACCCGTCATAAGCGACGTCTTCGCGGTTAGAAAAGTTTGTCAGGTTCGGCACTAAGCAGTCATCGCCGACTTTTTTACCGTTCAGGTAAAATTCAAAATATCCGAGACCTGTCACAAACGCTTTTGCAGAGGCTATACGACCTTTTACATCGAATGACTTACGAAGTAAAGGAGCCGGGAAATAAGGATATTGCGTGTGGTTGGGAACGACCATCAGTTGTCGTGTGTTATTTTGGCTGATTATCCGTCTCGGTTCTTCGCCTTGCCAGGGTGCGCCTATCCATTTCGCCTGCCAGTCGCCGGGTGAGAGCAAACCCATGCCCCAGAGGGCCGGTGCGCTCCACGCAGAAGCCACATCATGGCTGTCCCATACCATTACCCTCCACCAATAATCCCTGCCTGATAGCAATTTGCTTCCTGCGTATGGAACAAGATAAGAATCTCCGGACATCGTTTTTCCGGTGTCCCAGATATCGGCTTCGCCTTTTAATAATTTCTCTTTCGATGAAGCCACACAAATACGGTAAGCTAACTGCGACTCGCCGCGCACCTTTTCTGTAGCGGCTTCATTGATCCAGGATAACCGCGGCGAAGCCACATCTACAACAGTCGGATTTGTCATAAACTCGCAGGTTAACTGCACCGGTTTAATTCTACTTTGTTCTGTGCATGATGTGATAACAAATAACATGCACAACAGGCCTAAAGCGCTGATTTTAAGGTTTAATAATCTTTTCTTCATGATTTATATGTTCTTTTATCCATGCAAAGTTACCATTTTCCGTCTATATAATATTATTTTTTGAAAAAAAATCGTACTTTTGTCAGTGAATTTAATCTATTTATTATGAAACAATACTTATCCTCAACTATTTCAAGCGATTCATTACTTTCGCTTACCGCTGTTCCTGCTTCTGTACAAAACAGGCCTAAACATCTCAATTTCATATTCAAATGGCTTGCATTAACGCCGGCTGTTGTTGCAGGAACCGCCTGTGCGCCCCAGACACAACCGGAGCGACCCAATATTATTTATATCCTGACAGACCAGCAATCGGCTTCTATGATGAGTTGCGCCGGTAACCGATGGTTGCAGACGCCGGCCATGGACTATATAGCCGAAAACGGGGTGCGATTTACGCGGGCATATACTACCAATCCGGTATCTGTACCGTCGAGGGTAAGTATGATGACCGGATGGATGCCCGCCCATTTCCGGGACGCAAAAGGCAATCCCGTCAGGGAAAATGATGGGGGAATGAGAATACCGGAATTGCCGGAAGAAGTCAGGGAAACAAACATCGCCACAGTTATGCAGCAGGCCGGTTATGAGCTCGTCTATGGAGGCAAACAACACGTGCCTAAAGTGATGCAGCCCGAAACGTTAGGATTCCATGTCATCAGTATGAATGAGCGTGATGAACTGGCGCAAAGCGCTGCCGGTTTTATTAAGAAAGAGCACGAAAAGCCTTATTTTATGATTGTCTCGCTCATTAATCCGCACGATATATGCTACATGGCCATTCGTGATTTTGCCGTTTCGGAAGAGGAAAAGAATATCATCAGATATGGTAAAACGGAGGTAGCCACATTGGATGAAGCCCTCAAAATCCCTGAAGGTATCTCAATGGAAGAATTTTTCACATCTCATTGTCCTCCTTTGCCTCCTAATTATGAACCGCAGGAAGGCGAACCGCAAGCCATCGATTGGTTAATCAATCTAAGACCCTTTCGCATCAATGCGCGTGAACACTATACGGATGAGCAATGGCGGATGCACCGTTGGGCTTATTGCCGTTTGACGGAAATGGTCGACAGGCAAATTCAGGTGATATTGGATGCGTTGAAAGAGAGCGGTCAGGAAAGAAACACATTGGTTATATTTTCCAGCGATCATGGCGACATGGATGCAGCCCATCGCTTGGAACATAAGACCGTCCTGTACGAGGAATCTGCAAATATTCCCTTTTTAGCGATGTGGAAAGGAAAAATACCCGGTGGACGGGTCGACAGCCTGCATCTTGTATCGAACATGCTTGACCTTTTACCAACCATATCCGATTATGCCGGCAATTTGAGGTATGCCGATCCGCGCGGCAAAAGTCTTCGCCCGCTGCTTGAAAACAAAAAAACGGAATGGAGAAAATGCGTAGGCGTTGAGACCGAGATGGGGCGTATGATTGTTGATGAAAACAAACACAAATACATCCAATATGATATTTTAGGTATTGAAGAACAGTTATTGGATTTAAAATCAGACCCGTATGAAACCAAGCATTTCACTGCCCAACCCGAATATGCAGAGATACTATCCGATTTGCGCAATCAATTTAAAGCCTGGTTTTCCAATTAACATTTTCTAACAACCCAAAACATTTACATCGCCGTCCTGTTCCCAAGTGATACGTTCGTCCCAACTTTTTTCCCTTGTTTTTTCACGACGGTCGAAAATCAGCAGATAAGCGGGAGCGTCAGGAGCAAATGTATCGCGGTACTCTTTGATTTGCTCCAATCCTTCTTCTCTCACAGTTTTCTGACTATCGTGGTGATGCACCAATTTAATTTCTATAATGTACCTGTGTTCATTGTATTCGATGCCTAAATCCATTCGTCCGCTTCCTGCAGCACATTCGCGTTCAATTTTGCCGGCTCCATTAAGAACCCGTTGCAGAAAAGCCATCAACAAAAGATGCGGAAAGGCTTCGGTGTAGTCTGCCTTTTCTTCCCATTTATCTGCATGACGTCGCCAAAATTTCTGAAATTCTTGTAACATTTTGTCCATGTTTAACGAACCGTCTTCATTTTCCCATTTCCATTTTGGTTCGGGAATAGCCAATTGTTGTCCGTAAGTCAGGTGACGGGCAATCACTTCACGATATATCGGGTTGGCAATCATGGGTGTTCCTCTTTCGATTGTCACTAACCCTAAATCCATACATAGCCTGAAAGCCTCGCCTTCAGCTAAATTAGGGTCGGATTCTCCGGTAAGGATAGGCTCAATGACGCTGCGTACGCCCGGCTCTTTCAACCTGTATGCCAAAGCATCTAAATGTGTCTCGCGCGCCATGATCATTTTATCACGCGCCTCTTCTATATGTTCGAAGGTTACTGTTTCGACGCTTTCCTCACCCAAAATTTGCAGGGTTGCCCGCATAAATAACGAATTGACAATCCACGGTTGCCCGCGTGACTGTTCATAAACGTAATCCAAAGCCTCCTGTGTGATTTGTTGTCCGGTTTCGGTGGTTCGCAGTTCAAAAAGACGGGCGACGTCTTTCCTGCTAAAATTGGACAATACCGCCGAATCCTGTTTGATATTGAACGGAGAACCTGGATTGGGTGCACGTCCGCCTTTTGAAGCGGTGATGTAATCCTTCAGGTCACGCATCCCCACCAAAGCAATCGAAATTGGAAACTTTCCGATGCCGCGCGAAGCAAATCCACCACGCAATTGACGCAAGAAACTTATCATTGTCTCACCTTCTATAACGTCGACCTCGTCGAATAAAACAACTAACGGTTTGGGGGCGACAAGTTCAGCCCATCTTTTCAATGTCGCCCGCAACAGTCCTTCCGTTTGTAGAGATTCGACAACAGGAACAGGCAACCCGCCCCAATCGGCATAGTCACAAATCGCCTGATAAAGAATCTTCATGCCTTCTTTTCTGTCAGTAATTGCCTGGCAATCTTCCACACTTACATAACACGCTACTGCTTTGCCGTCATCATTTATCTCACGAACCCAGCTTTGCAGAAAAGTCGTTTTCCCAACTTGACGTGGTGCATGAAGCACCCAATAGAGTTCATCGCGAATGTAGCGATCTAACTGAGCGCCTACAAGACGTTCTTGAGGCGAAAGCATGTAATGCTTGTCCGAATTACATGGACCTGTGGTATTGAAAAAATGATTTGTAATCATGTTCTTTACGAATTAAAAATTGCACAAAGATACGTAATAGTTTTCATTTCTTCTATCATCACGCTTGTGAAAATGAAAAAAATCATCTAATTTTGCCGTGAAATTATCAAACGGATTCAATATGACAGAGATTTTAAAAAGGGAAAACATAATTTTGAACCAGCCGAAAGTGGACAGAGAAAAAATCATTCAGCGATGCGGGCGGCTGCTCCTTGATTCAGGTTATATCAAAGAAAGGTATATAGAAGGTATGATAAAGCGGGATAACGCTTTCAGTACGGCTATCGGAAACCATATCGCCATTCCACATGGTGAAAATGATTATAAGCAGGATATTATCAGCGCCGGTATGGTGGTATTAACCTATCCTGAAGGTATTGACTGGCATGGAAGTACTGTTTACCTTGTGGTTGGCATTGCTGCAAAAGGCGATGAACACTTGGAAATTTTAGGTAATATTGTTGAGCATTTTGAAACCGGCGAAGATACGATAAATATTGTTAAAAGCGCCGGGGTTGATGAAGTTTTTAAAATGTTAAGCGCATGATAATCACTGTGACGCTTAATCCCGCATTGGATAAGACCGCGAATGTCGATGTGATGAGGGCATATAGTTTGAACCGGCTGAGTGAAGTGCAGATCGACGCCGGTGGAAAAGGGGTCAATGTATCCGCAATGATCCGTTCATTGGGAGGCAGAAGTATTACCACAGGTTTTGCAGGAGGTAATACAGGCGAAGAACTGCTGTCCGGAATAGCAAGGAAAGGGCTGGAAACCGATTTTGTACACATAACCGACAGTACCAGAACTAATTTGAAGGTAGTTGACAATGCAGGCGGACTGACCGAATTTAATGAACCTGGACCGGAAATAAAAGCTGAAGAGTCGTTGGCTATGGAGCAAAAACTTTCCGGTTACGGGACGGCAGGTAATATTATAGCGCTTTCCGGCAGCCTCCCAACGGGACTAAACGACAACACCTACCAAAAACTTTGCGCTATGCTGCGTCGCCGTGGTGCGGCAGTATTTCTTGACGCCGACGGTAAAGCATTAGCAAATGCCCTTTCGTCTTCCCCTGACGAAATACCCGACTTCATCAAACCGAACCGAAACGAACTGCTCCGTTATTTCTGCATGGCAGACGATGACACGATAACGGAAGAAAAATTGGTAGAATTATGTCAATCCCTTCTTTACAAGGGCATTAAATTGGTTGCGCTTTCAATGGGGGAAGACGGCGCAATTTTTGTCAACAAAAACGGAATATGGCGCGCCAAAGCTATTCAAGTACCGATTCGGTCGACAGTAGGGGCTGGCGACAGCATGATAGGCGCGCTTGTCTACGGTTTTGAACAGGGACTAAATGACGAACAGTGTTTTACCCTCGCAATGGCCGCTTCCGCCGCAGCATGTACAACCGAAGGAACAAAAGCGCCGGAACGCGCAGTGATAGAAACTCTTTTATCCAAAGTGAAATTAGAACGGAGGGAACGGGGGAAAGGGCGAACGGGCGAACGGGCGAAGGGGCGAAAGGGCGAACGGGCGAACGCACGAAAGGGGGAACGGGCGAACGCACGAACGGGGGAACGGGCGAACGCACGAACGGGGGAACGGGCGAACGGGCGAAAGGGCGAACGGGCGAACGCACGAACGGGGGAACGGACGAATGGGCGAATGGACGAACGGGGGAACGGGGGAACAAGTGGGTGAA
>Ga0099364_10015096_pt1 | contig 10209 bp, 9 predicted proteins | sample TergutTh196P3_FD_73070 | JGI IMG/M metagenome (GOLD analysis project Ga0099364, IMG submission 73070) | Microcerotermes parvus P3 segment gut microbial communities from Pointe-Noire, Republic of the Congo - Th196 P3 | ecosystem: Host-associated > Arthropoda: Insects > Digestive system > Gut ...
TTCCCAAAACTTCGTCATATAAACCCTGAAAAAAAACTTGTAATTGAAAGGATCAATGGCAGCTCTGCCACATTATCGCCCATTGCTGAAAAGCTTAAGGAAAAAGGCTATGTCAGTGACAGGGGTAAGCTGGTGTTGTGGTAATTTTATTCGACATGCATAGCATTAATTATCATCAATACTTCCTCAAAATCTCAATGGGCTTAAGTTTTCCGGCGCGACGGGCAGGTATCCATGAAGCAATAACTGAACAAAGAACAGTAAATAATCCTATAAGGAATATTGCAATTCCATCAATAATTACAGGAATTGATTCAAGATAATAGCCGGAACTAAGAATTGTAACAGGATCAGCATTGAAAAGGCTTGAGAAAAAACTTAAAACTATTTCAAGGCCGTGCAATATACCATTAATATTAGTGCCGATAATCAGCCCTGCGGAAAGGCCTATTACAGAACCAACAAGACCTGTCAGCATTGCACTCCACAGAAATATGCCTGAAGTAAAAGCTGCTCTGGCACCACCTGCCTTGAGTACGGCAATATCTCTCTGGCGATCAATGACCAGCATGGAGGTTGCGGAGGAAACATTTACTGCAGCAACAAGCACAATAAGAGCCATGATAAAAAGCAAAAGCTGTCTTGTCGAGCGGTAAGAGCTATACTGAGCATATTGCAGCATATCCCAGGGAAAAATGCTGTAACCTGGATCAAGTTTGTCGTATAACGCACTTACAGCTTGATCAATCCCTGTATAAGGATCGTTAATTTTTAGAGTAAGAAATACAGGGGTTGTCTCAGGTAATATACGCATGCCTTCTTCAAAGCTCATAATACACCACAGCGAATCAATTTCACGGTAGCCGGAAGAAACAATGCCGCGTACAATAAATGTACTTAACCTTGGAATAAACCTGCCTTCCACGCTGTTCCTAACTGTCATCAAACGCACTGTGCTTCCGGCTTCTGCGCCGATTTGACGCGCAAGTTCTTCGCCTAAAAGCACTTCGCTGCCTGTGCCTAGCGTACGTTCACCGGAAATTACATTAAGGTATTTTAGGCTGCCTTCATCTTCCAGAAAAGATCTTTCAACAGCACGGATCGTAGCACCCCTTGATGCACGGGTGGAGACAAGTATTCCAAGGCCGTGTGCTTCCTGCCACACACCACGCAGATTATCAAGTGTTTCAATTTCCGGAATTGCCTGCGCAGCTTGTCTTGGAAACATATGATTAAAAATCTGGATATGGCCTGTTCCCAACTCAAGATAACGGTCTGTTATGCCACGGATCATGCCGTCCGCTACTAATAATGTTACGACTATGGGAATAAGGCTCAGGGCTATGCCAGCTGCGGCTCCCCGAAGATAACGGCCGCCTTCCTTTGCCCGGCCCAAAAGATACCGCAGGCCAATAAAAAATGCTGCTCCGGCCCTCACTTTGAATCTTCCTCTGTGTTCGCAAGAAGCCCGTTTTCAAGAACATAACGCAGCGAAGCTCTTGAAGCGAGATTTTTATCATGAGTTACTATAATAAGCGTTTTTCCGAATTTTTCTGTTCCGGAAAAAAGCAGGTCTGCTGCAAGAGAGCTGTTATACGGATCAAGGTTTCCGGTGGGCTCGTCCGCAAGGATTAGTTCCGGATCATTTACCATGGCTCTTGCAGCTGCCACACGCTGCCTTTCTCCGCCGGAAAGCTGCGAAGGATAATGATTATACCTTGCATCAAGTTTCATTTCGCTTAACAACATAGCTGCCTTTTCTACAGCTTCCTTTTTATTGATTCCTGCCATATAAGCCGGAAGCATAACATTTTCAAGGGCAGTAAAGTCCTTTAATAAATAATGAAACTGAAAAATAAAACCTATTTTATTCTGCCTGAATATTGAAAGTTCATTTTCAGAAAAACCTGTAATGTTTATTCCATCAACAGCTACACTTCCTGTATCGCAGCGATCAAGGCCGCCTATTATATTGAGGAATGTACTTTTGCCGCTGCCGCTGGAACCGCTTATGGCTATGGACCCGCCTTCATACGCAGAAAAATTTATCCCTTTAAGCACATGCAGGTTTTCTGTACCAGAGATAAAGCTCTTGTTTAGATTTTCAACCTTGATTAAAGGCCCGTTTATAATATCACTCATACCGCAAAACCTCCGCTGGCCGCATACGGGAAACCCTGCCGGAAGCAAACCATGCTGCTGCAAGTGCAGACAGGAGTCCGAAAAGGCATATCATCATAACTTCATAAGGAATAATCCTGGATGGTATTTCTTTTATATAAAAAATAGTCGGGGAAAACACAGAGAAAAAAGCAGCCTCGTCAGCGCCAAAAAGAATAGCCAATTTATTTATCATGGAAATAAAAAGATTTACCAGGGTTTCAAGAAAAGTAAAAAAAGCTGAAATGTTGAATGCAATAAAAAGCCCTGTTATCATGCCTGTTATTGCGCCGCAAAACCCGATTATAAATCCGTCAAGAACAAATACAAGGCGCACTTCTGTATCAGAAGCGCCCAGGGTTCTTAACATTCCGATCTCTTCCCTGCGCTCTAAAACAGTACGTCGCTGGGACTGAAAAATATTTAGGCCTACAACAATAAATATAAGTCCTACAAGAATAAACATCATTAGTTTTTCAGTTCTAAGAGCGCTGAAAAAAGAACGGTTATAATCCCGCCATGAACTTGCAGAAATATCCTCAAGCAAATTGTTTACTTGAGTCATTATGCGTTGATCTTGCCAGCGGTCTTCAAGTTTTACAAGGAGAACAGGCTTTTCTTCAGGGCTTGCAAGCCTTGCTGCCCTGTCAATGTTAATAAAAGCCCAGCCCAAATCATATTCATAATAACCAGAGTGAAAAATACCAGTCACATGATAATAAAGGTCTTCTTCGTCATCTAAAAGAAATCCGCCGCCGGAAACAGCAAGCATGGAAACAAGGTCTCCGGTATATACAGAAAGATGCCGTGAAAGCTCAGAACCTAAAACAATATTATCTTCTGAAGAAAGATCAAATGAACCGCTTTCCATTACAAGCCTGTTTCCAAGACCTGGATCAAGGGAAAGGGCATCCGGCGGCAGCCCCCTGACAAGAACGCCTCTTGGATTGGCAGATCTGCCCCTCATCAATACACTTGTTTCCCTGAAAGGGAGAGCCGAACTAATTCCCGCAAGGGAACGTATATGGTTTACAGCTTCATCATCCAAAGGAAAATCTTCGATTCTAAGATGACCTGAAGAAATCTCCAGTATGCTTTCGATAAAGCCGAGCTGGAAGCCGTTCATAACAGAAATAATTACGATTAACGCAAGGACGCCTGTTGCTATACCCAGAATGGAAAATACCACAGAAGGAGAATTTTTTCTGTTACGGGAAACATATCTTTTAGCAACATATCCAATCCAGCGGTTCTTCATTAATTACCGAATCCTTTCTTCCGAGATTTTACGGCCGTTTTCCCAGATTGCCCTGAGTATTACCCTTCCGCCAACATAAATTTCTTCTATATCCCTTGAACCTTCGCTGCGGACAACACGTTCCAGTATACCATTACTGTAATTACGTTCCAGTATACGGTTACCGCTTGAGTCAAATTCATACTCGGTAATGGTATCTTCATGATCTGTTTTTCTGTGTATTGATGCCAGACGATCTCCAACCCAGGTATTCCGCAGCTCTCCAAGCAGCCTGCCATTTTCATCATACCAGGTTTCTGTGAGTATTCTTCCCCTGTTGTCCGTTGTATAGTTTACTCTTGTATCTTCTGTGATAAGTGATTCGTCAATCAATGGGGCGCTTTGGATTTGACCTGGGGGACTGATGAATTCTGGCTCACGTGAAACACCGGGCGCAAAGCCAGGGAAAGTAATAAGTTCGCTTGAGCGCTCTGTTATGCCTGAATGAAACACACGCTCGATCGCTCTAAGAGATCCTGAACGTGTATAACGGTAAAAATCTGTAAAATTAGGCGTTTGAATATTTGTTTGTATAATTGAAGCCTCTCCATCCTCTATCTCAATAATCCAGTTTTCTGCCCTTACAAGAACCGTATTGGAATATATATATCTTGTCAGCAATTCAAAATCCGGAATAAACTGCCGTTCTTCAACAAGAAAGTAATTGTCATTATACACTTCGATAAACAATATATCATCCGAAAAAAGACCTGACGCATTAAGCCTTGCAACACCTCTTTGATTACGGAAAATCCACTGCTGCTTTACAGGCTCCCTGTTTTCATAAAGAATTCTTGTTTCAGCGATTAATCCGCTCTGGAAATAAGGAACAAGCAGGGCGGGAATCCCGTTAGCTGAAATTGCGTTAACAGAAAGCGCGAACTCGTGCCTCAATGCCTCAAGCCTTGAAGGAACATATCTTAATGTCATCCCTGCGGCATTGGAAACATACCAGCGTGTTTGTGAATCATCGGAGTCCGTGTTCCCGGCCTGGGTATATAAAAAAGACCCTGGAATAAAAAGTGCGTATAAAGCGGCGCACAAAAAAGCAAATCGGATAAAGGTTTTAGGCAAGGCCGGCAAATTCTTTAGCATATAATTGCGGGTCAAAAACTTTGATATCCCCGTACTTTTCTCCAATACAGAGAAAGCTTACAGGCAGTCCAAAATCTGCTGTCAGGGAAAAAACCGCCCCTCCCCGGCCGCTTGAATCAAACTTGGCAAGGATTATGCCGTCAAGGGAGACAGCTTCGTGAAAAACCTCTGCCTGGGCAACAGCGTTTCTGCCGGTAGTGGCATCCAGGACAAGGTACTTCAGATAACGGCAGCCTCCGGCTTTTGAGTCCACCACCCTGTCGATCTTTTTTAATTCCTCCACCAAAGATGTTTTTGTGTGCATGCGCCCGGCAGTATCGGCAATAATTAAATTGCCGGCCCCGGCCCTTGCTGCTTCAAGTGCGTCGTAAATAACCGCTGCCGGGTCACCCCCCTGCTGATGCGCAACAACCCTTACTCCAAGGCGCTCGCCGTGGACTTTAATCTGATCAATGGCAGCTGCCCTGAAAGTATCGGCAGCGGCCAGGATGGGGCGTCTGTTATGTGAAAGACCCATGTTGGCAAGTTTTGCCGCTGTTGTTGTTTTCCCGACACCGTTTACACCCAGTATAAGTGCAATCTGAAGTTCATCCTCTGCTTCAGCTGGCTCTGCAATAAAAGGTTTTGCAACCCCGGCCGTTAAAAGCATCTCTTCGAGCAGCTGCGCAAGGATTTTTTTTGCGCCTTCGCTGTCACATATTTTTTCTTTTTTGCATTTTTCTTCAAGCATCTCAACAAGTCTTGAAGCTTGCAGAGCGCCAAAATCCCCTTCAACAAGCAGATCTGTCAGGTCTTCAAAATGTTCATCCGAAAGAGGTTTGGAAATTCCAAAAAAGTCTTTTATTCGCTCACTAAAAGCAATCATTATTCATGCTCCATATCCTCGATTGCAGTTTCTTCGAGTGCAGTTTCTTCATTAATGACACGAGCAAGTGGGTTTGCATCTGTCCTTGATACAGCAATGTAACGTACGATGCGATATATAGTTTCTGTAATAACAAGACCAATTACTACAGATGCACCTATAATAAAATACTGTGCTCTTTGCGCATCATCATACATTTCCTGTGTTGCCTGTCTCTGTAAATTCATATAGTTATAAGAATTAATATAGTTTGTTGCCATTCCTATAGTAAGAAGCGAAACAGGCAGACCTATCCAAAATCTGCCGTAAGCAGAATAAAAATTTCTTCTGGCAATTTCTACAGGTCTAAAATCCGGAGGCAGAGGAGGGTTTGCTGTGATATCAAGAAACCCTCTTTGATCAATAAAATCAGTATCAAGTCTGATGCTGTTAAGGCTGTGGTATATTAAAGAACCAGTATCACCTGATGGGGTTTCCACGCTTATCAACGCATATTGATCCATAGGCAATTCTATATAAAGCGGAGTAAGTCCCAGAAAACGGGTTCCCAAAAAAACCGATGAACCGGGATGTTCAGGCACATCAACAAAAAATGAAGAAAGGGCCAGAGGTGTTAAGTTAAACGTCATATCAATCATATCGCCTGGAAATAATTCCAGGGAATAAAATGCGGTTTCATAATTTTCAGCAGAAACAAAGACAACATGTTCTCCCGGGACTTGCTCCGTCATTGCGGTTTCTCCCCTGCCTGCCCAGTTATCATCAATAACAATCATGGCATGCTCTGGATTGGCCCTTACAAGCAATAATGCATGTTCTCTGCCTGATAAATAATTACTTAAATGGCTGGACAATTCCGCAATGGCAACATCAAGGTCTTCCGGAGAAAAAAGAATATTCTCTTCCCAGGACCAGGAACGGGTATAAAGTGTATACAATCTAAGCGTAAGATATATTCTTCCAAAAATTTCAGAAACTGAACCGCTAAGAAAAGCATTGACACCCTTATCCAAACAATAACGGTATTCCTCGCCTTCTCTGGGAGCTTCTGGAAAAATATCAATGTTTTGTTCCAGCAGCCTGAAATCCGGCGTTGGGTTTATAATTGGAGCATAAGCTGTTTGAATAATATAATCCTCTTCAAGTTCCCTTATTTCATTTTCAATATTCGAAAGATTCCTTTTATACCTCCACCCTGAATCCCCTCTGTAAATAAGAAGCCCACGTTCATTTTGCTTGTCAGCAAGAGCTCTTGCAGCATTGTTACGCGCAACAAATTTTACAAAATCCTGGTAATATAATATTTCTTCATTGTCAAGGATTCGGCGATCGATATTCTCAAGCGGTTTAACAAGCTGCCTTAGAATAACATTTCCAAGAATTTGTCTTGCAGGAGAAAGAGAAGAAACATCAAGGGATGTAACTGACAAAACCCATTCGTTATGATGTACTACTTCTTCTGCAATATCCTCTGCACCCCTGCCAAACACAGGAAGTGCCAGCGCAAAAGTTATAGCGCATAACACAAGGCTTTTTATAAATGGCTTTTTACGCATTGGCATTATTCCAAGAAAAACGAAGATAGTCTTCTATAAATAGATCTATATCGCCGTCCATTACAGCCTGAATATTACCGCTCTCTGTTTTTGTGCGGTAATCCTTTACAAGGGTATAGGGCTGAAAAACATAGGAGCGTATCTGCATGCCCCAGGAAATATCCTTTTTCTCCTGGGCAAACTTCTCATTCTCCTTTTCTTTTTCAATACGGTAATGTTCATAAAGCCGTGCCTTAAGCATATTCATGGCAATGGCGCGGTTTTTTATCTGGCTGCGCTCATTCTGGCAGGCAACAACAATGCCTGTGGGAAGGTGGGTAAAGCGTACAGCACTGTCGGTTTTGTTTACGTGCTGGCCTCCAGCACCGCCTGCACGGTAAGTATCAATACGAAGGTCTTCGGGACGGACTTCCACTTCAATTGTGTCGTCAATTACAGGGAATACGTAAATTGAAGCGAATGACGTATGACGCCTGGCATTGGAATCAAAGGGACTGATCCGGACAAGACGGTGTACCCCGCCTTCACCCTTGAGGCTGCCAAATGCAAAATCACCGTCAATTTTAACTGTAGCGGATTTTATCCCGCCCTCGGATTCAAGACGGTCAAGCTCTTCAACAGAAAAGCCTTTTCTCTCTGCCCAGCGCAGATACATGCGCAAAAGCATCTGCGCCCAGTCACAGGCCTCGGTTCCGCCTGCCCCTGAATGAACAGTAAGATAACAGGCATGTCTGTCAACTTCTCCGCTCATAAGTTCAAGGGTTTTTTGTTTTTTAAACTTTTGTGTCAGGTCTTTTAGTGTGGTTTCAATTTCCTGGGCCTGGGTTTCGTCTTTTTCTTCATGGGCCAGTTCAAGCAGGGTAAAAAGGTCATCAATGCCTGTGCGCAGATTTTTCCATGGTTCATAGCGGTTTTTAAGGATTTTTAGATCCCCAATAACCTTTTCTGCGCGGCTGGAATCATTCCAGAAATCCACAGCACTGGTTTTTTCTTCGAGTTCATTTATACGCCCGGAAAAACCCGCGTCTTCAAAGACGCCTCCAGGTCTCATTGATTTGGGCCATTAAATCCTTTATGGGAGCGCCCAGTTCGCTTAACAGCATAATTAAGGTTAAGGGAAAAAACAGTTTTTGTAAAGCTTGGCTTTTACTACAATCCCAAATCCCTGCCTATTAAGATAACTTTTATTCTGCCTGCTGGTTTACTGGCTTTTATCGTTACTATAAACGAACAGATGGAATCCGGAGATTTACAGTCAGCACATGTGCCGGTTTCTGCGCAGGGGGTTTTTAAATCCGGGAAACGCTGGATATTGGCAGGAGCTGCAATTGTTTGAGCTCTTGTTATGGCATCATCAAGGGTTTTGGCAACCTTGTTCATCCCAGCCACTATGATCACCTGCCTTGGGCCAAAGATCGTGGCTGCAACCCTGTTGCCATAACCGTCTATGTTTACAAGCTGGCCATCTTCGCTTATGGCATTTACTCCGCTGATATATGTATCGCAAAGCAGGGCTTTGCGCATCATTTCAAGGCGTTCTTCAGGGCTTGAGGCTGTATCGCGGTCTATGACCTTGTAAGCGCGCTCGCCAAGGCTTTTCTGTACACCTAACCCTGCAGCAGTAAGGGAGCCGCCCCAGGACACAACATGGTCTTTGGGAATAAGCTCAAAGACTTTTTCCAAAGCTTCTTCTTTATTATCAAAATACCATGCATCAAAAAACCTTGTTTTCAAAGCTTTTACTGTTTTAGGGCCCAATTTATCATAACGAATTTCTGTAGGGCTTTTTGTTGTTTCCATTCACATTTCCTTATAAAAAAGTCAACTATAGGTAGACAATTATAGAACTTTTTTAATGAAATTTGATAGACTAAAGCATGAATGAATACCTGATTGAAGGCGGTCATACAGTAGGCGGAAAAATAAAAGTAAGCGGCAATAAAAATGCTGCCCTGCCATGCATAGCTGCTGCTCTATTAACTGATGAACCTGTTATTTTAAGGAATATTCCTGATATTGAAGATGTCCAGGTAATGCTGGACATATACCGTTCTTTGGGCGGAAAAACAGATAACCTTGAACCCAATGCCTATAGATTAAGCCTTGGAAACATTAAAACTTCAGAGATCCCCCTGGAGCTTGCCCAAAAAATTCGAGCCTCGATTCTGTTTGCAGGACCACTTCTTGCAAGAACAGGCAAGGCTGTTTTGCCGCCACCCGGAGGCGATGTAATAGGCAGGCGACGCCTTGATACTCACTTTCATGCATTGAATGAAATGGGCGCCAGGGTAAAAATAAACAATAGTTTTAAATTCAGTGTCCATACTTTAAACGGCGCAGACATTTATCTTGATGAAGCTTCTGTAACAGCAACAGAAAACGCCATAATGGCAGCAGTGCTTGCAAAAGGCAAAACAATACTTACAAACGCTGCATGCGAACCCCATGTTCAGGACCTCTGCAATATGCTGGTCTTAATGGGTGCGCATATCGAAGGAATAGGCTCAAATGTCCTTACAATAAAAGGCGTAGAAAAACTGCATGGCTGCGACATGCAAATTGGTGCGGATTTTATGGAAGCTGGATCGCTTATAGGCTTGTCCGCAGCAACAGGCGGAGAGCTTTTTATTGAAGGAATTACTGTAAAGGAATTCCGGCCTGCAAAAGTTGCATTCAGTAAACTTGGGATAGTATGGGAACACGAAGCAAACACAATTCACCTAAAAAAGAATCAGGCACTTGAGGTTAATCATGATATTGGAGGCATGATCCCAAAAATAGACGATGCACCCTGGCCTGGTTTCCCGCCTGATCTGACAAGTACCATAACAGTTGTGGCAACCCAGGTCAAAGGCACAGTCCTTATACACGAAAAGATGTTTGAATCCAGAATGTTTTTTGTAGACAAGCTTATAGCAATGGGCGCAAGGATAGTACTCTGCGATCCGCACAGGGCAGTAGTATCAGGCCCTACAACATTAACAGGTTCGCTGCTTCACAGTCCTGACATAAGGGCTGGTATGGCACTTGTAATTGCAGCAATGTGCGCTCAGGGTAAAAGCACGATCACAAATATTGTTCAGATTGAAAGAGGTTATGAAAATCTGGTTGCGCGCCTAAAATCCCTGGGCGCCAGAATAGAGGAAAGCTGAATAGGTTTTAAAACTAACCCTTCTGGGATGCAAGAATTATCAGCGTTGAGATAAGCAAAACAATGGCGCCAACAGAAAAAATCA
>Ga0099364_10015097_pt1 | contig 10208 bp, 8 predicted proteins | sample TergutTh196P3_FD_73070 | JGI IMG/M metagenome (GOLD analysis project Ga0099364, IMG submission 73070) | Microcerotermes parvus P3 segment gut microbial communities from Pointe-Noire, Republic of the Congo - Th196 P3 | ecosystem: Host-associated > Arthropoda: Insects > Digestive system > Gut ...
TTTACCGCGATGATGATGGACGCGCTGAACGGCGATCTGGAACATTTCGGGATTGCGGAGCCGTTTGACGATGTCCCCCCGCATTCACGGTATTACGCTCCGGTGACCCAAGCCCGGGCGCTGGGCTTGGTGTCCGGCTCGGGAAGCAACACATTCATGCCGGATGCGGCGCTGACCGTTCAGGATATGCTGGTTCTGGTCTGTAACGCGCTGGAAAAGCTGGACAGGCTCCCCGCTTTCCAAATCGATCAATGGATCGAGTTTGACGATTGGGACGAGGTGGCGGAGTATGCCCGAAGCCCGATACAGACACTGGCAAAAATATATGAGCTAGGCGGCGTATTGAATCCCGGAAAGCCCCTCACCCGCGCCGAGAGCATGGCCGGCGTCAGGATGCTCACAACGGGGCTTTTCTAAATATTCTTTCCCGCTTGTTGTCCGCGACGCGCCGGGGGATAGCTCCCCGGCGCGTTGTTTATGGGCCAATGGCGCGGTGTGTAATGAACCCCCGCGCCCTACGCATGGGGCGCGGGGGATGTTTTGCGGTTAGCCGGAGGCGCTCCCCCGATCAAACCTCCAGCCTTTCGGCGAGCAGTTTTCGTTTTTCTGTCGTTATGCCGAGCTTGCGGTAGACGCTGGAAAGGCAGGTTTTCACACGGCTTTCCGATAAACAAACCCGATCCGCTATTTCCTTGTTGCTCATCCCTTTGACGGCGAGCAGCGCGACGGATAATTCACTCACGGACAACAAGGACGCGCTTTTGGAAAGCGCGGGCTTTGTCTCGCCGGAGTTTACCAGCCGGATAAAGCTCAGAATCCTCGCGCGGAACTCATCGATGTCATAGGGCTTTGAAATGTAGTCGTTCCCTCCGGCGGTCAGTCCGGCCAGAACGTCCGCGCGTTCGGTTTTCGCGGTCAGGAACAGCACGGGAATATTCCTTCCCTCCTGCCGCAATTCCGACAGAAAATCAAGGCCGCTGCCGTCGGGGAGCATAATGTCCAAAACCGCCACGTCGGGGATGGAAAGTTTGATTCTCTCCCGCGCTTCGGCGACGGTTTTCGCGGCGAGAACCATCAATCCTTCCCTTTCGAGCATACGCCGGTTTAAGTCCAGTATTTTGATGTTGTCTTCTAAAAGAAGCACGATTCCATGGGTACTCATCAAAGCTCAGTTCTTCCTTTCAGCGTTACGGACACACAGCATCCGCCGCCGGGTTCATTTTGGATGGATATCTCCCCGCCGTGCCGTATCGCGATATCACGGCAGACATAAAGCCCTATACCGCTTCTTCCTTTCTCGCCGCTGACACCCCGCTCGAATACATGCGGCAATATGCCGGGTTTGATTCCGTCCCCGTCGTCTTTGAGGGTAACGGTTATAACAGCTCCATCCGCGCGGACGGTCATTCTGATCTGGCTGTGTGCGTGGGTGAGTGCGTTTTGCGTAATGTTCCATAGCAACTGCGTCAGCTCGTCCGCACTGCCTTGTATTTGGGGGATTTCGTTTTCGATAGACACCGTCAGATTCCTACCCTTGCGTTGTGCGATGGGCTGCAGCAAACGCATCAACCGATTCGCCAGGTCGCTTACATCCACGGGCATGGGCTCCAACTCGTCCGTTTGCGCCGTCTCGGGGGAGGATAACAAGATTTCCAGCGCACCATCCGCCATTTCCGCAAGCCGTTCGGCTTCTTCGCTAATGGTGGATAGATCGGCAAGGGTCTGCTCATTCGCTCCGCTCACCCGGATTTGCTCTACGGCAAACTGCGCGTAGACAGACATTACGGTCAGCGGGGTACGCATTTCGTGGCTCATTTTCACGAAAAGATTCCCTTTCATTTTTGAGTATTCTTCCGCTTGCTTCCGTGCGGCTTCAAGCTCTTTGTTCTGTTTGTCGAACAGATGTATGTGCGCCGCCATAGCCGCTGAAACCCCGATGCTGACGATCAGAAATGTGACCATATTATCGACTGCGATTGTAAGTTCATCAGAAATGCTCTGTACGTTTTCAGGATAAAAATACGCATACAAGAAAAGCGATGTATATAAGACCAATTCCAGGCAGACAAAAACGAGCATCTTTTTTCCGGTTAGCATAAAAACCGTAAACAGCACCGCGAAAACAAAAAACAGGGGCATACCGTTGATATAATTCCCCAGGTTTATAAAGGCAATGGGGAAAACAATAATAAATATGACGACGATGGTTATCATATAGCAGCGCTGGTAGTTTTTGCTGACGGTTGCATACCATAACAGCGATGCGGAGATGATGACCAAAATCGAATTTAATATCAGATCCGTAAGCCCGGCGCTGACGACAAGCCCGAGTATAGCGCTGGACAAACTCGATACCAGCCCGACACACGCCAAGATATTAAACAATATGACGCGGAGTTCCAGCTCTTTACCGAAAAATATATCCCGTATTTTCTTCAAAAGCACGAACATACAGACGCCCACCGATCCTTTCCTGGTTGTTCATAGCTCTGATTATACTTCAAATCGTTTCCAAAGTCCACAGGAAGGTATCAGCGGATGGAAAAAAATGATACCCCGGCGATACTTTTATGAAACCCCGCCTCCCCTGAAATGCCTGTATAATGATATACATCAGGAAAGAGCCAGAAGACCGGCCATGAGCCGTCCGGCCAAGGGGGAAGAATAACATGAAAAGAGGAGACACCATGAAAAAAATCACAGCGAAACACGCCGCATCGGTGTTTGCGGTCATCGTGCTCACAGCCGCGCTGCTGGCCGGCTGCGGAGCGAGCGGGACCCCGCAAGACGGCCGTGCCGCTCCGTCGGAAAGCTCCGGTACCAAAGTGAACGATATTTTGAAAAGGGTTATGCCCGCTCAAATGGAGGACGGCGCGGTAAAAGTAGCGGTCGTGCGAAATCTGACAAACAGCGACCATACAAGATTATTTCTGTCGGGCTGTATTTTGGAAGGAACCGCGCTGGGCTTTCAGGTAGACACATTTATTACCGACGGCGACAACGCGAGGTGTCAGGCGGTGATCGCCGAGGTGATTGAGGGCGACTATGACGGGATTATCCTTTCTCATGGGGGTGGGTACACCTATGACGCGCTTCTGCCCGCCGCCGCGAAGGGGATGAAGGTCGTGACCTTTGATTCCGTTCCATACAAGGGCGGCGACATCCGCAACGCCATTCTGGAGGGCTGTACGAGTACCGCTCAGGAAGACTATATGCTGGCGGAACAGTCACTGAATTCCCTTGTTACATATTTTAGCCATGCGCCGGTAAAGGTGATCCGCACCTGGATGGGTCCCGACATTCCTCCGATGGACAGGCGCGCGGTGGTGTTTGACAGATTTGTCGCGGAAGGGAAAATCGAAGAGGTTTCCGTCATTGACCCGGCCGATTATTCAGACCCCCGGGGCGGGGCGGAAGAGGCGCTCGCCGCCATGCTGCCCGACTATCCCGCGGGGACGGTCGATGCGATTTGGGGTTCTTATGACGAACTCGCAAAAGGCTGTCTTGACGCGCTGAACGCGGCGGGACGCGATGACATTAAAATCATGTCCATTGATATATCGGACAACAACATAAACATGATGCTGGACAATGACGATGTATGGATTTCAACCGCCGCTGTGGACCCCAAGTTGATCGGCATTGTCAACATACGCCTGCTCGCCGCGAAATTTGCGGGAGAAGATACGCCCGACACCTTCAATCTTGACGCCCAGCTGATAGAAACCTCCGCGCTCGACCATTCCACCAACATGTCGAATATCGACAGGGTGGTGGAAAACTGGGGCCGGGAAAAAGGGTTGTTTGACCATTACCCCTGGATGGCGGAATTGAAGGCCTTAACATACTCCTATTAAGAGAGAGCGGCTTATGACCAAATTCAGGAACGTGAGCCTCCGCATACGACTGATTCTGGCGTTTTCCATTGTCTTTATTTTGACGGTGGTGGTGGCGGCTGTCGGCATCGCGGGTCTCAACAATACCAATGCAGCCTTCTCCCAACTGGTTGGGAATATAAACACGCGCTATCAGCTGTACGGGGATACAAGTTTCCAGTTGATGTCCGCGCGCCGTGATTTTATTCACATGGCGGTTCTGGTCGGAGAAGAGCAGGCGCTGGACAGAAGGCTTGCCCTTGCCGAAACCGCGATGGACGTATTTGTGTCAAATTTAGAAGCCGCGAAGGAGAATTTGGCCCTGGATACCGTAACGGAAACCGCGGTTAAGGAAATACAGCGCGATACCATTGACGCTTTGATTGCCGGCGCGGAGAGATTTACCAACTATTATCTCCTGCCGTTTCACCAGGAAATGGTGGAAAATTTGATTTCCCGCGATGAAACGCTGGCGAGAATCGCCTTGGGGATGTCCTACGCCAGCTCGCTTGTCGAACAACTGGATGAACTGCAAACTTTCGCCCAGCAGGAGATGACAAACGCGCAAGCCCATACAAAGATGCTCGCGTCAAATATGCTGAGCTTATTGGTCATCACTTCTTTTCTGTCATTGCTTACATCCATGTTTTTAGCTATATTGGTGAGCGAGATCACCCGGGCATCAGAGAAAGCGGACCGGTCATTGCGCGCGGCGCAGGAGTCGCTGAAAAAAGCGCTGGAAAGAGAACAGTCGGCCAATATCGCCAAATCCCGCTTCCTCGCCACCATGTCACACGAAATCCGCACCCCGATGAACGCCATCATCGGCATTTCGGATATTGAGCTGGACCGTGAGAACCAGCCGTCCGAAACACGGGACGCCTTTGACCGCATCAACAGCTCCGGCAAAACGCTTTTGGGGATCATCAACGACATCCTGGATTTATCCAAAATCGAAACCGGAAAGCTCGAGCTGGTGCCGGTCAAATACGACACACCCAGCTTAATCAACGACACCGCGCGGCTCAACATCATGCGCATCGGCGGCAAGCCGATCGATTTCATCATAAAGGTTTCCGAGACCCTGCCCGTGTATTTGATCGGCGACGAGCTTCGGATCAAGCAGGTTTTGAACAATATACTGTCCAACGCGATTAAATATACCCAACAGGGCAGCGTCACATTTGAGATCGCGTCCCAGCCGGATGAAAACGGGACTATGCTGGTCTTTACCGTCCGCGACACCGGGCAGGGCATGACGAAGGAACAGCTGGCCGCGCTCTATGAGGAATACTCCATGTTTAACCGCGAGGTCAACCGCGGGACGGAGGGCACGGGGCTCGGCATGAGCATCACCAAAAACCTTGTCGAGATGATGAATGGCCGAATCATGGCGGAAAGCGAACCGGGCGCGGGCTCGGCATTCACCGTTTATCTGCTCCAGCAGCCCGCCGGCCAGGACGTTCTGGGAAAAGAGGTCGCGGAAAAACTGCAAAGCTTCAGGTTCACGCCCAGTATGCAGAGAGCGAAGGTCGTGCGGGAGTATATGCCGTATGGAAGCGTGTTGGTGGTGGACGATGTGGACGCCAATGTGTTCGTGGCGAAAGGGCTGATGAAGCCCTACGGTCTCGCGGTTGACACCGCCGAAAGCGGCTACGAGACACTGGAAAAAATTCGCGCCGGGGCAACCTTTGACGTCATATTCATGGATTACATGATGCCGGGGATGGACGGAATGGAAACCGCGAAGCGGCTCCGGGAGGAAGGCTATACGCGCCCCATCATAGCGCTGTCGGCCAACGCCATTGCCGGCATGAGGGAAATGTTCTGCGAGAACGGTTTTGACGGCTTTGTCTCAAAGCCCATCGACATCCGGCAGCTCAACTATATCCTCAACAGCTTCATCCGCGACAAGCAGCCGCCCAAGGTGCTCGAAGAAGCCCGGCGGCAAAAGGAAAGCGGAACGCTCCCCGCGTCCGCGGCGGAGGAGGCCGGCCCGCTCTCTCTCCTGAAACAGGTAGACGGTCTTGACGTGGATTCCGCGCTGGACGCGATGGGGGGCTTAGAGGATGTCTATATGGACACCGTGAAGCTGACCGCGCGCCTGCTGCCCGATCGGGTCGGGAAAATGGACCGCTTTATCAACACCGACTGGAAGGCGTTTAGCATAGAGGTACACGGTCTGAAAAGCGTGCTGAAAAACATCGGGGCGACGGCGCTGGGGAGCATGGCCGCGCAGCTTGAACGCGCGGCGGCAGAGGACAATCTGCCGTACTGTACTGAATTTTACCCGGCCTTCAGCACGGGGCTGATGGAATTGCGGCATGGCCTGGCCGAAGCGATGCAGGCGGAAACGGCGGAGCCGAAAAAGACAGCGGATCCATCGGCGCTCATACCGGTGATTGCCGAAGCAAAGGCCGCCGCGGAAGCCTTTGACCGCGACGCCGCGCTGGAGATTCTCACCCCGTGCGCGGAGTATACCTACGGCGAGGAAACGGATGGAATTCTGCGTGAAATCATGAACGCTCTGGAGGCGTTTCAGTGCGAGCAGGCCCTCGCAAATCTGATCAAACTGGAGGAAAAAGAACATGGAAACGAAGCTGTATGACGGAACCCGCTATTACCACCGCGTCCCGGGCTTGTTTTTGCCCAGAGACGTCATGTCTGACCGGGTTAACCGGCATAACCGGTATGAACGGATACACGCCGATATCAACCGGTTTATTGATGCCGTACCGGACCTGACCGAGACGCTGGAGGCCAACAGCATCCACCTGGAAAGGAGGCCGCTTGTCTTCGTTGAAAACATGAAATTGATGATTGCGCTGCTCAGCACGATACGCGCGAGGGGCCTGGAGATGTACGCGGGGAGGATTCTGCGCTGTATGGGGGGAGTTCAAGATTTGGCGCTGGCGCGCAAGCTCCTAAAGCCGTTTATCACGGATGTGCTTTCCCTGTCCATCGCCATGCAGAAGGCGCAAAAGCAGGATACGGTCACGCACGTAAGCGAAATTGAGCTTCACGCGGATATGGAACGCAATGTGATGACGGTGCGCAATCTTTTTTATGACGGCGAATATGAACGAGCGGCGGAGGTCATCGCGGAGATGGCGGAGCGCGCCCCGGAGGAGCCCGCTTACCTGAAGCTGCTGAGCTTGATTGCGGCACGAAAATACGAGGAAGCGAAAACCGCGGTGAACGCTTTGCATGAACAGCATGTCGAAACGATGGACAGGCTTGCGGGAACGGATTTAACGAAAATCATCCTGGCGGTGGACGACATACCCGAAATGCTGTCGTTTGTCAACAACACGCTCAAAAGCCGTTACAAGGTCATCGCCGTGCCGAGCGGAGAAGCGGCGCTCACGATTTTGCGGACGCGCAAGCCCGACCTGTTTATTCTCGATATAGACATGCCGGAAATGGACGGCTATGAGTTGACGCAAATCATACGCGACAGCGACGAGCACGCAAGGACTCCCCTCGTTTTCCTGACCGGCAATTCTACGAGGGCGCATGTCGCCAAGGCGATGGCGGTCGGGTGCGACGACTTCATCGTAAAACCCACAAGCCACGAACGTCTGCTGACCGTGGCGGGCAAGTTTTTGGGATAGGGTCCGGATTTGTCTGCACATCGTTGCAAGGCGCGACACCCCCGGCGCGATGTGGGCATCGCGCCCTACGCACGGCGGGGCGGAAAACCATGTAGGGGACGCCGACCCCGGCGTCCCGCAAAACGTCCCCGACCCACACGCGCGGGGAAACCACGGCCAGCCCCCGCCCCGCCAAGCGGGTTACGGGGATTCCTCCGGCTGTACGTCCTCCGGTGTTTTTCCGATCATCTCGTGCAGCATCCCCAGCGCGTCGCTCAGACTGCCCACGCGGTCGATCAGGCCGTACTCCACCGCCTGCTCCCCGTAGATCACGCTGCCCACGTCGCCGGCCAGTTCACCGGTGCGCAGCATCAGCTCCCGGAAGGTATCCTCATCCATGCGGCTGTTCTGGGTGACGAATTTGACGATCCGCTCCTGGATGCGCTCAAAATAGGAAACCGTCTGCGGGACGCCCAGAATTACGCCGTTCAGGCGCACCGGATGGATCGTCATCGCCGCCGTCGGCGCGATGAACGACAATCTCGCCGCGACCGCCAGCGGCACGCCGATCGAGTGCCCTCCGCCCAGCACAAGGGAAACGGTCGGCTTTTTCATGCCCGCGATCAGCTCCGCGATGGCCAGACCCGCCTCGATGTCGCCGCCGACGGTGTTGAGCAGGATCAGCAGGCCGTCGATGTCCTCGGCCTCCTCGATGGACGCCAGCTGGGGCAGGACATGCTCGTATTTCGTCGTCTTGGTTTGCGGCGGCAGCAGAGAGTGACCCTCGATCTGCCCCACGACGGTCAAACAATGGATCGCGCCCCTGGAGTTCCGCGTGGTGACGGAACCCATCTCCAGAATGTCCTCCCGGCGCTGCCGGGTATCCTCGGCTTCGGGTTCGGGTTCGCGGGTGTTGTCGTCATAATTCATGGTTGTGGGCTCCCTTGTTTTTTCCTCAGTATGCCCACTTTTGCGGAAATACAGCAGCGGATGGACGGGTATGGCGCCCGCTATCCCTGCCTTCTTTTGATATGCGCTCCGACCTTCGCGTCTTCCGTTCCGATGTGGTTGATCACCCAATCCACCAGGGATTTGTTGAGTTTCCCGACCAGCGCGATGGACGGGCCGGTCTGCTCGTACTCGCTTACCAGGGCCGAAACGGCTGAGAGAAACTGGGCGTGCAGCCGTTTATGGGCGGCCAGGCCCGGATAGGCGTGCTCCGCCTGTAATTTCTCCTCGTCGGCGAAATGCTCTTTGGTGTAGGCAACCACAAAGGAGAGCGTCTTGTCGATCTGCTCGCGCCCCTGCCGCTTGGCGCAGGCGTCCATGAGGCTGTCGATCGCGCCGATCAGTTTTCTGTGCTGAGCGTCAATCTTGGGAATGCCGACCAGCAGGGTGTCTTTCCAGTAAGTCATGCCAAATCCCTCCGGTTTTAATTAGGAAACCGCCGCGCCCGGAGCTTCCTCCGGGTCGGGGTCGGAATCCAGGGTGATGAAATAATCATAAAACGGCATCAGGAACTGAAAGCCGCCGGTGAGGCGGTCCGCCAACTCGCGGGAAAACAGTTCGCCGCCGTTGGGCTGGCTGTGGATGAGCGAAAAGGATTTTTTGTTGTACCACGCGGCGGTCTTCAAGGACGGCGCTTCTTTTTTGCGCGCGTACTCCGGCCCGTCAAGCAAAAATTCATCCTGCCGCTCCAGCGGGGCGATGAGGGCTTCAAACGGCTTCGGGCGACGGGCGATACGCGCCCGCAGCTTGGCCATCGTGACCGGCCGCGCCTGGTAGTAGCCCAGACCGTAGCTCCAATTTTCCGGGGCCAGCTCAAACCAGAATACGGGCGTGGAGGTCCATTCCTCGCTGGGGCATTCGATGGAAAACCACAGGTTGCACCGGTACGGCTCGCCGCCGCGCACGCGCCGGGCGTCGCGGTATACGCGGGAGAGCTTATGGATCAAGCCGCGGTCGGGGCCGTCGTCCGTGATCCGCTCGAACACCTCCCGGCCCAAGGCCTTCATCGGGGCGTGGAAATCCCGCAGGAATTCCTCCTTATGCGCCTCAAACCACGCCTTCTCATTGTTCAGGCGAAGGCCCCACATAAAGTCGATGGTAGCTTGGGAAAAGCCGCTGAACATAGGGATAATCCTCCTTGGTGCGGAGATTCGGCCAGCCTGTGCTCAGTATAGCACAGACTTGGTCTGGCGTCCAGTGGGGGGCGATGTGGGTGTTGCGCCCTACGCATGGCGGGGCGCGGAAACCCCGTGTCCTCCTCCCGCCGCCTGCGGGCGGCACCCTCCTCTGGGAGGAGGGCAAGGGCAAGACCGGAATTTTGAGAAACCCCCTTGCCTCCCTCACAGAGGGAGGTGGCCGCCCCAAGGCGGCCGGAGGGAGGATTTGGGCGGGGCACACCCTTCCCCGGCGCGCAAAACAGGCAAACACGGCGCGCCGGGGTCGTCGCGCCCTACGCAGGGCTGGGCGGGAACTTTGTCAATCCTCAGTCGGCTTCGCCGACAGCTCCTTTAGGAAAGGAGCCTTGACGGGGGGGAGTCTTACAGGGCGCGCAAGCCTCCTTTCGTAAAGGAGGTGGCACGCCGCCAGGCGTGACGGAGGATTTTAGGGCGGACTGCGGGCTTGGGAAACACGGCGGGCGATTGGAAATCGCCCCTACAGCGGGGCGGAAAACCCTGTAGGGGCGCACTCTGTGCGCCCGCCGGTTGCCGCGCCGGGGGCGTTGGGGACGGTT
>Ga0099364_10015098_pt1 | contig 10208 bp, 5 predicted proteins | sample TergutTh196P3_FD_73070 | JGI IMG/M metagenome (GOLD analysis project Ga0099364, IMG submission 73070) | Microcerotermes parvus P3 segment gut microbial communities from Pointe-Noire, Republic of the Congo - Th196 P3 | ecosystem: Host-associated > Arthropoda: Insects > Digestive system > Gut ...
TTGCCGCTTTCTGTAAACACCTTGGTTTCAACAATATTGAATATTTGTTCGGGGTTAACATTGCCGCAAACATAACATTCGCTTTCGTTGTAGTTTGCCTGTTCTATTTTGCGTTTGAAATATTCGATAGAGTCGATCGGGTTGCCGTTGTAAATCAAGTATCCGCCTGTGTCGAGAATAATAAGTTTGTCGAACATTTTGAATATTTCCGAAGATGGCTGGTGTATTACAATAAACAGTAGTTTGCCTTTTCTTGCAAGCTCTTTGAGCAGGTCGAGAATGTTTTCAGAATCTCGAGACGACAATCCCGAAGTAGGTTCATCGAGAAACAAAATTGCCGGCTCTCTGATGAGTTCAAGTGAGATATTGAGCCTTTTTCTTTGTCCTCCGCTTATTTTTTTATTGAGCGGACTGCCGACCTGAATATCTCTTATCTCATACAGACCAAGATTTTTCAGAACATTGTCAACCCTTGCAACTATTTCATCTTCAGCCAGATTGCTAAAACACAGTTTGGCGTTGTAATAAAGGTTTTGAAATACTGTAAGCTCTTCAATCAAAAGGTCGTCCTGCGAAACATATCCGATAAGTCCTTTTATTTTATCTTTTTCTTCATGAATGTTTATTCCGTTAATCAGCACTTCGCCATCATTAGGGCTGTTTGTTCCGTTAAGTATGTTCAACAGAGTCGATTTGCCGGCGCCGCTTGCCCCCATTATGCCGACCATTCTTCCCGACTCTTCTTTAAAACTCATGTGGTGAATGCCTACCTGACCGTTTTTAAACCGGTATTCTATATTGTTCACCTCATATACAACTCTTGAGGCAATAAACTCATCTTTAAAGAATTGCATAGTAATATCCCAATAGTATATGGGGCTTATTTTGTAGCCTTTAATTGAGGCGCCCTGACTAAGCGGATATACTTTTTCTTCATGAAGGAGCTGTCCATTCATTGAAAGTTCGCCGCAACCCTTGAAACGGACAAAATACATTTGCACTGACGGTACAAATAATACCCATATATTTCCTTTAAGACGTTCTTTATAAAGATGTTTTGAGCCTTCGAAATGATACTCATTTATGCCGCTTATTATCAGAAAATTAAATGTTTTTGGAGTGTTTGAAAAATGATTAAGTACAAACTTTTCAATCGATTCATATTCTTTCGGTTTTATGTTCAGTCCCTCTGCCAAAGTGTTGATAAAGCCTAATTCGAGCTGACTTACTTCGCCATCTCCCGATTTACAAAACTCAAGAACCTGTATAACAACAACAACTCTCTGATCCCGCGCTAATTGACCTCGTTCGCTTATCTCTTTGCAAAGTTTTCTGATTCTGATGGCAATTGCACCCTCGCGTTTTTCATCGCCGCTTTTCTCAAGTTTTTTAAGAGCTTCTTCGTAAGCCGCATCGTAAGTTGATAAATATTTTTGTACCAACTCTTGATTAAGATGTCGTTTCAGAAAAATTTTTACAATACCTCTTCTTTCGCTGTCATTGCTATGCGGCTTGGCAATAATTGCGAATAATTGCATCAGTATTTCAAGTATTTTTTCACTCATGGTAAACCAAATTTACTTCCTTTTTTGAAAGTATAAAATTAGTTATTTTTTTTAATAAAATTTAAATTGATAAAAAAAATCGCACCACAAAAGTTTGATTCTTGTTTTTTTGAATGAACGTTAATTTAATCGAAGACTTTACCTCCGTAACGTTGTTATTTGTCTAAAAACTATATGCTGCAGACTTATAGCTAAATTAATCTAATAATCAACGGAAAAGAACCGGTTGTTCGAAAAAAGCGAGCAATCGTTTTTTTTGTTGTGTAAAATATTTTCGTACCTTGCGCTGCAATTTTTTCAGTAACGAATAAAAGAGATGAATAGCATAAAAGTCGAAATACCCGTAATGTCCGATCTTTTTTCGAAAGGCGAAAAACCCGAATATCTTTTTTGGGTGGGGTGCGCCGGCGCTTTTGACGACAGATACAGAAAAGTTGTCAGGGCTTTTGCCAAAATACTGACTTATTCAAAAGTAAACTTTGCCGTTCTGGGCAAAGAGGAGACATGCACGGGCGATCCGGCGCGAAGAGCCGGAAACGAAATGCTCTATCAAATGCAGGCTTTGCAGGTTATAGAAATATTAAACAGCTATGAGGTAAAAAAAATCATAACCATTTGCCCTCACTGTTACAACATATTCAAAAATGAATATCCCGACCTTGGTGGCAATTACGAGGTAATAAATTATCTTCAGATGATAATCATGCTTATTGACAGTGGAAAACTGAACGTAGAGCGGGGAGTGTTTAAAGATACCGCCGTTACGTATCACGACCCCTGTTACCTGGGACGCTCAAACAATATTTACGACGAGCCGCGCGAAATATTGAAAAAACTGACAGGCAACACAGTTGAAATGGAATGCAGCAGAAGTTTTGCTCTCTGTTGCGGCGCGGGAGGAGCGCAAATGTTCAAAGAGGCGGAAAAAGGTGACAAAGAGATTTTTATTGAACGCACCGAACAAGCCCTGAAAACCAATGCCAAAGTGATAGCCACAGCCTGTCCTTTTTGCATGACCATGCTTACCGACGGGCTGAAATACAAAAACAGGGAAGAGGATATAAAAAATCTCGATATTGCAGAATTAATAATACAATCACTTGAATTATAGATTAAAAAAATAAATTATGGAAAACAGCAAACTTCTGAAAAGCGGCGAATTTCTTGTATGCGAAATTGATTCGAACAGTGTTTTTATTCCCGAAGAATTTAACGAAGAGCAAAAAATGATTGCTCAAACATGCAACGATTTTCTTGAAGCCGAAGTATATCCTAACATAGAAGAAATTGAGAAGGGCGAAAGAGAGCTTATGAAAGCGATTTTGAAAAAATCGGGAGAACTCGGATTGATGGGAGTATCCATACCCGAAGAGTACGGAGGATTCGGGCAGTCGTTTGTAACGCAGATGCTTGTAGCCGAAACCACAGGCGCGGGTTATTCATTTTCGGTAGCCTATCAGGCGCACTGCGGAATAGGAACATTGCCTATAATGTATTACGGCAACGAAGAGCAGCGGCAGAGGTATGTTACAAAACTTGCCACCGGCGAATATTTGGGAGCATACTGCCTCACCGAGCCGGGCGCAGGAAGCGATGCAAATTCGGGAAAAACCAACGCAAAACTCAGCGAAGACGGAAAACATTATATCCTTAACGGACAAAAGATGTGGATTACCAACGCCGGTTTTGCGGATACGCTTGTTGTTTTTGCAAAGATAGACACCGACAGAGTATTGAGCGCCTTTATTGTCGAATCGAAATACGCGGGCGTGGTAACAGGACCCGAAGAACATAAAATGGGAATAAAAGGCTCGTCAACGGCGCAAATTTATTTCAACGACGTACAGGTTCCTGTCGAAAACCTTTTGGGAAAAAGAGGCGAAGGCTTCAGAATAGCTTTGAGCATATTGCACATGGGACGCCTCAAGCTTGGCGCAAACGTGATTGGAGCGGCAAAAAAGGCTATAACCGATTCGGTAAAATATGCCAACGAGCGGAAACAGTTCGGAATGTTTATTTCGTCATTCGGAGCAATAAAACACAAACTTGCTCAACAGGTTATCCGAGCGTTTGCTTCGGAATCGGCTGTTTACAGGGTCAGCGCCGATATTGATGCTCTTATGAAAAACAAGGTGGTTGAGTGCGGCGATTACGGCAGGGCTGCAATCGAATCAATAAGCCACTATGCGGTTGAAGCCGCGATACTAAAAGTATTAGGCTCAGAAATGCTTGACTATGTTGCCGACGAGGCGGTTCAGATATACGGAGGCATGGGTTATTCGGCAGAAACAATGGTAGAAAGAGGCTATCGCGATTCGCGCATTAACAGAATTTTCGAAGGAACGAACGAAATTAACCGTCTTCTTGTGGTTGACACAGCAATGAAACGGGCAATGAAAGGCGATTTTCCTCTCTTTGACGAAGCTGCAAAACTTTGGGCAAACATTGAAAACACAGCAACCGAAAAAGCCGCTGACGAAGATTATTTTGCAGAGAAATACAGATACGTCAAAAATTTCAAAAAGGCTGTTTTGCTATGTATCCATGGCGCAAATGAAACATTTAAGAGGAATATTGTTCACGAGCAGGAAACGCTTAATAACATTGCCGATATGATGATGGAAACATACGTATCCGAATCGCTTGCAATGAGAATTGAGAAAATCGGAAACATGCAGGAAGACATATCTCTGCTTAAAGATATTCTTGACGTAAACATAAGAGAAACAGCCAATGTGGTAAGACAATCGGCTCTTGACGCGATTAGCGCCTTTTGCACGTCAGAAACATGCGCACCGCTGACGAAAGCCATTGACGAATTAACCAAAACGCCATGTGTTAATGTGAAAGAAGCAAGAAGAAGAATTGCCGATAAACTTATTGCTGATAATTATTATAAGTTTTAATTTCTGCTATGCTCAGCATGTTGCAATAATCCAAAGCGTTAGCAATATGTTGAAAAAAACTTGTAAATTTATATAAAAAAAGAAAAATATTTTGCAGTATTTTTTTCCTAATTGGAAAAAGTTGTACTTTTGTTACATGGAAGTAGTATATAACAATTTGTATAACGTATTAAAATAATGTAGTATTATGAAATTTTTTAGATTTTTATTTGTCGCTTTGTTGACATTAAACATTGCAGGCTGTTCACAACAACAGCCGGAAAACAACTCAGTAGTTCTTGCTTATGTTACTTCATGGAGCAGCGTGATGCCTGATCCTGCTTATGTAACGCATATTAATTATGCTTTCGGACATGTGAATGAAACTTTCAACGGGGTTATGATAAACAGACCGCCTCGTCCGGACAGCAATAACGATGACGGTCGCGCAACCAGCGAAGACCGTTTAAGATCAATTGTTGAATTAAAAAAACAAAAACCTTCGCTTAAAATAATGCTTTCGATAGGCGGCTGGGGCAGCGGTCGTTTCAGCGAAATGGCTGCCGACGAAGCCAACCGTTTAGCATTTGCCGCCGATTGCCAGAGGGTGGTTTTGGAGTTTGGATTAGACGGTATTGACATGGACTGGGAATATCCGACAAGTTCATCTGCAGGAATTTCATCATCGCCGGAAGATATGGATAATTTTACATTATTGATGCGCGACATACGACAGGCAATCGGCAACGACAAACTGTTGACTTTTGCATCGGCTGCAAATGCGCGGTATGTTGATTTTAAAGCTGTTGATCCCTATGTTGATTTTGTTAACATTATGACTTATGACATGGGCAGACCGCCTACTCATCATGCGGCATTCAAACCTTCGGAAAATACAAGAAATTCATGCGTAGAATCGGTTGATTTACATGTTGAAGCCGGTATTCCTATCCATAAATTAACATTGGGCATGCCTTTTTATGGTCGCGGGATAGATGTCATTTCCGGTTTTATTGATTACAGAAATCTTATCAACAGAAACGGTTCACTTGGCATTATTAACAGAGGAGAAGAAATCATGCTTGAAGGTTATGAGGAAAAATGGGACGAAGAGGCTCAAGTTCCATATTGGGTTGATGCTGAGGGTAAATTTATTTTGACTTTTGAAACGCCCAAATCCATAGCCATAAAGTGTGAATGGTTGAGAGAAAAGGGAATGTTGGGAGCCATGTATTGGGATTATAACGGCAACGATGACGAATTAACGCTTAGCAAAGCCGTTTATAATGGCGTTATGGGCAAATAATAAACCGTCATGGCAACAGGTAAAAATGACTTTTTCTATCAACGCAATCCGGCTATTGACATTTTAAGGGCTTTGACTGTGTTGTTAATGATTTTCGTTAACGACTTTTGGTCGGTTAAGGGCGTGCCGCAGTGGATGAAACATGCCGTTCAAGGAGAAGATTTTCTTGGTTTGGCTGATGTTGTATATCCGGTTTTTCTATTTGTGGTAGGAATGTCTATCCCATTTGCCATTGAGAACAGGATTAGGAAAGGGTTGTCCGGCGACAGCACGGTGCTGCATATCTTTTCGCGCACTTTTGCCTTGCTTATTATGGGAGCCTTTACTGAACTGTCCCTGTCGCGTCTATCACAGGATGTTGCAATGAGTATGCCGATTTGGAAAGTTCTTATGGTAACCGGATTTTTTCTGGTTTGGAATACATATCCCAAGACAGATAAACCGGTTCGTTATTTATATTCAGCGTTACAAATCCTTGGAGTTCTGCTGCTCATCTATTTAGCCTATATTTTCCGCGACAGAGACGGCGGATATTTCCGAGGCAGTTGGGGAATTTTGGGTAGCATCGGCTGGGCTTATATGTTTTGCGCTTTTGTCTATTTGTTTGTCCGTAACGATATTCCGAAAATACTGCTCTTTTGGCTGGTAATATTTATTTACTGCATGGCAAGAAGCAAACAGTTGATTCCAAGAGAGTCTAATATTTTAAGCGACCTTATGGGCATAGCGCGTATTGGCTCCTCAACCGTTCTCACAATGGGAGGCGTATTATTTTCGCTTTTGTTAGCCAAATATTCACACATTGAAGTTCGCAAAAAGATTATTTATCTGATTTCGCTTGTGGCTGTTGTATTGATTGCCGGATATCTAACTCACCAATACTGGATTGTTGCGAAACTTGGCGGCACTCCTCCGTGGATACTGTATTGTTCTGCCATAACCATAGTTACTTACGGCTTGCTTCACTGGGCGGTATCAAAGGGAAAAGCGCATTGGTTCAATATAATTAAAGCCGGCGGAACGGCTACGCTTTCATGTTATGTAATGCCATATTTTTTGCAGGGCATATTTTACAGATTCGATTATGGATTTTTGCCCAAACCGCTTTATGGATTTGTACCTGAATTGATGAAAACAGGCGCTGGCGGCTTGATAAAGTGTTTTATCTGGGCTATTTTATGTATATTGCTGACAGCACTATTGGAACGATACAAAATTAAATTGAAAATATAAAAACCTACCCGCATTTAGAGTACCCGCAATCTTTGCAGGTGAGGCAGCCTTCTTCATATACAAGATTTTCAGAAAGGCATTCGCCGCATTTTCCTTTGCCTTTTGTGCCGTTGGGTATGTAGCGTTTAAGAGCCTTTTCAACGCCGCTTTTCCAGTTGTTAATTGATTCGCTGTCAAGGCGCAATGACTCAACAAGATTGACGACATTGGGTATCGGCATCTCGTGCCTCAACACGCCGGAAATGAGTTTTGCATAGTTCCAAAATTCGGGCAGAAACATGTGCGACAAGCCTTCTATGGTTTTTTTATAACCGTATTTATCAGTGTATTGAAAGTCGTAGCGGGTTTTATTTCCGGTTTCTTTGGTTTTAATAATTTTCCCTTTAATTATGCTTTTGGGTATGGGAAACATCTCTTCATCGGCAACTCCTGTAAAAATTTCGTAAGGATTGTTATTTTTTAACCCTACAAACGCTATCCATTTTTGTTCGTTTATATTGAATCTTATTACATCGGCGTCAAGTGTTTTGGGGCGTTTTGGCTTGTCGGAAGCGGTGCGCGTTTCGTTTTTTCCCGAAATAAGCACTCCGCCCCTCGAACCGTCACGATAAACGGTAGCTCCTTTGCAGCCTGATTTCCATGCGGTTAAATAGAGTTCGCTCACCAACTCCTCCTTAACGTCTGCCGGAAGATTAATGGTCACGCTTATGGAATGGTCAACCCACTTTTGGATAGCGCCCTGCATTTTAACCTTTGCAACCCAGTCAACGTCATTCGCGGTAGCTTTATAATATGGCGACTTGGCAATTATTTCGTTTATCTCCCTGTCGTCCATCTGCGAAACCTCTTCGGGGTTATAGCCGTTGAGTTTCAGCCAGTCAACAAACTTATGATGAAAAACCGGAAACTCTTCCCACGAATCGCCGACCTCGTCTGTAAACGCTATTTTGACACTCATATCATTCGGATTGACTTTTCGTCTTCGTCTGTAAAATGTAGAGAAAATCGGCTCAATTCCCGAAGTGGTTTGAGTCATAAGGCTTGTGGTTCCAGTTGGGGCGATTGTAAGAAGCGCAATGTTTCGCCTGCCAAACTTTTCCATGTTGTTGTACAACACGGGGTCGGATTCTTTCAGCCTGATTATAAACGGGTTTTCCGCTTCTCTTTTAGCGTCATATATTGTAAACGGACCGCGCTCTTTCGCAAGATAAACAGACGATTTATACGCCTCGACAGCCAGTGTTTTATGCACTTCAACCGAAAACTCCGTGGCATCTTCGCTTCCATACCTCAATCCGAGCGCGGCAAGCATGTCGCCTTCGGCGGTAATGCCGATGCCTGTCCGGCGACCTTGCGTACATTTTTCCTTTATATTAAGCCAGAGATTTCTTTCAACGCGTTTCAATTCATCGCATTCGGGGTCGGAATTGATTTTATCAATTATCGCGTCAATTTTTTCCATCTCAAGGTCTATAATATCGTCCATCAACCTTTGGGCAATTCCGATATGTTCTTTGTAGAGTTCAAAATCGAACTCGGCTTTTTTTGTAAATGGATTTTGCACATAACTGTATAGATTTATGGCAAGCAGCCGGCAACTGTCGTAAGGACAAAGCGGAATTTCTCCACACGGATTTGTTGATACTGTTGCAAACCCCTGATCTCCATAACAGTCGGGAACGCTTTCTTTTATTATTGTATCCCAAAAAAGCACTCCGGGTTCTGCCGACTTCCACGCATTATGTATTATTTTGTTCCACAACTGAACTGCGTCAATATCATTGACATACTTTGGATTTTGCGATTTAATCGGGTATTGCTGGCGAAAAGTTGTTTTTCCCTCAACCGCCCTCATAAAGTCGTCCGTAAGTTTTACGGAGACGTTAGCTCCCGTAACCTTGCCGCTTTCCATTTTGGCGTCTATAAACTTTCCGGAATCAGGGTGTTTTATTGATATTGAAAGCATTAGGGCGCCCCTTCTTCCGTCTTGCGCCACTTCGCGGGTTGAATTGGAATAGCGTTCCATAAACGGAACCACGCCCGTAGAGGTAAGAGCGCTGTTCAATACCGGCGTTCCTTTGGGTCTGATATGCGAAAGATCGTGTCCTACTCCACCGCGCCTTTTCATAAGTTGCACCTGCTCCTGATCTACCTTCATTATTCCGCCGTATGAATCGGACGAGCCGTCATTGCCTATTACGAAGCAATTCGACAGAGATGCTATCTGATAATCGTTGCCTATTCCGGTCATAGGACCACCCTGCGGAACAATATATCTGAAATCTTTTAAAACGCTGTAAATAAGCTCTTCTGAAAGCGGGTTTGCATATTTTTTTTCTATTCTGTGTATTTCGCGCGCCAGTCTGCGGTGCATATCGTCTGGCGTCAGCTCGTAGAGGTTGCCGTATGAATCTTTCAAGGCGTATTTATTTGCCCAAACTTTTGCCGCAAGCTCATCGCCGTTGAAATATTTTACGCTTGCTTTAAACGCCTCGTCATGCGAATATGTTATTTTTTCAATTATTTCATGTGTTTCTTCTGTTGTTTTATCTTTACTCTTCACTTCAGTTGCTGACAATTCTTGGACAAACAAATCTTTCATATTTTTTCAAATCTTCTATAATTTATATTCTTACAAACATCTGTTTTGACAAAAACAGGAGTTGCTAAAGTAAGCAATGCCGACAATCCGATGCAAAAGATAAAAACGAAGTTATTAACATTCGTTACCGGAGTTATTAACGATTGGTAATAGGTTGATAATATGCTGTTTGCCATTTAATGTTCAGCATAAGAAAATTAAGGCGGTTAATTTTGGGGTTTGGGGTCAGTTTCCTGCTTTTTGGATATTTTCATTCCCAAGCCCAAAATGAATATTTCATCTGATGGCGCTTTTGTTTTCGATTTTTTTCCACCCGAACGCCATATTTCCCGCAACTCCTTATTTCGCTCCTTTTCCTTTTCAATACTTTCCATCATTGATTGAGGAATATATTCCAAAACGACTTTTACTTTATTCCCTGCGCCGTCCACCTGTTTTACTTTTTCGACAAGTTTGGGTATTTGCGAGGTCGCTTCCTTATAACGCTCTTTCGCTTGCCTTTTGAGCGCTGCAAAGAGTTTTTTATTGATTTCATGAGTTTCCCCGGTATTCTTCTTTATGAGGTATAGTAAGGCATAGATGTCGTTATCGTCATCTTCTCTGCACTGCATCGCGGG
>Ga0099364_10015099_pt1 | contig 10208 bp, 15 predicted proteins | sample TergutTh196P3_FD_73070 | JGI IMG/M metagenome (GOLD analysis project Ga0099364, IMG submission 73070) | Microcerotermes parvus P3 segment gut microbial communities from Pointe-Noire, Republic of the Congo - Th196 P3 | ecosystem: Host-associated > Arthropoda: Insects > Digestive system > Gut ...
CAATGGGGCATTTCTGATGAATTCTGGGAAAAGGTCGAGCAGTTGATTCCAGCGCCGCCGCGCAAACCCGCCAGCGAGTATCGGCGTCGGCCAGGAGGCGGGCGCAAGCCATTGCCAGCGTGACAGGTATTTGTGACCATTGTGTTCGTATTGCGTACAGGTATTCAGTGGCGAGCCTTGCCCAAGGAGCTCTTTGGCAGCCCCAGTTCGATTCATCGTTACTTTCAGCAGTGGCACCAGGCTGGATTTTTTCTTCGCCTGTGGCAAGCTGGTTTGGCCGAATACGACGACATGCAAGGCATTGCCTGGCAATGGCAAAGCATCGATGGTGCCATGTGCAAGGCCCCGTTAGCGCTTGAGAAGGTGGGGCCCAACCCCACGGATCGGGGAAAAAAATGGAAGCAAGTGCAGTTTGCTGGTGGACGCGCGTGGTATCCTGTTATCATTCGTCGCCAGCGGAGCCAACACGCATGATGTCAAACTGCTGGAAGCGACATTGGATGCACGGGTGGTGCAACCTGATGATGCAACACACGAGGAGCAGCATTTGTGCGCGGATGCGGCCTATGTAGGCCAACCGGCACAGCAGGCCATAAGCCAACGGGGTTTGATCGCGCATGTGCGCAGCCGCAAGCAAGAAGGGCTTGAACGCGATCATGGGCCACAATCCAGGCCACGACGCTGGGTCGTCGAAAGAAGTCACAGTTGGCTCAATCGCTTTCGCAAACTCATGGTACGTTATAGTACTTCTCGTAATTATTTTTACCCTTTCTTGCTTGCAGGATAGGATGTCTGAAGGTTGATAAAGTAAGATTATTTAGGAAAAGCACTATATGAGAAATCTGCCGCCTCCTTTGAGGCTTTGCTGTCACTGGCAGCGGCACTGATCTGCTGGCGACAGGAAACAACTATTTACGGATAAGCACTATAATTGGACACGTACGGTTCTGTGCGGGGGGCGCCCAGTAATGGGCGTCCTTACCGCGATTCACCTACGCCATGCAAATCATCCCAGCTTTGTATCCAATCCCGCCTCCGCCAGTTCGGCGGCGCGTAAAATGGCGCGAGCCTTGTTGCGGGTTTCTTCCCATTCGCTCACAGGGTCAGAATCGGCCACAATGCCCGCCCCAGCCTGAACCGAAAGAATACCGTCATGGATCACCCCGGTACGAATGGCAATCGCCAAATCCATGTTGCCCTGAAAATCGAGATAGCCCACCGCGCCCGCGTAAATGCCCCGCCTGGTCGGTTCCAGTTCCGCTATGATTTCCATTGCCCGCACCTTGGGGGCACCGGAAACCGTGCCCGCCGGAAAGCTCGCGCATAATACATCCATCGCGGAAAGCCCGGCCTTTAAACGTCCCTCCACGTTGGAAACAAGGTGCATCACATGCGAGTAACGCTCGACCGCCATCTGTTCCGTCACCCGGACGCTGCCCACTGCCGCAACACGCCCGCAGTCATTCCGCCCCAAATCTAGCAACTGCACATGTTCGGCGCGTTCTTTCTCATCCTGCAACAGATCGGCAGCCAATGCGGCGTCTTCCTCTTCCGTCGCACCGCGTTTCCTCGTCCCGGCAATCGGACGCAGAATGACCTTTTTCTCGCCCTGCCGTCCCTTTTCGCCCTGGCATTCAAGGCGCACCAGAATTTCCGGCGACGCGCCCACCACATGAAAATCACCAAAATCGAAATAAAACATGTAAGGCGAAGGATTCAGGCTCCGCAAGGCGCGGTAAAGCGCCATGCTTGACGCGGCAAACAGCTTTTCCATCCGCTGCGAGAGCACAACCTGCATAACGTCGCCCTCGGTGATGTAGTCCTTGGCCTTTCTGACCGCCGCCTGGAACGCTGCTGCGGTAAACAGGGAACGCGGCGGCTCAACACTTGCGGCAACCGCCTTTTCTTCCGGGATGGCAACCGGCTCGCGCAAGCGCGCCAGCAATTCGCGCAAACGTTCACACGCCTTGCGATACGCACCCGGCACGCCCGGCTCGGCATAGACAATCAGGGTCAGCTTGCCGGAGAGGTTGTCCACCACCGCCAGTTCTTCAGACAACAGCAGAAGAATGTCGGGCAGTTCCGCCGTATTAGCGTTGTCTTGATTATCCAGACGCGCCTCTATGTAGCGCACGGTGTCATAGCCGAAACATCCCGCCAGACCACCAGTAAACCGAGGCAGGCCGTCCGGCAAAGGCACCTTGAAACGCTCCAGATAGGCCGCGATAAAATCCAGAGGATTAACTGTTTCCGTTTGCTCGGCAATGCGCTGCCCGGTCAATACCAGCACTCTTTTGCCGAATACGGCAATGCGGGTAAGCGCCGCCAGACCAATGATTGAATAACGCCCGAAGCGTTCCCCGCCCTGCACCGACTCCAAAAGATAGGTATAAGGCGCATTTGCCAGCTTTAAATAGATGGAAAGCGGCGTATCCAGATCGGAAAAAGTCTCCAGCGTCACCGGAATGCGGTTGTAGCCCTGTTCAGCCAGCGCGTTGAATATTTGTTCGTCCATAATGTCTCAGGAAACGACAGGAAGGAAAAAAAGCGAACTGGCATTTTGCCAAGCCGCCAAAAGATCGGGAACAATGAGATCGCCGCTATCCTTCAAAAGCTGCACGCCCTCCGTATAGCCATAAGGCACTAACCAGACCGGACAGCCAGCAGCGCGGGCAGCCATGACATCATTGATGGAATCGCCGATATGGAGATTTTCCGCTGGTGCAACCCGCAACTGTCGACAGGCATACAGAATAGGCTCCGGTTCCGGCTTCAGGCACGGCGTGCTATCGCCGCCGACAACAACCTGAAAATAGCCGGATAATCCGCTTTGCTCAAGCAGCGGCAGGGTATAGGCAAGGCGTTTGTTGGTCACCACCGCCAGTGGCAAACCGACAGCGTAAAAAGCGGACAATCCTTCCCGCACGCCGGGATAAAGCGTGGCGGCGCGTCCATTTTCTTCGGCATAGTAAAGGCGGAAAAGGCGCATCCCCTCTGCCAGTTCGCTTGCGGCAGGCGGCATCTCCCAGGTTAAGCAACGCTCTATCAGTGTTTGCATTCCCCTGCCAACAAAAATACGTATTTCCGCTTCGTCCCGCGCCGGTTTGCCCATCGCCGCCAACATGCGCCGACAGGCAGCGGCAATGTCCACCGCCGTATCCAAGAGAGTCCCATCCAGATCGAAGGTCACGGAAGATAGTTTTTTCACAAGCGGCAAACTCCCGCCAGTTCCCCGCGTAGATCGGCAATAACGCTATCGTAACGATGCGGATCATCAGCCCTTGCCGCGCCAAACACTGCGGAACCGAGCACAAACAAATCCGCCCCGGCTTTGGCAATTCCGGCAATATTCTCCACCTTGACGCCGCCATCAACCTGCAAGCGAATACGCCGCCCGCTCTCCCGCTCGTAAGCGTCAAAACGCTCGCGCAAGTTCCTGATCTTTGCCAGAGTCGAAGGCAGAAAAGCCTGCCCGCCGAAGCCCGGATTGACGCTCATGATCAATACCAGATCAAGCCTGTCCATCACATATTCCAGAACATGCAACGGCGTCGCCGGATTGAGCGCCAGCCCAGCCTGGCAACCATGCTCACGAATCATGGCAAGAGTGCGGTCAACATGCCGCGAGGCTTCAGGATGGAAAGTAAGCACATTCGCGCCCGCCCTGACAAAGGCAACGACCAGACTATCCACCGGCTCCACCATCAAATGCGCGTCAATCAGCGCGGCAGTGCATGGTCTAATGGCCTCGCAAACCAGTGGCCCTACCGTAAGATTCGGCACATAGTGGTTATCCATCACATCAAAGTGCACCCAATCCGCGCCAGCGGCTATGACATTACTCACCTCCTCACCGAGACAGGCAAAATTCGCGGCAAGAATGCTGGGCGCAAGCAGATAATCAGAGGCTAAAGTTGTCATGACGCATCGCTTCAATCATAAGAAAAACAAAACCCCGATATTGTATGCCAGAGGCAGAAAATATCGGGGGGATGGAGACAGACATAACGCTTGAATTCATCGGTGCGTTTAGCGCGTCCGGGTTAAATGAGATGTTAGACATCTGGTTCGATAAGGCGGGCTGCAATTTCTGCGGCCTTGCCTGTGTATTGAAGGCAGAGCCTATGCAAATGTTTTTCACTGAAGACTACCTGACCTTCGGGAGTGCCGAGATCGCAACCCAATAGATCATTGCAGTTACGAGCGCCGAACTCTTTCTCGAACTCAGCGATAAGTTTCTGCGTTGGGACATATGAGTCCAGGAGTGAATCAGTGGATTGGTCACGGCCCATGACCAGACCGAGGCCCATGACTGCCCCCGTCAATGCGCCGCAAGGACCACAAGTGCGCGACATACCACTACAAAAGGCAGTAGCGACCTTCGGCAGCAACTCTGACTCAATGCCCTGGGACTTGGCAATAGCGAGCACAACGCTTTCGGCGCAAAGGAGACCGGAGGCGAACAACTCCTCAGCGGATCTACGGACATTAGCTACAAACTCAGATTCCACGGCTTGAAACCCTCGTGATGAGTGAATGACAGACGAAGATGCCTAACGCCTGAATTAACCGGTGCACTCTAGCATGTCCGGTTTGAATGGTTTGTTAGCCGCCGAGGAAGGATAAGCCGGAGTCTTTTTTAACCCACTCTTCATCGCTTTTTACAAGTTGTTCCGCCCGAATAGCGAGCTTGATAGCAATGGCCACGGATCGCTCCACCAGATCATCTTCATCAGTAGAGCTCAATTTCTGCCCCTGGATTAGAGCGGCAAAGATGGTCGCGGCCATTTGCGCCACTACAGACTCGCTGTGCTGTAGATGCAAATATTCTTCTTTGACCATTTTTTTCCAAGGCAGCGCTAAAGCTGCCTGACGCAGCATGATAAAGCGCCCGTCAGATACAGATATACGGCTAGACACGCACCGCTTTTTCAAGCAGGCGCGTGACACGCCAGCTCTTGGTACGGGAAATAGGGCGCGATTCCTCAATTTCGACCAGATCGCCTTCCCCCATTTCATTATTTTCGTCATGCGCGTGATACTTCTTGGAACGGGTGATGATCTTGCCGTAAATCGGATGCTTGACCCGACGCTCGACCAGAACCGTCACGGTTTTATTCATTTTGTCGCTGACGACGCGCCCCGTAAGGGTACGCCTGTTTTTGACGGTTGCCGCAGCCTGGACAGTTGTCGGCATCTGGATGGTTTCCGCCGCAGTCTCCGCCGTTTCGACGGTTGCCGCCGTTTGGATAGTTTCCGTCGTCATGGTTACACCGCCTTTTCACGAAGAACGGTACGCACCCGCGCGATGTCGCGGCGCACCTTGCCAAGCTGGCTGGTATTAGGGAGTTGCTGCGTAGCATGTTGCATCCGCAGGCTAAACTGAGCCTTCAGGAGCGCCAGCAATTCGCTTTTCAACTCATCCACACTTTTGTTTCTCAATTCAATCGCTTTCATGATTTACACCACATGTCTGGTCACGAAGGTAGTAGCGAACGGCAGCTTGGCAGACGCCAGGCGAAATGCCTCCCGCGCCAGTTCTTCGCTCACTCCGTCCATTTCATAGAGCACTTTGCCCGGCTGGATTTCCGCCACCCAGTATTCGGGATTGCCCTTGCCGTTACCCATCCGAACCTCGGCGGGTTTTTTGGAAACCGGTTTATCCGGGAAAACGCGAATCCAGATGCGTCCGCCCCGTTTGATATGTCGGGTCATGGCGCGACGCGCCGCCTCAATCTGACGCGCTGTCAAACGCCCCCGGGTGGTGGCTTTCAGCCCCCATTCGCCGAAGGAAACCTTAGCGCCACGGGTTGCCAGACCTTCATTGCGTCCCTTGTGTTCTTTGCGATATTTTCTACGATTAGGTTGCAGCATTTCTGGCTCCTGCCTTTCTTACTCTCTTGGCCGGCCTGGCTTCGCCATCTGCCGGTTTTTTATCCCCGCGCGGAGCGCGGGCGGGACGCTCGCCTTCAGGACGGGCGGCGCGGCGTGGCCGACGATTGTCATCTGTGGTCGGTGCTTCCGCTTCCGGCTGTTCGCCGTGCGCCAAACGCTCGCCCTTATACACCCACACCTTGATGCCAATCGCGCCATAAGTTGTTTCAGCGGTGGACGTGCCGTAATCAATGTCGGCCCGCAGCGTGTGCAGCGGAACCCTGCCTTCCCGATACCACTCGGTACGGGCAATTTCCGCGCCATTTAAACGCCCGGAACTCATGATCTTGATGCCCTGAGCGCCAAGACGCATGGCGTTTTGCATCGCCCGCTTCATCGCCCGGCGGAACATGATCCGCTTTTCCAATTGCTGCGCGATGGAATCGGCAATCAATTGCGCGTTCGTTTCCGGCTTTCTGATTTCCTCGATGGAAACATGGACGGGAACGCCCATAATGCGCTCAAGGTCTTTCTTCAGCACCTCAATGTCTTCGCCCTTCTTGCCGATCACCACGCCGGGACGCGCCGAAAACACCGTAATCCTGGCGTTTTTGGCAGGACGCTCAATGAGGATACGGCCTACGGAAGCGTTTTTCAGCTTGTTGCCGAGATATTCGCGCACCATCACATCCTGCGCCAACATTCCGGGAAAGTTCCGGCTGCCGGCAAACCAGCGTGAATTCCAGTCGCGTGTTACGGAGAGGCGAAAACCTGTCGGATGAATTTTCTGTCCCATGATTTTTCCTTTACTCTCCAACCGTCACATAGACGTGGCAGGTCGGCTTGGAAATCCGGTTGCCACGGCCTTTCGCCCGCGCGGTAAAGCGCTTCAGTACCATGCCCTTTTCAACATGGATAATCTTGATTTTCAATTCGTCAATATCCGCCCCGTCGTTGTGCTCGGCATTCGCCACTGCGGAGAGCAATACCTTTTTCAGAATTCCCGCGCCTTTTTGCGGGGAGAAAGTCAGAATGTCCAAAGCGCGGCCTATGTGCTTACCCCGCACCAGATCGGCGACGAGCCGCCCTTTTTGGGCAGACAGGCGCACACCGCGCAAACTTGCAGTCGTTTCCATGCGCTCTCCTTATTTCTTAGCTTTCTTGCCGGCGGTATGACCCTTGAAAGTACGGGTCAGGGAAAATTCGCCCAGCTTATGACCAACCATGTTTTCGGTAATGTAGACCGGAATATGCTGCCGGCCATTGTGTACCGCAATCGTCAGGCCCACGAAATCCGGCAGGATAGTGGAACGGCGCGACCAGGTCCTGATCGGGCGCTTGTCCTTGCCAGCATGGACAACTTCAATTTTTTTCAGCAAATGGGCATCAACGAACGGGCCCTTTTTAACAGAACGTCCCATATTCTCTTACCCCTTAACGCTTATGACGACGCTGCACGATCATGCTGTTCGTGCGCTTGTTGTTGCGAGTGCGGTAGCCCTTGGTCGGCTGTCCCCACGGATTGACCGGAACCCGGCCTTCGCCGGTGCGGCCTTCGCCGCCGCCATGCGGGTGGTCGACCGGATTCATGACTACCCCGCGCACCGTCGGGCGGATTCCGCGCCAACGATTCGCCCCGGCCTTGCCGATTTTCCTCAGGCTGTTCTCTTCGTTGCCAACTTCGCCGACGGTGGCGCGACACTCGATATGCACCCGGCGAATTTCGCCGGAACGCAGACGAAGCTGGGCATAAACCCCTTCCCGCGCCAGCAATTGCACCGAAGAGCCAGCCGCCCGCGCCATTTGCGCGCCTTTGCCGGGGAACATTTCCACACAGTGCAGGGTCGTGCCGACCGGAATATTGCGGATCGGCAAGGCATTGCCAGGCCTGATCGGCGCTTCCGCTCCGCTCATTACTTTCTGCCCGACTTCCAACCCCTTGGGAGCGACGATATAGCGACGTTCGCCATCGGCATAGCAGAGCAGGGCAATATGCGCGGAACGGTTCGGATCGTATTCAAGCCGCTCAACCCTGGCGGGAATACCATCCTTGCTCCGCATGAAGTCAATTACCCGATAGTGTTGCTTATGCCCGCCGCCATGATGGCGCATCGTGATACGCCCGCCGTTGTTGCGGCCGGCCTTGTTCGTTTTTTTCTCCAGCAGCGCGGCAAAAGGCTTGCCTTTATGGAGTTTTTCGGAAACCACCTTGACCACGGCGCGACGACCGGGCGAAGTTGGCTTGACTTTAACGAGGGCCATTACGCATCCCCCCCTTCCGCAAAATTGATTTCCTGTCCTGCCTTCAAGCCGACAAAGGCTTTTTTCCAGCCTTTGCGAATTCCCTTCATCTGACGGAAACGCTTGATCTTGCCATGCACGTTGGATACCTGCACGGACTCTACCTCAACCTTGAAGAGCATCTCGACCGCTGCCTTGATTTCCGGCTTGGTAGCGTCCGAAGCAACCCGGAAAACAACCTGGGAATACTTGTCCGCCACATAAGTCGCTTTTTCGGAAATCTGCGGCGCGAGCAAAACCTGAAACAGGCGCTCCTCCGCAGGCTTGCCCGGCGTATGCTGACGAATGCCGCCATTCTTGCGGCGCGCAATTTTCAATTGATGTCGCTGCAATGGAGTCATGCCCACATCTCCTCAAACTTGGCCACGGCGTTCTTCGTTACCAGAACTCGGGGAAAACGAACCAATGACACCGGGTCGGCTTCCTGCGCTTCCAGCACCAGCACATTCGGCAGGTTGCGGGAAGAAAGGTACAGGTTTTCATCCAACTCGTCGGTCACTATCAGAAGGCGCTCGTTCGCCAGACCCAGACCTTTCAGCTTTTGCGTGAAAAGTTTGGTCTTGGGCGCGTCGACCGCCAGGGAATCAACAACCAGCAGACGCTCCTGACGCACAAGCTCGGAGAGAATCGAGGCTACGCCGGCGCGGAACATCTTGCGATTGATTTTTTGGCTGAAATTTTCAGCCGGTGAATTCGGGAAAGCGCGACCGCCGCCACGCCAAATGTTGGAGGAAGTCATCCCAGCGCGGGCGCGTCCCGTGCCTTTCTGCTTCCACGGCTTGTGCGTAGTATGCGCCACTTCGGCGCGAGATTTTTGCTTGCTGTTGCCAAAGCGCGCGTTGGCCTGATAGGCCACCACGACCTGGTGCACCAGCGCCTCATTGTAATCGCGGGCAAAGAGCGTATCGGACACCGGCAGCTTTGCGGCCTCCTGCCCTTGCTCGTTTAATATTTTCAATTCCATGCCGGACTCCTTACGCCTTGACCGCAGGCAGCACAACCACGCTGCCGCCCTTCGCGCCTGGAACCGCGCCCTTGATAAGCAAAAGCTGGCGTTCGGCATCCACGCGCACCACGGTCAGACCTTGCTGCGTCGCTACGGCATTGCCCATATGGCCTGCCATGCGCTTACCCGGGAAAACACGTCCCGGGTCCTGTGCCATGCCGATGGAACCCGGCGCGTTATGGGAAACGGAGTTGCCGTGCGAAGCGCGGTTCGAGCTGAAATTGTGGCGTTTGATTCCACCCTGAAAGCCCTTGCCGATGGAAATTCCGCTCACGTCGACCTTCTGGCCTTCGCTGAAAATCGTAACCGCCACTGCGTCGCCGGGCTTGAACCCGGACAGGGTATCCGGCTCGACACGAAACTCCTTCATCACATTTCCGGCCTCCACCCCCGCCTTGGCCATATGTCCGGCCAAAGGCCTGGAGACGCGCGAGGCACGGCGCCTGCCGAAAGCCACCTGTATGGCCGCATAGCCATCGGTTTCCGGCGTTTTGACTTGGGTCACGCGGTTATCGGACACGTCCAGCACCGTAACCGGGATGGACACGCCATCCCCGGCAAAGATGCGAGTCATGCCGACCTTGCGACCTACAAGGCCTAGACTCATGTTTATTCTCCTAATCGTCGACTACGATTGGCCGACGGGGCATCAAGCAAACGGGCGAAAAGCACTCCGCCCCCGAAAAAAGCAGAGATTATAACCACAGAAATTTTATTCCTGCAAGAGATTTGTTCTATCGCGCAGGGTAAGCGGGAGGCGGTCTGTTTAAGCGCAAGGTCAGATAGTGGAAAGAGCCACTGCGTACTTTGGAAACGCTTTCAGCAGTTTTTTGTCCATCGTTACGAGCTTATAGATCCGGCTACTAAGTATTGAATAATTTTACATCATCCCCAGATAAGTGAAATGGACAAAGAAGATGGTCGCAGGCTGTCGCGCGAAGCACAGCATGAGAGACGCAAACAGGCGGTGCGGCTGCATCGGCAGGGCATGACGATGATGGCCATCGCTGCCACGTTGGGCGTTGCC
>Ga0099364_10015100_pt1 | contig 10207 bp, 8 predicted proteins | sample TergutTh196P3_FD_73070 | JGI IMG/M metagenome (GOLD analysis project Ga0099364, IMG submission 73070) | Microcerotermes parvus P3 segment gut microbial communities from Pointe-Noire, Republic of the Congo - Th196 P3 | ecosystem: Host-associated > Arthropoda: Insects > Digestive system > Gut ...
TAACAGGCGAACAGGCAAGCCAACCTGAAATTATTGACAGTTTTGTCGGGATTCGGGATATTGCCAAAGAGATGTTCAATGGTTATGGGGAAGTATATGTTACCGGGATTCCCATAATCAGCGCCACCATCAATGAAGCCATGAATAAAGACCTTATCATCACAGTCCCCATCGTTATACTGGTTGTGCTTCTCATCCTGTCTTTCAGTTTCAGAAAAATCCTTCCCGTGGTACTGCCTCTTATTACAGTGCTAGTTGCGGTGGTTTGGTCAATGGGCGCTATGCCTCTTTTTGGAATAAAACTTTCGGTGGTTAGCACAGTGCTTCCGGTTATCCTTGTTGCCGTAGGCAGCGCCTACAGCATCCACATTGTTACCCATTACCTGATGAACCTTAAAGGCAATGCAGAAATGAACTTTGATGAACTCTCAACGAGCCCACAGGGCGAAGTTTCCAGAGTACATAGGGACTACGTTTTTTCCATTGTCAGGAAAATCGGAAAGCCCGTATTCCTTGCCGCCCTTACTACTATGGCCGGGTTTTTTTCCTTCTGTTTTACCAGCGTAATACCTCTTAGGGAATTTGGCGTTTTCGCCACATTCGGCGTACTGACCAGTTTTCTGATGGCGGTTACATTAGTCCCCGCTTTTCTTATTATTCGCGGACCCCGACGTGTTACTTCCGCAGGGGAATCAACAGCGGCCAATTGGAGAGCGGCGACTGTCTTTGTCAATATAGCCCGAAAAAAAAAGGCGGTCGTTTTTGTTGCCTTTCTTGTTGTGCTCTTTTCAATCTGGGGAGTGTCAAAGGTTGTAATGGATAATATTTTCGTGGAGTACTTCAAGGCTTCCACGGATATTGCCCGCTCGGATCGTTTTATCAGGGAAAAATTCGGTGGCTCAAAAATTGTGAACGTGGTGGTTGAGGCGGATAATACAGAAGCCCTCCTCATGCCCAAAGTTCTCTCTGCCCTTGACGGTCTTGGAATTTACCTTGAAGACAATGTGAGCGAAGCAGGCAAGGTTCTGGGCTTTACCCACCTGGTTAAGCGGATAAACCAAGTCTTTAACGCAGATGAAAGTTCGCACGGGTTAAAGCCCGCAAGACCGGCTTTTGCCGATGACGGCGGATTCGGCTTTGGGGATTTTGGTTTTGGTTTCTTTGATGATGTCCAAACCGGCGAAGCTGCACCTAACGCAGGCAGCTTTGATGTTTCCGATATTTCCGTGCAGGATGAAGAACCGGATAAAATTAACGCCGCAGATATGGTCGCCTTTTTGCGTGAAGCCGCAAGCGCCGGACGTTCCACAGGCCGCTCAATGGATGTAAACAGCCTTGTTCGGGAAATGGAAAAATTGATTAACTACGAAGGGGCGGCCTATTATGAAATACCTACTGATCCGGAGCGTTACGCAAAAACCAGCCCGGAAGAGCTTTCACAGCTTGTCAGCAATTACCTCATTTTATTATCGGGAAACATCGGAGCGTATGCCAACGATCCCCTGACACCTACTTCTATTAAATCCACAATTCAGCTCCGCACTTTAGGCAATATAGATACAGGCCGGGCAGTTGACAGCATACGCGAATACATAGACGCTCATTTTCCGAAGGATGTAAAGACCATTATCGGAGGAAGCGCCCTGGTGGAAGCTTCACTTAACGATCTGGTGGTGGAGTCTCAGATCATTTCGCTTCTTATTTCTTTAGTGGTGGTATTTTTAATTGTTGCCGTTTCCAACCGTTCAATTGTGGCCGGCTTTGTGGGCATTACCCCTCTTACCATTTGCTTGCTTATCACTTTTGCGGTTATGGGCTTTGCGGGGATAAAGCTCAACATTGGAACTTCAATGATGGCCAGCCTTTGTGTGGGCATCGGGATTGATTATACCATTCATTGCATAGAAGCCTATAAACGTGAATACCGCGCTGCGGGAGGGAAGGGAGATTTTCTTTTGAAAACATTTATCTCATCGGGCAGGGCTATAGTAATCAACGCGGTTTCTGTGGGAGCAGGTTTTGCCGTGCTTCTTTTTTCCCAGTTCGTCATGCTGCAGGACTTGGGGCTGCTTATCGCTATTACTATGGGTTCCAGCGCCCTCGTTAGCCTTACGGTGATCCCGGTTTTGCTTCAAATTTTAAATCCTAAATTTATTCGTAAGGAGTTAGCATGAAACGAAAATTAATAGTTTCCATCATTATTTTCATAATGGCTGGAGGATTCATCAGCGCCCAGGAAGGTTTTGGCTTCGGCGATTCAGAGTTTGGTATTTCAAGTGGCTCATCTTTTTCTGTAAACATCGGCGGAGAAATTAGCGCGGGAGTCACAGGTTTTTTTTACGATTTCAGTTCTGCCGAAAGAATCGGCAATATAAGGCCGGGGGATATTTTTTCCGGAAGCCTTAATTTTGACGCATCCGGTTCCGCTGCCCAGGGTATAATCAATTTGAACCTCATCCCTGTTTTTGATGATGCTTCGCCGGTGGAAATTGACGAAGCCTTTGTACGGGCCTTCTTTGGGCCTGTTACCGTCGAAGGTGGCCTTCGTAAACTAAGCTGGGGTAAGGCCGACAGCTTCGGCCCTTTGGATGTAATTAACCCTTTGGATTATACAGACCTAACGCAACTTTCCGATCCCCAGAGTATTAAAATCGCCCGCCCCATGATACATGGCATTTGGTCTTTAGGGGCTTTTTCACGGCTGGAAGCGGTTTTTGTACCCACTTTTCAGGGGCATCAGTTTGACATGACCGGCAGATGGATGCCAAGCCAGATAGGCAATCTGATTGACGAGTTAGAGCCTGTCATGCCTTACCTTCCCATTTCAGGAATTGAGGAACTCTACCCCGATACTTCTACACTTGATTATTCTCAGGCAGGTTTGCGTTTTACCACCACTTTGGGTTCTTCTGATCTTGGATTCCAATATTATTTTGGAAGATTTAACCGGCCTGCTGTTATTTTTGAATTAGTTTCTGTTGAGCTTCCATTACCAGTTCCATTACCAATTTCAGTACCGCTTCCTGATAGAATCGTTTACAACTCCTTTCATCAAATCGGCCTTGATTTTGCCAGTGTTATTGCCGGTTTTAATTTCCGTGCCGAAGCAGGAGTTATGATCACCAGTGACCTGGATGGGAAAGACGGAACTGTAGAAAACCCCTCCCTTGTATGGTCTTTGGGGTTTGACAGAGATCTTTTATGGGGCATTAATCTCAACCTTCAGGGCTCAGGCAGTTTCCGGCTTTTCCATGATAGAATTGGAGACAATCTGCTTGCCGATATTGAAGCCGGAAGCTATCCAAGCTCCACCAGGATCACCGGTGTATTATCCCGCACCTTTCTTAGAGATGAACTTGAACTGAAAGTCAGCGGTCTTTGGGGTATAGAAGACAAGGATTTCCTAATTATGCCTGCCATTGTCTGGTCCCGTAACGACGTAAGTACGGAATTCTCTACTGGGTTTTTTGGCGGTGATAAAAAAGGCGAGCTGGGCCAGTACAGGGATAATGGTTTTGCCCGATTAATACTTTCGTATAAATTTTGAGTAAGGAGACTAAAATGGGAATTCCGTACACTGAGAAACACTATGCTTATCTGAATGATTACAGGGGAAAAGCTTTTCATGGGCAGTGGCCTACAATACCGGAGATGTATAAACTTACCGTCTTACGTTATCCTGAGCGTTCCTGTTTTACTATATATGACCCAGACAGGATCAGTTTAAACTACACCGAAGCTTTAGCAAAAATTGAAGCTATTGCTCGCTGGCTTTACAGCAAAGGAATTAAAAGAGGCGATAAGGTTGCCGTTACAGGAAAAAATTTGCCGGAATGGACGGTAGCTTACCTTGGTATACTCTTTGCAGGAGCGGTTGTAGTCCCAATAGATTATCAGTTAAAAAACGAAGAAATAGATTTATTAATTAAAACCGCAAGTGCGCGTATCCTTTTTGTAGACGAAGAAAAATATGATTACTATACGCAAAACCGGGGTAACCTTGAAGAGATAATATCTCTTAAAAAAGGAATAGGAACCTATATTTATGATCTTGACGGACCGCAGGCGGAAATTGAACAGGCTGTCGAAACAGATTTAGCCGCTATTCTTTTTACATCCGGCACAACAGGAAATCCCAAGGGTGTTATGCTTACGCACAAAAATCTGGTATCTGACTGTTATCTTTCACAGGGTACTCCGCTTATTCTTTTTCATACCGATGTTGTCTATGCAATTCTTCCCATTCATCATTCTTATACAATGCTTGCAGTATTTATCATATCTATTTCTATGGGAGCGGAAATTGTCTTTGGGAAGAAAATGGCAACCACTCAAATTTTAAAGGATTTAAAAGAAGCGCAAGTTACCATGCTGCTTGGCGTTCCAGTGCTTTTTAACAAAGTATTGGCAGGTATTTTAAGAGGGTTAAAAGCAAAAGGACATATAGTTTACGGATTAATCTCTTTTATGATGGCAATTTCCGGTTTAATTAAAAAGGTTTTTAAATTTAATCCCGGCAAAAAAATGTTTGGGTTTATTTTGGAAAAAGCAAGCTTAAAATCCATTCGTATCTGCATAAGCGGAGGCGGACCTCTTGCTCCTAGTGTTTTTAAAAAGTATAACCAGCTTGGCATTGACTTTGTACAAGGTTATGGGTTAACAGAAACATCTCCAATTATAGCGGTTAACCCTGTTGAACATTACAAAGAAACCAGTGTTGGAAAAATTTGTCCGCAGGTTGATATGAAGATTTTGGATCCCGATGAACGAGGCATTGGAGAGATAATTGTAAAAGGTCCAATGGTAATGCTTGGCTACTATAATATGCCGGAAGAAACAGCAGCAGCTTTTACGCTGGACGGTTATCTTAAAACAGGCGACTTGGGCTATTTAGATAATGAAAATTATCTTTATTTAACAGGCCGCGCAAAAAATATGATTGTTACAGAAAGCGGCAAGAATGTGTACCCTGAAGAAATAGAAAACGAATTCCAGTTATTCGAAGAAATAGATCAAATTTTAATTCAAGGTTATGTCCTTGATAAAAAATTGAAAACCGAAAGAATTGAAGCTCTTATTTATCCAAACCCTGAATATAAAAATGAAAAAGGAGAAGCCCTTTCTAAAGAAGAAATGAAAAAAAGACTTGGCGCAATTATTTCAGAGGTCAATCTTAGATTACAGTCTTATCAAAAGATAACCAGGCATGAAATTCTTGATGAGCCGTTGGAAATGACAACGACCAAAAAAATTAAACGCGGAAACCTTTAACATGGTAACCAGTGCTTTGAAATATTATATGATTTTATAATAGAAAGGGATATTATTGAACGCTGTTTAAGGCCATAAAAACCATCCCATTGGGTTCTTTTATGATACACCTTTATTGTGGATCACGCCCAATTTTTACACTTAGTGTAATTTCTCTATTAACCTGTTTTTCTATGATTCTAGCTTGCCAATCTTGCTGTAAGCCGTTTTGTTAATAAAGATTTAAGAATTAGTTCATTTTCTGTTAAGAAATACTCTCAAAACTTGACATACCTATTCTCATGGTTACTGCCCGTATTGAAGACATTGACAAAATTCGCGGGCTTGTCTTGGGAGCCGATGATTATATTACAAAACCATTTTCTATTGCCAAACTGGTAGCAAAGGTTAAGTCCCACATAACCCGTTATACACGGCTAACAAAGAATTCAAACACAACAAAAGAAATGGGCGAACTTGATTTTGGTTATCTACGCTACTCATAAAGTTTTTGTAAACAATAACGAGATAACTCTCACCCGTAAAGAGTTTGAACTTTTGTATTTTCTTGCTCTCAACAAAGAAATAGTATTCAGCAAAAGAACAGTTAAATGACAGTTGCGCAAATACGTTTTATGTGGTATAAAAATAAAATAGTAGATTATATGAATAAGAGGATTATTATGAAAAAAACATGGAAAACAAACATTTTTGCCTTAATTATTGTTATCACTTTTATAGTTTGTGATAACGATACAAAACCGGCAGAATTTATTGTTTGTGAACATAATTGGGGAGTATGGAATGTATCAATCGAATCTACGTGCATGGTAAACGGAAATGGAACAAGGACTTGCACAAAATGCAGCATAATTGACATAGATACTTCAATCCCAATAAATAGTAATTCTCATGATTGGGGTAATTGGGTAGGTTCTGCAACATGCACAGAAAGCGGCGTATCAACAAGAATATGTAATTATAATTCAGAGCATAAAGAACAAATTAATACAGGAGTATTAGGGCATAGTTTTTTAATTTATATTTCAGATAGTAATGCAACTTGTTTTATTGACGGAACTAAAACTGCCTCTTGCGAACGTTCTTGTGGAGTTGTTGACACAATTACTGATATTGGTTCTTTTGGACACGACTGGAATGATTGGGCGGAAATAGACGCTCCAACTTGCACTATACAAGGACTTGAGTTTAGAAGTTGTAACCGTAACTGCGGTGTATCTGATGAAGGACGACCTGTTACAGCATTGGGACACACACCAAATACTAATACAGGTTTTTGTATTGTTTGTAATGCCTTAGGCTACACAATTGGGGACACTGGACCTGCCGGTGGTACTATTGTTTGGGCCGGTGCTCAGGGTTTTACTTTTTTTACATCTGCCACTGATACTGTTGGAGTAAAAGCACATTTTCTTGAAGTCGCTCCTACTGATATATTATCTTTGGAAGGAAATAGACTTGAGTTTAGATGGTCAACTAGAACAGAAGCTCCATTCATAGATATACCTGGCACAAGTACTGCTATCGGCACAGGCAGGAAGAACACATCTTTAATTCTTGCATTAGATCCATTCGCACCTGCTGCTCGTGCTTGCGAAAACTATAGTATAAATGGATACACAGACTGGTTTCTACCAAGTAGTGATGAAAGGCTTCTTTTTAATTTATATTTACGAAATAGTTCTAGCTCAGGTTGGACTTCATCACAGATTTCATCAAGAAGTGCATATATTACATATGCTGCGGGGCATAGTCCAATGACTGCGAACTATTTGAAAAGTCATGAATGGAATGTGCGGGCTTTTCGGGCTTTTTAAATTACTGAAAAGAAAAAGCAAGATAGTATGAAATATTATAAACATAAATTTTATCATTTATAGGAATAATACATTTATGGCTAATACAAAAGGTTTGGATAAAGTTGAGCAAATATATAGAGATATACTCAAAAACGAGAATAATACTGTTGAGAAAGAAAAACTAAAATTATCATGGGGCGGTGAATTTGAGTTTGATGCTGTTATTCGTGAAAAAGGAAAAATCATAGAAATCCATTGTCTTTCTACTGCTAATTGTATAAATATTTCTAACAAACTTGGAAGCAGTAAATTATTTAAAGTGTTCCATGATGCTCAAATGATGCTTCTTACTGAATGTAAAAAAAATATTTTAGTATTTGTTGATGATCAATTTTATACTAAAGTCTTACAAGAACAACAAAAAGGAAGGTTTTATCCATCTTCTCAAATAATCCTTAAACTTTGGGATTTACGTGAATTAGAAAATGGACTTGAAATAAGAAATTACATTGAAGAAATATTAGTAAAAACTATAGGTGAAAATTAAGATTATAAAATAATTAAAATTATTCTAAAAAGCGCAACCGTCATTTAACAAACGATTAACGCTACGCCGCCGACAAGCGGCGGCTCGGGGTTACGCATGGCTAGGTCGGTCGCCCTACGGGCTCGCTCCCACGCCCTGCTCCACCCACAGTTTGGGCAGGGGTCAATGCTACGCATTGCCCTATTACCTGCCCAAACCGTCAGTTACCTAGAACGTTATACGACAAGATAAATGGGGCGAAGATACTTATGGCGACATTAGCACAGTAACGGTGCATATTAAACGCCTACGGGAAAAAATCGAGCTTAACCCTTCCGAGCCAGTGTATATCCAAACCCTTTGGGGAACGGGTTATAAATTTATCGCTTAAAATATGTTTTTAAAAATTATTGATATGTACCGTAATATATGGCAATAGAATCGGGATCGTATTGGAAGGGATTTCCGATTTGATTAGATAATATGAGCCATAAATATTCATCTGTATACGCATTAAGTCAAAACAAGTTCTTTTTTAGCTTTGTTTTTTTGGGTTATTGCTTTACAGATGGCAATATCTCTGGACAGTTCTCTTTTTTCTTCTTCTGTCCATTTTCTACTGACAACTTGCAGTTCATTGTTATGCAAAACTTTCATAAAAAATTCAAAATCAACTTCTTCTTTTGTATCTAAGTTATACATACCTGTTTCCTCCTATTAAAAATAACTATCTATTAATTTTTGTGCATTTACTTCAAGAACACCCATTCTATTTCCACCGAGATGTATAGCGCCTAGTGTTTTCTCATAATGTCCAATGAGGGCAGTTTTAGAAATAAACGCAATAACACCACCAAATCCACAATCCATTGATAATTTACAACCATAAGCAGTCAAGTTACCGCATACTCCAAGGTAGCGCTTTTCATTGCCAATGTTGCATGGGGCACTTTCTATCAGGTGCATAAAAACATGGTCTTCCATTATTTCAAGCGACAGCAAACCATGTATGATTTGTTGATCTTTTTCTGTAACCAACTTAAATAATTGCCGTTCATGTTGAGACAATTCCATCTTCCAATCAAACAGCCAGCCGTTTTTCTTGGTGACTTCTTTCAAGTCCGCCTGTGTTATCGGCAGAACAAGGGTTTTGTAGACTTCGCCTGTAGATGAGTCTTCAATGGATTCTGTTATTTTGTCTATTTCAAAGTCTAATTCCATAGGTATATTGTATCACACTTTGGCCAACGGAAAAAGCGGGTGCTGGTGAAAATTGTGGGCGAGTAGGGGAACAGCTCGATAAACTGCACAAGAATAATTTACATAAGCTGGCGTTAATGCCAAGTTACAAGTTCTTTTAATTCCCGGTAATTTAGCAAAATACCCTAAAAATTATACTTTTGTATGAGAAAAACAGCTAAATTTTGCAAAAATCATACTTTTGGATGATATACAAATATAAAAAAAAAGAGAAAAATTAAATATGTGTGTCCGCATGAAAATAACGCTGCCTGTCAAATATCTGATTATCGCTGTTTTTTTGTTTTCAGCCGCAAATCTGTATGCACAGAAAAGCCATCTCTTTTTCGCCTCGCCTGTTGCGGAAGTTGTGATGTACGGGAGAGCGCCGCCCTCGATTGGGTACGGCTTTATGTTCGGTGCGGAAGATAATGTATCTATAGGTGTTAAGGGGATATATGCGATGTCTTTTGAGGAAAACGACTTAACAACTCTGGAAATAACTATCTTTTTCCGTTTATACCTTTCAGGGGCTGAAAGCGGCTTGTTCGCACAGCTTACTTACGGCTTTGCAATCTTTTCAGGGGAAAATACAATGTCGCTTCCTGCGGAAAGCGGCGCCTTTTCTTTTGGCCTTACTGCGGGATGGCGGTTTCCTTTAGGCAGGTATTTTTTTATAGAGCCGTACGTAAGAGCGGGTTATCCGTATTATGGAGGGGCTGGGCTTTCAACGGGGGTAAGGTTTTAATCAAATGAAAAGAGAAAAATTAAAAAGGAAAAAAGAGGAGAGGAATTAGAAATGAAAACAAGCAATAAGCGGACGTATATGAAAAGAGCAGTGGTTCTTACTGTATTCTTTATTCTCTGCTCCTTAGGAGCAAGTTCACTTTTTTTTAGTTGTGAGAATCATTGGATAAAGGGGCTTACCGAGCACATGTTTTGTGATACTTGCGGGAAGCCGAATGCAAAGTGTATCTGCGTTCCTGATGAACCAATAGTAGTGGTATTAACGCATATTACGGCAGATTACAGCCAGACAGGAACGGTATATACATTTACGCCTCTTAACAGCTTGAAGACAGATTTAACAGTAAGGGCGTTTTTTGACGACGGTACAAACAGAACTCTTAATGCGGAAGATTATACATTAAGCGGGACATTGACTGTTCCGGCAAGCGCAATAACTGTAAGTTACGGCGGATGGACGGCGGCTTTTACCGTTACGGTTTCCTCAGTAACTGTAACAAGCATTACGGCAAGTTATAATCAGGGGAGTACAACAGTATTTTCAAATACTCCGCTTGATGACCTGAAAAGCGGTTTAACTGTAACGGCATATTACAATAATGACACAGATGAAACAGTGAGCGCA